>ERZ795057.216-NODE-216-length-61834-cov-5.436119_pt1 | contig 61834 bp, 54 predicted proteins | sample MGYA00375141_ERZ795057 | MGnify/ENA primary metagenome ERZ795057 (study PRJEB30186, sample SAMN05720163) | activated sludge metagenome | isolation source: Anaerobic digester | place: Hong Kong | collected 2015-01-26 ...
CGGTCCGCTGGTAATGCGGATGTTTTGACCCATCTCGGCGGCAATAATGCCTGCAAGTGTGGTTTTTCCCAGTCCAGGCGGACCATAGAGCAGAAGGTGATCAATGGCCTCCCGACGCTCCAGAGCCGCCCTGATGGAGATGCGCAGGTTTTTTTTGATCGGTTCCTGTCCCACATAGTCCCGCAGGGCTTTGGGGCGCAGGGTAGGCTCCTGCTCATCGTCGCCCTGCTTGAAACCGGTTGTGATCAAACGATCGTCGTCCATGCCTGTGCTCCTTTACCGCTACTGTTTTTGCGCCATGTAGCGCAGCGCCTGCTTGATGAGTTCATCCGATGTTTCCGCCTGGGATTTGACGTTTTTAATGGCATCGGCGGCCTCCACAGGGGAATAGCCCAGTGTTTTCAACGCAAGCATCGCTTCCGACAGCATATCCTTTGCCGCCGTGTCCGCTTCCATGGCCGCAAACACGGAACCGGCGGTATCGGACGATAGAGCGTCCTTTGACAGCTTATCCTTCAGCTCCAGGGAGATGCGCTGGGCGGTTTTCTTGCCTACGCCCTGCGCGCGGCTGAGCATACCGACATCGCCTGTGAGAATCGCCAGCCGCAAATCCTGCAGCGGCAGGCTGCCAAGCACGCCCAGCGCTGATTTGGGACCGACGCCGCTGACGCTGATCAAATCCAAAAAAAGCTCCCGCTCATCACGTGTCAGAAAGCCGAAGAGCTCCAGCGTTTCTTCGCGGACAATCAGGTGCGTGTACAGCGCACATTCCTGCCCGGCGGGGGGAACGGATGCGATGGTGTTCAGGCTGCAAAGCAAACGAAACGCGACACCGCCCGTCATCAACAGGACTTCGTTCACGGTTTTCTCAAAGACCGTTCCTTCGATCAACGCAATCATCTTACGACCTCATTTCATGATAAACTGTCCGCGCATTGCGCCCATTGCCGCATGGGTGAGAGCAACAGCCAGGGCGTCCGCAGCGTCGTCAGGCTTGGGAATCGCTTCCATAGACAGCAATAAACGAACCATTTCCTGGATCTGCTTTTTATCCGCGCGTCCGTAGCCAGTGAGCGCTTGTTTCACCTGCGGCGGGGTGTATTCGTACACTTTATTTGTATACTCGGCGGCGAGGGAGACGCAAACGCCTCTAGCAGCGCCGACGGTCAAGGCGGTGGTTACGTTTTTGGCAAAAAACAACTCTTCAAAGGCAATCTCGTCGGGGGCAAAGCGCTGTAAAAGTTCCCGGAACTCCGTATGAATCGTGAGGAGGCGCTGGGGGAACGACTGATCCGGCGTTGTAAGGATACAGCCAAAATCCAGCAGCGTTTGCCTGGATTGCTTCTCCGAAACCACGCCCCAGCCGAGTGTAGCAAGTCCCGGATCAATGCCGAGTATGACCATGCAAATCCTCCCGAACGTTTCTTCCATCATACGAAGACATGGTGGCTTTGTCAATGTCAGCGCATAGGCCATTATACCGTATCCGTAACGAGAAAGCAAACAAATGTTCTATTGTTGAACCGAAGCAAAGCAGATAGAATAAAGGATAGAAAACGAAGCGAGGAATGCCGATGAGCGCATATCTGACCCTTGGCAAACAAGCCGAAACGCAATTCACCGTACAAAAGAGCCGCTTCATCGGATTTGCAGCGCCAGCTGCAAATGCGGAGGATGCGTTAGCCCTGCTTGATACGATCAAGAAGAACAGCCGGGACGCATCGCACCACTGCTTTGCTTATATCATCGGGCAGAACAAAGGCATTCAGCGCTACAGCGACGACGGTGAACCCTCCGGCACAGCGGGGAAGCCCATCATCGAAGTGATGAGTGCAAAGGGTGTTGTGGATTGCATTGTGGTGGTAACGCGATACTTCGGCGGAGTCCTGCTGGGAGCGGGCGGCTTGACGCGCGCTTATGCGCACACCGCGTCGCTTGCCATCGAGGCGGCCGGAATCAGCACGATGCATGAAACGGTTCGGCTGGATCTGGCGGTTGGCTATCCGCTTTGGGATAAGGTTCAATACGGACTGCAGGCGCTGCCGGTCATTGTGGAAGATACCGAGTATCTTGATCTCGTCAAGGTTTCACTGCTCTGCCGTGTAACGGATGAAACACATGTTCAGGATGAGCTTGTCAGAATAACGGACGGAAAACTGACTCCGAAGCGAAACGGCGACCCGCTTTATTATCCCTGGAGTATATAAAAAACCTCTCCCGTTGGGAGAGGTTTTCGCAATGATTCAATCAACAATGGAAGAGAAGGTCAGGATGCAATCCGGCGGCAGCTGCGCGATGAAGGTTTTCCCGCGCGTCAGCTGAATCTCGTTGCCCTGATCATCGTAATAAACCGTGGGGGAGTCTTCCGACTCGCGAATCCAGTAACCGGGGATAAAGCGGCCGCCGATGAAAATGTCCGCATTGCCCTTTCCAACGCTCTGCATGAGAGGAGCGATCTTATTATTGTTAGCATATTCATACTTAACACGCTGGACGATCACGTTGGAGAAGGTTAGGGGGATCTTGTCGCTCTCCTCCCGGTCATCCACCGAGGCGTAACTTTGAAACAAAACATCTCCGGAATAACGGTAATAGATGTTGTCCATCTCATCATACAGGAAATGCGACACATAGCTTTCCTGACCCCAGTCAAGGTTAATTTTGTAGGCAAAATCGTACCCTTCTGTGTACGGGTTCAAATCCGCGAACAGAAACGCGCGGGGCTGGGAAGTATATTCGCAGGGTATCAGGTTGCGAAGCCCGACAATATCCGCGTCCAGATTCTCCGGTCCTTTGAGCCCTTTGACTCTCTGAGAATAATTGCGCGTGAGATTGGTTTCCAGGTCGAAAGCTACGCCTTTTTCATACGCGCCAAGCTTCTTAAGCATTTCTTGAATATCGTTGTCCTCAATTTCCGGGCCGCCACGGAACACTAATCCAGCCTGCCATTCCTCCCGCAGGCTGACATGGCCGACACGTGCCGAGCGAACGGGACCGAATGAAAGGGGGTATCCTTCGTCAAGGCTGTCGCTGAACAGGAAGGTCATGCGGGTATATCCGGTACGGTAGAGGATCGCTTCATACACAATATCAGCGTGCTGCCCGCCCCACGGGGCGCGGTTTCCCACACCTGCAAGGGTTTCACTCTTGTTGTTAACATCAACGCTGGCCATGGCGTTGCTGAACTGCACAAGCATCGGAAGGTAAAAGCCCAGCCAGCTTTGCCCGGTTGTCGGGCTTTCGCCTGAGATGATCGGGTTACGAACGGGCGGGGTGTTCGGGGAGATATTGCGGTCTGGCGTGTTTTGCAGTACCGTGCCCTCCAGCGGCAGTGTGAAATCATTATCGGAATGCTCGGAAGCGAGCGCCGGGATTGTAATGGACATCATCAAGACCACCGCGACCAGAAGGCTTGACCACTTTTTCACGGTTAACGTACCCCCATATCTGAATTGTTTACTGCAAGAATTCGGATTTTATCTCGATCATTGTAGCACCGTGAAAAACGAGTGTCAATCTTTCACAGTAGGTTTTACGTTTCGTTACAATGACTGGCAACAGCTTTCCTTTTTATGCAGATTGATGTAGAATATCTGGGATTGAAGATAGCTGAGGTGTTGTTTTGTTCAAGACTATACACGGATGCACAGTTCGCTATGAGCTCAAAGCCAATGCGCAATCCGATGCGCTCCCCGTTTTATTTTTACATGGCTGGGGCTGCGACGTGGACATCTTTCACGGGTTGATGGATGCGGTTGAGGGTGAAGCCACCCTGGCCGCGCTCGATTTTCCCGCGCACGGCGAGAGCGGCGATCCGCCGCAGCCTTGGGGCGTCGAAGACTTTGCCGAGCTGGTCAGGGAGCTGCTTGAAAGCGTAAACATCCAAAAAGCCGATATTGTAGCGCATTCGTTCGGGGCAAGGGTAGCTATCTATTTGGCTGCGAAATACCCGCAAATGGTGAACAAGATCGTTATCACGGGCGGCGCAGGCGTGAAAAAACCGGCAGACGCGCAAGCAAGTCAAAAAACCAAACGGTATAAGCGCCTGAGCGGTGCCGTACGAGCTTTGATGAAGTTCCCGCCACTGACAAAGCCAATGAAAGCATTGCAGGAAATGCTGATTCAGAAATACGGATCGCGGGATTACGCAGCGCTGAGCGAATCTATGCGCCCGACCTTTGTGAAGATCATCTCCGAAGACCTGACGCCAATGCTCAGCCAAATCAAAGCGCCAGTGTTGCTCATCTGGGGCAGCAATGATACAGAGACACCGCTTTGGATGGCACAAACGATGGAACGCGAGATCGTCGACGCCGGTCTGGTTGTTTTCGAGGGCAGAACGCATTTCGCGTTTTTAGAAGAAAGCGCGCGCTTTGCAACGATTGTAAAACAATTCTTCTGGGGAGGGGCAAAGGCATGACACAGACGCTCTTCCGCGGAGTATCGGGGCTGATCCCCGTAATCGTAGCCGTGCTTTCCGCGCAGGGGATACTGCACCTGTTTCAGCTGGAAAGCTACCAGTTTCCGGGATTTTTCCGCTCCGTCAAGCGCAATCCGGTACAGGCCTGGGCGCCGGGTGCTCTGTCGGCGCTTGCATCGCTGATATTGCTGACTGTGCTATGGAGTTTGTTTGACGATCTGCTAAGCATTGCGGCGCAGATTGCAGTACTCGCTGGATTTCTCGCGGCTGCTGTTGGCGCTGGACTCCTGATCCGGCGTATGCTTGCGAACCGGAAAGCCAAGAAACCATTCGTATTTACCGCGCGCGTCAAACGCTTGTATGGCTTTTGCTTTGTGTTGCTGGGAGTTTCATCCTTCCATATATCCAGTCACGTGATCGTATGGATTGCGTCACTCTGGCCCTTGCTGTTGCCTGTATGGATTACTGCTTGCGGTTTGGTTGCCTGGGGACTTGAAAAGATCATCAGTGAGGCTTACTTTCGCAGCGCGCGAAAAAAGCTGATTGCCCAACATGATCTGATCCGTATCGGCATCACCGGAAGCTACGGGAAAACCTCCGTCAAGCAGATTCTCGGTACGATTCTGGAAGAAAAATACTCCGTACTCATCACGCCCAAGAGCTTCAACACACCCATGGGTGTAACGAGAACCATACGGGAGCGGCTTTTGCCCTCGCATCAGGTGTTCATCGCCGAGATGGGCGCGCGGCATGTGGGCGACATCAAAGAGCTGTGCCGCCTGGTCAAGCCGACGTTTGGCATCCTGACGTCGGTCGGTCCGCAGCATCTGGATACTTTTAAGACTGTAGAACGTGTTGCCAAGACCAAGTATGAGCTGATCGACGCGCTGCCAGCCGACGGACAGGCGTTTATGATTGACGATGGCGCAATATGCAAACAGCTCTATGACCATACGGTGAAACCTAAAACACTTGTCTCGTCTCTCAAAGGCGATGCGGATGTATGGTGTGAGAACAGCTCCATATCGCCTGAGGGCAGCGCGTTTACGCTGTGCTTCCGGGACGGCGAACATGTAGAGGTGACCACTCGCCTTTTGGGCGAACATACTATACAGAATATACTCCTCGCAGCCGCTGTAGCCAGGAAACTTGGACTTTCCGGACAGCAGATTCTGCGCGGGATTCGCCGGATTCAACCTGTGCAAAGCCGTATGGAGTTGATAAAGAACCCGAACTCTTATACAATCATCAATGATGGGTTTAACGCCAATCCAGTCAGCGCCAAGGCCGCGTTGGATATCCTCAGCCAGTTCCCCAAGCGCCGCATTGTTATTACCCCCGGTATGGTGGAGCTCGGCGTGGAGGAAGCGGCGTTCAACAAGGCGTTCGGCATGCAGATTGCCAAGGCGGCCGATATTGCGATTGTCGTTGGGAAGAAGCGCGTACAGCCGATTTTGGAAGGCCTGCGGGAGGCAGGATTTCCTGAGGCCAGTATTCACAGGGTGAACAGCCTGGAGGAATCAACCCTGGTTTTGCAAAAGCTGGTACACAAAGATGATACCGTTTTGTACGAAAACGATCTTCCGGATAATTATCAGGAAAACTAGCGGGAGGGCAATATGGATACAATGCAGTTGGGCATCATTTTCGGGAGCCGTTCCTGCGAGCACGAGGTTTCCATCATCAGTGCTCTACAGCTGATGAAGGCCGTAAACCCGGACAAGTATACGGTGATTCCCATATATATCAGTTTGCGCGGAGAATGGTTTACGGGCGAGCCGCTCAAGGACATCAAGACCTATCAAAACTTCGATCCGTACCAGAAGGGAATCACCCGCGTGTTCCTGGATTCCACGGCAGGCACCGGCGCGCTGACGACCTTCGACGCGCCCAAAGGCCTGTTCAAGCAGGAAAAACAGCGCCTTGCCGCAAGGCTGGATTGCGCTATTCCCGTGATGCACGGCATGCATGGGGAGGACGGTACGCTGCAGGGAATGCTGGAAATGTGCAACATTCCATATTCCAGCTCCGGCGTCGCGGCATCCGCCGTTGGTTTAGACAAAGCCTATATGAAAGACTTTTTCAGGGGCTGCGGATTTCCAGTGCTGGAAAGCGTCTGGGCGCTGCGCAGCCAGTGGGAATCGGATTCGGTCGAAGTGATCAAGAAGATCGAAGAAAAGCTGCAATATCCGGTGTTTGTCAAGCCATCGTCGCTGGGTTCGTCCATCGGTGTAAGCAAAGCCAGGAATTTCGGGGAACTGCGCGATGGGCTGGAGCTTGCTTTTGAGTTTGACCGCAAGGTATTGATTGAAAAAGGGCTGGAAAGCCCGATCGAGCTTAACTGCTCCGTGCTCGGCTATAACGACGACGTGACGGCATCGCCCATTGAGATGCCTGTTCTGGGTGGCGACCTCTTAAGCTTTATGGACAAGTACCTGCAGGGCGGCAAGAACGCCACCAAGGGGATGGCATCCCTGAAACGCGTGCTTCCAGCGCCCATCGAGCCGGAGCTGACCGAGAAAATCCAGACCCTGTCCAAGGAGATTTTCAAGGCGATGGATTGCAAGGGCGTAGTCCGCATCGACTTCATGTACGACGCGCCTTCGAACGGACTTTACATTACTGAAATCAACACCATTCCAGGCTCGCTTGCTTTTTACCTGTGGAACGAGGCCGGCCTGAAATATCCGGAGCTGATCGACAAGATGGTTGCCTATGCGCTCAAGGCGCATGAGGAGAAGAATACGAGCAACTACGCGTTCTCGTCCAGTATCCTCAAGGAAGCGTCCTTGGGCTTGAAAAACGGCGGCAAGATCGGCACAAAGCAGCCGTAAAGGAGACACAGTTTGGATCTTTGCGATATCAAAAACCCGATCGATATATCCGGCCTAAGTGAGAAGGAATGTCAAAAGCTCGCCGCGGAAATACGGGAGACCATCATTCATACCGTATCCGAAAACGGTGGTCACTTGTCGTCCAATCTCGGCGCGGTGGATATGACCATCGCGCTGCACCGGGCGTTTCATTCGCCTGCGGACAGGATTGTGTTCGACGTCGGACATCAGGCATACACACATAAATTGCTTACCGGCCGGTATGACCAGTTTCACACGCTTCGCCAGTACGGTGGTATTTCCGGCTTTCCCAAATGCTGCGAAAGCGAACACGATTGCTTTGAGACCGGTCACGCAAGCACAGGCATCTCTGCCGCGCTGGGCTTGGCGCGCGCGCGAGACCTGCGGGGGGAGACCCATCATGTGGTCGCGGTTGTTGGCGACGGCGCGTTAACCGGCGGCATGTGCTACGAAGCGCTAAACGACTGTGGAAATACCAAAACAAAGCTGATCATCGTGATCAACGACAACGAAATGTCCATCACCAAGAATGTCGGCGCGCTCAGCAAGTACCTGGCAAAACTGCGGTCCAGCCGCGGCTGGTACACAGCCAAGCGCAAGGTGGAAAAGGGACTGCACCGCATCCCGTGGATCGGCGCGCCAATAGCAAGAATGCTGTATACGCTGAAAAAGGCTATCCGCACGCTGTTCGTGGACGAGAGCTTTTTCTCTACCCTTGGATTTGCGTATATGGGCCCGATTAACGGCCACGATATCAAGGCGATGGAACAGGTGTTCCGCCGGGCGCAGCTGATGGATGAGCCTGTTGCGATTCACCTGAATACCGTCAAGGGCTTCGGGTACCAGAACGCTGAGGAGAATCCCGATATATTTCACGGAACGCCGCCGTTTTTTATTGATAACGGCCTGACCCAGGAGGATATCAAGCGTTCGTACGGCAGCATCGCTGCGGAGCTTTTAACGGAAATGGCGGAGGCTGACAGCCGCATCACAGTCGTAACCGCCGCCATGACGTTAGGTACCGCGACCGACGACTTTGCGGTGAAGTACCCGCATCGCTTTTTTGATGTTGGGATTGCGGAAGAGCATGCGGTGACCCTGTGCGCTGGGCTTGCAAAGGGCGGAATGCGCCCGTACTTCTTTGTGTATTCCACCTTCCTGCAACGGGGGTACGATCAGGTTATGCACGACGTGTGCATCCAGAACCTGCCCGTTGTATTCATGTTGGACCGCGCGGGGCTGGCCAACGGCGATGGTGAAACGCACCAGGGCTTGTTCGATATCGCTTACCTTCGTCATATTCCCAATTTGAGAATTCTGGCGCCATCAGACACCCAGGAGCTTTCCGAAATGGTGCGGGCGAGCATCGAGTTTGATGGACCGTGCGCCATCCGTTACCCTAAAAAAGCAGTTGCACGCGACCCCAACCGTGAAGCGGCTCCCTTTGTGCTGGGTAAGTGGAACACGCTGCAAGAGGGAAAGCAGGGGGCGATCCTTGCCGTTGGCAGCATGATCGGCATTGCGCTGGATGCCGCCAAAACCTTGCTTGGCGAGGGGTTAGATATGGAAGTGATCAACGCGTCCACCGTCAAACCGCTGGATATGCAGGTGCTGGCTCGCCTTGCGGAGGCGAAAACGCCCGTTTATACGCTGGAAGAGCATGTGCTGGACGGCGGATTTGGCAGCGAAGTACTGGAGTATAACGCGGTACATGCGCTTAAACTGTCCGTTTGCCCTATTGCCATCCCCTCGCAGTTTGTCACCCATGGCGACCACAAAACGCTGCTGAAGCAGACCGGATTGGACATCGCATCGGTGGCTCAGGTCATCAGGATTTCCATGCAGCACGCTGGTACGATCCATGAACGATAAAACACGCGTTGATGTTGCCATGGTGGGGCAGGGTCTGGCTGAAAGCCGGGAGAAGGCACAAGCGCTCATCATGAGCGGCGTTGTGTACATCAAAGAACAAAAGGTGCTAAAACCATCCGAGAAGGTTTCCGAGGAGGATGAAATCACCGTTCGTGGGCTGAAACCGCATCCTTACGTCAGCCGCGGCGGCTTGAAACTGGAAAAAGCGCTGCGCAGCTTTTCGCTGGATGTTTCCGGTATGACAGCGCTGGATATCGGCGCGGCGACCGGCGGTTTTACGGATGTTTTGTTGCAAAACGGCGCGAAACACGTTGTCGCTGTGGATGTCGGGTACGGCCAGCTGGATTTGAAGATCCGCAACGACGAGCGTGTGACCGTGCTGGAGCGCACCAATGCGCGTTATCTCACGAATGAAATGATCGGCGGGCTTACTCCTGATATTACGGTCATGGATGTGTCCTTTATCTCAGTCAAGCTGATTCTGCCCGCGGCGGCGGAGCTGATGAAAAAAAGCGGTATATTCTGCATATTGATCAAACCCCAGTTCGAGGCCGGGCGGGAAAATGTGGGCAAGCACGGTGTGGTGCGCGAAAACAGCACCCGGCTTGCCGTCATCAAGGACATCCGCGACTTTGCCGTGCAAATGGAATATACCTTGACACAGCTCGATTATTCGCCTATCCGGGGGCCTGCCGGAAACGTAGAGTTTCTGGCGCTGATACAGCCTGCTTCGTTGGGTATGGAATCGATTTTGGATACGCAAATTGAGACGACTGTAATCCGGGCTGAAAAATCGTTTGTCTTGCAATGAATGAATATTCACAATATAATATACAGGAGTAGTATGTAACAGGAGAAGCGAAATGCATAATGCCTACCTGCTGATGCACCCCAACCGGAAGGATCAGATTGCGATTGCCAAGCAGATCGTTTCGGTTTTGCATGCGGCGGATATGACAGTTTCCACCGAACCCTGGCTGGAAGAGGCGATGGGAAGCGACGCGGTACTCGACCATGTCTCTGTTCCGGATTTTATCATCGCGGTCGGCGGTGATGGAACGTTTCTGTCCGCCGTGCAGTCGGCGCTGAAGTGGGATGTTCCGCTGCTGGGTGTGAATACGGGTCATATCGGTTTCCTGATCGAGATCAGCCTGGAGCAGCTTCCTGAAATTTGCTGGCGGTTAAAAGCGGGAGACTATACCATCGAAAACAGGATGACCCTAGATGTGGAACGCAATGGCCAGACAGTGCAAACCGCTCTGAATGACGTAGTGATCAGCCGGGCCGGGTATACAAGACTGATCACCGTCAAAGCATCGGTAGAGAACGAGCTCGTTGCCCAGTACAAGGCGGACGGGCTGATCATCTCCACGCCGACCGGATCCACAGGGTACTCCTTGTCCGCTGGCGGGCCGATTGTGTTTCCGGGCGTGGACTGCATTCTTTTATCGCCGATCTGCCCGCACTCGCTGCAGCATAGGCCCGTGGTAGCCGCCGCTTCGCAGGTGATTACCGTGGAATTGGACTGTGAGCCCGAACAGCAGGTACAGCTTGATGTGGACGGCAGAATCGTATGTAAGCTGGATACCTGCGAGAAGATCATCGTAAAGCGGTCTCAAAAAACCGTCAAGCTTTTCAGCTTTGGAACACAAAGCTTTTTCCGCCGCATTCGTGACAAATTATCCGAGTGGAGCTGTTAAACAGGAGGGAATCGCATGAAAGCAACCAGACAGAAGGCAATCCTCGAAATTATCCGACAACAGGACATCAACACCCAGGAAGAGCTCGCTGAGGCGCTTAAGAAACTGAACTTCAACGTCACCCAGGCGACGGTTTCGCGGGATATCAAGGAGCTCCGGCTCTTGAAAACGCTATCCAGCGAGGGCGTATACCGCTATACGATGGTGGAAAATGTCGAGCATACGCTGGATGAGCGTTTTCGGAGAATATTCAGCGAATCGGTGCTGTCGGTATCGGCTGCCTATAATCAGGTTGTGATCCGGACCCTTTCGGGCAGCGCAAACGTAGCTGCGGAAATGCTGGACAGCCTTGGCTGGCCAGAGGTGATCGGCACGCTCGCGGGCGACAATACTGTGCTTCTGATTGTTCGCACCATTGATGAGGTCGCGGACATTCAAGCGAAAATCAACGAAATGCTTCGTTAATCCCCATGGAAAAGGACGTGCTCAACAATGCTCAAATCCATGACCGTACGAAACGTTGCGCTGATTGAAGAACTCAACGTGGATTTTCACACCGGCCTGCACGTGCTCACAGGTGAGACCGGCGCCGGTAAATCCATCGTGGTGGATTCCATCAATCTGGTGCTGGGGGAGCGGGCTGACAGGGGTTTGATCCGCACCGGCTGCGACAAGGCGACGGTCGAGGCCATTTTTGATATTGCAGACAATCCAACCATCCATGATCTGCTCAAAGAGGAATCGCTGGAGCCGGAGGGCGGGTTGATGCCCGTATACCGGGAGATCAGTACATCCGACCGCAACGTATGCCGTGTGTGCGGCGTGATTGTGCCGCTTGCGTTTCTGCGAAAGATTACCGAAATTCTTGTGGATATTCACGGCCAGCATGAGCACCAGAGCCTGTTGAACGAGCAATATCATATGTCCTATCTGGATGCGTTTGGCGACGGTGCGCACCTGGCGCTTCATGATGATGTGAAACAGAAGTATGCAGCCTGGCACGATGCCGGTGCTAAGTTTAACGCTTTGCGCCGGGAGAATGCCCAGCGCGCGCAGCGGCAGGAGTTTCTGGAAACGCGCATTAAGGATTTGAAGGACGCCAAACCGGTTGTGGGCGAGAAAGAGAAGCTTGTCAATATTCGCCTGCGGTTTGCAGATCATGAAAAGATTGTCAATGCGCTCAATACCATCTATCAGAACCTAACGGCCAGCGAAGGAATAAAACTTGGTGTCAATGCGCTTTTGCGCGGCGCCGTAGAAGAAAGCCAGCGCACCGCTGAGTATGGCGAACGGCTGAAAGCGCTGGCCGATCGCCTGCAAAGCGTATACTACGAAACGGAAGAGATTGCACTGGATGTCCGCGCGATGGCGGATCAAGAGGATTTCGACGAAGAGAAGAACGAACAGGTATTGGCCCGGCTGGATGTATACCGCAGGCTTGAAAAGCGTTACGGTATGGAGGCCGATGAACTGAGCCAGTACTTTGAAGAGCTTTCACAGGAGCTCAAGGCCATCCAGTCGATGGAAGATACGCTCAAAAAAGCCGAAACGCTGTACAAACAAACACTGTCAGAATACCGCGGCGCGGCCGCCGCGCTGACGGCCTCACGCAAGGAGGTTGCGCAGCGCCTGCAAAACTTGATCGAAAGCCAGCTCGGCGATTTAGGAATGGAGCACACCGTTTTTCAATGTGTTTTTACTCCACACGATCCCAATGGCAGGCAGCAACCATCGCCTGATGGCGACGATCACATTTCCTTTCACATTGCCCCCAACATCGGCGAACCGCTCAAGCCTCTCAAGCGCATTGCCTCCGGCGGTGAAATGTCGCGCATCATGCTGGCGATGAAAGCCGTAGCCGCAGACAAACGCCTGATTCCGACCATGATCTTTGACGAGATCGACACCGGTATCAGCGGTCGTGTAGCCGGCGTTGTAGCAGAAAAAATGGATGATATCGCGCGATATCATCAAGTCATTTGTGTCTCCCATCTGCCGCAGATTGCGGCGATGGCGGATCATCAGTATTTGGTTGAAAAAAGAGTATCTCAGGGCCGCACGGTGACAACCCTGCGGCAGCTGAACGACGAACAGCGTGTAGATGCCGTGGCAAGCCTGATCGGCACACAGGATATGGGGGAAAACAGCGGGAAGCTTCATGCCAGAAATATGGTGGATGCCGCACGTAACCGGAAAAACCGATAATTATTCCCGGTCGGTGTACCCGAGAGTTTTCAAGTCGGCAGGCTGATTGCGCCAGTTGGGGCGCACCTTTACCCAAAGCTGCAGGTGGACATGGGTATTCAAGAGCTTTTCAATATCCTGCCGGGCCTCGCTGCCGATCTGGCGCAGCATAGTACCCTGCCTGCCAATAATAATACCCTTATGCGAAGCACGTTCACAGTAGATGGTCGCGTTAATCTCGGTCAGCTTTTCCGATACCCGCTCCACGCCCAGCACTTCGATACCGATCCCGTGAGGCACTTCATCCTTGAGCAGGTGGAGTGCCTTTTCACGTATCATTTCCGCACAGATAAAGCGCTCCGGCTGATCGGTCAGCGCATCGTCCGGGAAATAGCGCGGGCCTTCCGGCAGCGCTTTCACCAGTACGCTTTTTAAAAGCTCGGTGCCGTCACCCGTCAGCGCGCTGATGGGCACGATTTCGTCATATGCAGCCTGTGAAAACGACTGTATCACACTGAGGAGCTTCGCTTTGGGAACCAGATCAATCTTATTGAGCACCAGGATTTTATAGACGGGCTGCTTGCTCATCTCTTCAGCCAGCTTGTGCTCCATGTCGCCCGCTTTGGATGCATCCACAACCAGCACCAGCGCGTCAATGCCCTGCAGGGAATCGCGCACGGTTTGCATCATGTATTCGCCAAGTCGGTTATGCGGCTGGTGAATGCCTGGCGTATCCAAAAACACGGCCTGATACTCCTTGCCGGTGATGATGCCCATGATGCGGTTGCGTGTGGTCTGGGGCTTATCGGAAACGATGGCGAGCTTTTCGCCAAGCAAGCCGTTTAGCAGCGTGCTTTTCCCAACGTTCGGCCGGCCGATGATGGCAATAAAACCCGAACGGAATGTTGATTTTTGATCCATGCTAAGTCCTTTCAGGGCAAGTCTTTGGGGCCGAAACCATGGGGGAGCAGCCGATCGAGGGTCGACTCATCCGTTTTATCTTGGTCCCAGGCAATGAGAACGCGGATGTTGGGAGCGAACTCGTTCAACACCTGGCGACAGGCGCCGCAGGGCCAGGGGGGAGCGCTTTCAGCCGCAATCGCGATAGCGGAAAACTCCTTCACACCGTCGCCGACTGCTTTGAATATCGCGGACCGTTCGGCGCAATTCGTCAGCCCGAACGAAGCGTTTTCAATATTGGTTCCGGTGAACACGCGTCCGTCCTCGCTTAAAACACAGGCTCCGACTTTGAAATGGCTATAGGGGCTGTAAGAACGCCGCATGACTTCCTTCGCCAGCGCAATCAACTGATCGTCGGTCGACTTGGCGGGCTGATCACCGTCGCGTGTGATACCGGCCAGTTCCAGCGCCTTTTCTTCCATCGTTCTCATCTCCGTACGGTCCTGAGGTGTTATATGGTCATAGCCGAAGCAGTGAAATATCCCGTGCGCCAGCAGATAGCACAGCTCGCGATCCGCCGAATGGCCGTAGGCTTCCGCCTGTGCCAGCACATGATCCTGTGAGATGACAATATCTCCCAGGATATATGCCTGATCATCCGCTGAGTATTCCTGTTTGATCAGCTTATACGCACCGGAAGCGGTGATGCCTGGCGGATAATTAACCGTAGGGAAGGACAGCACGTCGGTGGACTGGTCAATGCCGCGCTGATCACGATTGATGGCGCGGATTTCCTGGTCGTCCACCAGGGCCAGGGTTATGCCGCAGGGAAGCGTCAACCCCTCGGCGGCCGCGCAGCAATCTGCAACCAGCTCCAGCGGAGCGGAAAACAGGTTACTTCCCTGGGTTCGGATCAGCTTCATTGGCAGGCTCCTTCGGTTTGGGTGCTGCGGGCTTCTTCTTTTGTGTTGCGGCTTTTGGTTTGGCAGCAGCTTTCTTTGGCCTGGGTACGGAAGCATTTGGCTTACTTGCTGCCTGTGGTTTGCTGGCTTCTAGTACCGGGGGTTTTTCAACAGGCTGCACAGACACTGTTTCTTCCTTCGCTTTCTGGCGTTTTACAGGCGGATCGGGATATTCGATTCGCTCATGGAACACGCCGTTGAGCACCGTAGCAAAGGCTTCGGATATTTTGTCAATATCTGATAACGTGATCGGTGCCTGGCTCAGCTGCCCGTCGAGAATCTTGTTGGAAACAAGCTTTTCAATGTAGGCGCGGATGGTTTTGGGCGTCGGATCCGGCATGGAGCGCACGGCTGCCTCCACAGTATCGGCCAGCATGATAATAGCGCTTTCCTTGCTGTGGGGGCGCTGACCATCATAGCGGAAATCGTCGATATCCACCAATTGATCGTCGGACTCTTCCAACGCTTTCTGGTAAAAGAAGATCACAGGCGTATCGCCGTGATGCTCCACAATGATATCCTGAATTTCGTGGGGGAGCCGGTAGCTTTGCGCCAGCGCCAGACCATCGGTGGTATGCGCGATCAGAATGGCAGACGACACAAAGGGATTGGTCATTTGGTGCGGGTCTTCGCCCAACTGGTTCTCCTTGAAATAGACCGGCCGCTTCATCTTGCCGATATCGTGGAAATACGCGCCGACTCTGGCAAGCAGCGGATTGGCGCCGATGGCCTCAGCCGCGCTTTCGGCGAGGTTGGCCACGATAATGGAATGGTGATAGGTTCCAGGTGCTTCCAGGAGCAGTCTGCGCAAAAGCGGATGGTTGGGGTTGGACAGCTCCAGCAGCTTGCCGGGCGTAGCCAGCTGGAACAGTGTTTCAAAGACCAAATCCAATCCGATACACAACAGAGACGCGACAATCGCGCCTGCGGCGCTCCACAAACCGCTGTTGAAGCCGTCTTTGATTGAGGTGTTGGTCATCAGGCTGACGGATAGTATGATCAGCATATTGATCGCCGCAGCCACAACGCCCGCAATGAGAATCTGCTGGCGGTTGGGCCTGCGTTTGATCATCAGGATCACGATAAACCCGCTGATGAGTGCAGGAAGGATCAGGTTGATGATTTCTGTGGAGAAGGTGGAATCTCCGCCCAAAAGCAGGGAACTGACCAGAATGGACAGCGCAATGTTTCCGGCAAAGCCGTAAGCCATCCCCAGCAGGCTGGTGATGACCATTGCGCCAAGCAAAACAGGCGGTGCAGCGATGTTGATCATTTTCCCGCCGATGCAGATAGTAAAGGAGATAATCAGTACGATCATCATGATTGTCAGCTTCATGGGATTGACGAAATATTCCTTGCCAAACAGCCAAATCACAACCGCAAGAACGGCCATTGACAGCAGCACAATCAGCACGCCGCCAACATACAGCACAAGGTCGAAATTCTCATCGTCCAGCAGCCCCAGGCTGCGCAGCAGCTCCAGCTGATCGGCTGTAATGCGTTCGTTGCCAAATACGATGTTCTGCCCCTGCTTATACACCACAGGTTCCACCGCTGCGCGAGCCTCTTGCCGCAGGGCCTCGGTCGCCTCCAGATCGATGACCATATTGGGCAATATCACCTTGCGAAGAATCGGGGTGACAACATTTTGCAGAAGATCGATTTCGGTTTTGTAGCCGATGATCTGCTGCAAATACTGGATGGCCTCGTTGACGTAGCCTTCACGAACCGTGGAATTCATGGTGTTTTGCACGGCTGAGGATATGTTGTCGTTCATGGCCTGAATATCGTCGTCGGAAGCGCGCAAAAGCGTATCCAGCTGGTATGAAGCCAGCGATATCGAGGGGATGAGCGATTCGGCGTACTCCAGCTCCGCGGAGTTGAACACATAGGCGCGTTTGCCCTTTGCATCGCCTGGAGCCGCCTGCTCCAGTGTGCTGCTGCCATACTGTTGTACGGCGTTGACCTGCGTGAGAATCGTCGAAAGGTTTTGCAGCACGTCCGCCGCGACGCTATCCTTATGCAGGTAAATGGGCTCTACAAGGCGCGCGGCTTCTTCCTGCTGCCTTGCGGTAGCGGTTTCATCCACGACGTCCTTAGAGGCCGTGATGGTTTTGTTGGCAATATCGCCCACCTGTAAATGGTAGCGCTCCGGTGTGATGGCAATGGAAAATAAAACGATCAACACCAGAGCTGACGCCGCCAAAATGTAGATACATTGCGCGGTTTTGGTTTTTAGAGCACTCCACAGATTCAGCAAAAATTTACCGATGGGTAGCTTTCGAAGCGATGAACCGGGCATGTTAAACGCCATGGTCCGCATTCCTCCTCAAAAGGGCCTCCTCGTGTTTTTCATAGGCCCTGACGATGGTCTGCACCATATCATGGCGCACGACGTCGGAGTGATCGAGCTTGACCATACCGATCTCCTGGATATCCCTGAGTACGGTCATTGCCTGCAACAGTCCGGATTGCTTACCGATGGGAAGGTCGGTTTGGGTGACGTCGCCGGTGACAACCGTATGTGAGCCGGACCCCATGCGGGTTAAGAACATTTTCATCTGCTCGGGGGTGGTGTTCTGCGCTTCATCCAGAATGATGAAGCTATCCGATAGCGTTCTTCCGCGCATATAAGCCAGCGGCGCAATCTCAAGCACTCCGCGCTCCTGCAAACGCTGGTAGGAGTCCCCGCCCATCATATCAAACAGCGCGTCGTACAACGGACGCAGATAGGGATCAACTTTCTGGTTCAGGTCGCCGGGTAGAAACCCCAGCTTTTCACCCGCTTCCACAGCGGGGCGGGTGAGCACAATGCGCTCGACCTGCTTATTGCGCAGCGCTACTATGGCAAGCGCCATGGCAAGGTAGGTTTTGCCCGTGCCCGCGGGACCGACAGCAAAGGTCAGCTCGTGTTCGCGGATTGCCTGGACATACTCATGCTGGCCGAGCGTCTTGCAGCGGATGGGCTTGCCGCGGTGGGTGATAGCGACGACCTCAAACGCGATATCGTCGATGCGGTCCAGCTCGCCGCGCTTGGCGAGCGCCAGCGCGTAACGGAGGGTGATGCGATCCACCTGGGCGTTGCGGCGCAACAAATCACTCAGCTTTTCGACTACCTGAGAAGCCATGCCGACGCTTTCGTCAGAGCCAGTAATGCGCAGCTCCGAACCGCGAACGGAAAGGGTAACGCCCAGCTCCGTTTCAAAAAGCGGGATGTTCTTGTCGTTCGTGCCAAATAGCGACAGGCATGAGTCCATGCTCTCCAGGGAAATGACAGCCGGTGTTCCTTGTGCCAAAAGCATTCCTCCACAACTTATCCCAGTAACGTAATCATACCGCAAATCACTCGTTTGTCAATGCGGGGGCAGGTTTCTCGGCCTGCTTCTCTTCGCCGGCTGCAATGCGGATATCGTCAGCCGTCAGCATCATCAGTTCATCCTTGGTGACGTCCTTTTTCTTTGCAAGGCGATTGGCCTGCGCGCTGACGGCGCGTTCAAACAGGTTGCGCACTCCGCGCGCGTTGCCGAAGTTCAGATTGTTCTGGGCAAACTTCTGCAAAAAACCTTCCAGCAACTTGTGGGTATCCTCATCCACGGTATAGCCGCTTTTCTTGCAGCGCATGTCGAAAATATCCAGCATTTCCTGGGCCGTGTAATCAGCAAAGAACAAAAAGCGGTTAAACCGGCTTTCCAGGCCGGGATTGGAATTGATAAACCCGCGCATCAGGGCGGGATAGCCCGCGACGATGATCACCAGATCGTCCCGGTGGTCTTCCATCGCCTTTAAGAGCGTGTTCACAGCTTCCTGGCCGTAATCGTTCTCCGTATTCCCGGTTAGCGCATAGGCCTCGTCAATGAACAGTACGCCGCCCAACGCCTTTTGAACGACTTCAGATGTCTTGATGGCGGTCTGGCCCACGTAGCCGGCCACCAGCCCGCTGCGGTCGGTTTCGACCAAATGGCCCTTGGAAAGAATCCCAAGCACCTTGTAAATGCGCGACATCAGCCGCGCGATCATGGTTTTTCCCGTGCCGGGATTGCCGGAGAACACCAGGTGGAGCGATAAATCATCCACGGGCAGATCGTTCTTCTTGCGCAGTTCCTGGATGCTTACAAGGTTGACCAGACTTTCCACTTCCTGCTTGACGATTTGCAGCCCGATATAGCTTTCCAGCTCTTTTTTCAGGTCTTCCATGGTTTCCTGCACCTCAGGCGCGGGGGCAGGTACTTCCTGTGACGGATTCGCATCCGCAACCGCCGGTTTACCGTCGCTTCGCTTCACAACGGGTTCACCGCCCGCCTGCAGCGTAGGCAGACCCCATAAATCGTCCGCAATGCGTTTTAAGTTGGATTCAGTCATCTGCTGGATGACGTCCATTTGAAGCTTGATAATCTCGTCTTTACGATCCATGAGGGCACTCCTTTTTACTCCGGTAGTATTCACAAATTATACCATGCTTTTGCCGTTTGGCAAACGAGAACATCGCATTCCGGCGGTTTCAAATGCCGTCCAATCATGCTATAATCAAACCAAAAGAGGTGACGATATGAACAAATGGGATCAACGGTTTATGGAAATGGCGCGGCTGATCGCGGGCTGGTCGAGTTGCTATCGCAAGGGGCGTTCGATTGGCGCTGTCATTGTGAAAGACAAACGAATCATGACAACGGGTTACAATGGAGCCCCTGCAGGGATTAAAACCTGCCGCGAGCGCGGCGAATGCCTGCGCGACAAGCTTAACATCCCGTCCGGCACGCACGCCGAGACCTGCTACGCTATTCACGCCGAGCAAAACGCCATCATTCAGGCGGCCAAGCTGGGCATTTCGGTGGATGGCGCAACGCTGTACTGCACGCACCAGCCCTGTTCGGTATGCGCCAAGATGATCGTCAACGTCGGCATCAAACGCGTGATTTACGAGCACAGCTATCCCGATCCGTTTACGCTGGAGCTTTTTAATGAAGCGGATGTCAAAATGGAGCCGTATACAGAAGATTGATTATTTTTTGGGCTTATCGTAGGGTAGGTCGCCCAGGCAGTACCCGCGCAGCCGGTTGACCGTGCGCTCGATAGCGTTTTTGGAATTGCCCCAGGATTTATCTTTGTTCTTATAATCGAATTTCTGTGTGAACCATTTCAGGTCTGTTTCATCCGCCGACAGCTGCGCCTGAACAAGATCAAGGCCCAGCGCGGCGAACTCTTTGCGTTGCTGGGCGTTGAATTGCTTTTGCGCCGCTTCGATCAGATCGGCGGCGTGGGGGAGACACAACCCCTTGCTTTCGCTGAACCTCCGGGCAAACTTGGGATCGGTCTTCCATAGATAGACAAGCGTATACGTATACCGCAACATATGCGTTTGCACGTTCTCGCATACGACGCAGCGCTCCCCCAAGGTTCGCAGGCTTTCAGTGAGTTTGGCGGTGTCGATATCGCGGCCGCGTACTGCCTGCGCTTTGATTTTTTCCAGCTTGACAAGCACCTGCTCGGCATGCGTATCCATTAGCAGGGCATGGCCCAGCCGGTTGCCGACCTGAAACATCATCTGCTGATGCTTCTGGCAGACGCCGATCTCGTTGGTGCGCACGCGAACGTCCGGCTCCATAACGCTGGAACCAAGGGTACGGTCTATTTCTCCGGCCTCGGTTTTTGCTTGCAGGGTGCACAGCATACAGCTGCCGTCGAACTCCAGCGCTTCCCATACGGGAATGGTATCAATCTGGTATTTCATCGTCTGCCTCCGCGATCTCAAGTGCAACCATCGTATCAGAAAAACGGTCGCACTTCAAGCAGGCGGCCGCGTTGCGGAGGCATGGTAACAATGGTATAATCGAAGCATTCACAAGAAGGGGAGGGCGAGCGCCTTGCGTACCCGAATCACCAACTGCACACTGATACCTGGTGTCGAAACAGAGGAGCATATCCCGTTTATTCCGAACGCCGAGGTGCAGGTGGACGGCAGCCTGATCGCTTATGCCGGTCCGGCCGATCATGCGCCCGCGTTTGCGGCGGATCAGGTGATCGACGCGACTGACCGCATTTGCATGCCGGGTCTTATCAACCTGCATACCCACACGCCTATGACCCTTTTACGTTCGGCAGGCGCAGATCTGACGCTGGACGACTGGCTCAACCAGGTGATCTTCAAGCTGGAAGCGCAGTGGGATCATAGCCTGATCCGTACCGCTACCGACCTTGGCTGCATGGAAATGCTGCGGTTTGGGACGACCTCGTTCTGCGATATGTACATGTATACCGATACCATTGTTAAATCGGTACAGGAAAACGGCATGCGGGCGTTAATCGGCTACGGGCTGATCGATACGGACGGAAGCTGCAAGGATCTGGAGATCGGTATACAGCTGGCCAGGGACTGGAACCATTGCTGCAATGACCGCATCCGCATCGCCATCGCGCCCCATGCCGAGTACACCCCGGAGCTGATGAAAGCCGCCGCCAAAGCGGCGATCGAGATGAAGCTTCCCTTCCATGTTCACGTCAGCGAAACAATGGCCGAGCACGAGGGCTGCATCGCGCGCAGGGGCATGACCCCGCTGAAGTATCTGGAGTCCTGCGGCGCGCTGAAAGCCGGTGTGATCGCCGCACACTGTGTGTGGTTCTCCGATGAGGATATCAAGCTGGCCCAACAGTACGGCGTGACGATTGCACACAACCCGGTCAGCAATCTGAAGCTTGCCAGCGGTATCGCGCCTGTTGCGGCGATGCTCAAACAGGGCTGCAAGGTGGCATTGGGTACGGACGGCGTTGCCAGCAACGACAACCTGAACCTCTGGGAGGAGATCAAGCTCATGCCGTTATTGCAAAAGGGCGCAACCCTGGACCCGACCGTAGTTACGCCTGCGCAGACCCTTGCCGCCGCCACCAGCGTAGGCGCAAAGGCAATGGGATTTGAGAATCTGGGCTTGATAAAGGAAGGCTACATAGCCGATTTGATCTTGATCAACAGCAAAACGCCACACATGACGCCAAGCATCCATCTGGAATCCAACCTCATCTATGCCCTGCAGGGCAGCGATGTGACGCTGACCATGGTGGATGGCAAGGTGCTATATCGTGACGGTGAGTATTTGACCATCGACGCAGAAAAAACCCTCCGCGAAGCCAAAACTGGCGCGGAGGATATGTACAGGCGCTACCACGAGCTCAACGGATAATTTTCTTCTGCTTTAAGGAAGCGGAACCGTGACCGTGGTTTCCAGCTCATAGTCGGTATCATACAGCTTCAGCGTAAGCGCTTCGCCCTCCAACAGGCGGATGCTTACGCTTTTGTTGACCTCTACCCGCAGCCGCCTGCCGCGGTAGAGGAGCTGAAACGCATAACCCTGCCACTGCGCAGGCAGGAAGGGACGGAAACCCAGGCCATCCACGGTGCGCATACCCGCAAAGCCGTGTACAATGGATAGCCAGCTGCCCGCCATACTGGTGATGTGCAGACCGTCGTCGGTATCGTGGTTGATGTTGTCCAGATCAAGCCTTGCCGTTCGCTCAAACATTTCCACGGCCTTGTCGTGATATTGCAGCTCTGCAGCCAAAATGGAATGTACGCACGGGGATAGGCTGGATTCGTGTACGGTCATAGGCTCATAGAAATCGAAATTGCGCCTGATCGTCTCCTGATCGTAGAGGTGATTGAGGAAATACAGGCCCTGCAATACGTCCGCCTGTTTGATGAAGCAGGAGCGCAGAATACGATCCCATGACCAGTGCTTATTGATGGGACGATCCTCTTTAGGCAACGCCGAGGCGGGCATCAGATCTTTATCCATAAAGGTGTCGTGCTGAATAAAGATACCCCTTTGAATATCCTCCGGGTAATACATCATCTCCGAAATCTCGCGCATGTGCTGTACTTCATCAGCCGAAACGTCTAAAGCGCTCCTGCGGGCGGCGTCGGCCTTGTTATACATATCGCAAAAATACGCAATACTCCAGGCCGCCATGCGGTTGGTGTACCAGTTGTTGTTGACGTTGTTTTCATACTCGTTGGGGCCGGTCACGCCGTGGATCATATAGCGTCCCAAGCGCTTGTTGAAGTGCGTGCGGCCTGCGTAGAATGTCGCGATACCGTACAGTACGTCCAGCCCTTCTTGCAGGGCATAGCTCTCGTCGCCCGTGTAGGTGACATACTGAAAAATCGCGTGGGCGATGGCGGCATTGCGGTGGATTTCCTCAAAGGTGATTTCCCACTCATTGTGGCACTCCACACCGGTAAAGGTGACCATGGGGAAGAGCGCGCCGGGAAGCCCTTGCATGCGCGCGTTGTGGTATGCGCCGTCCAGCTGCATATGCCTGTAGAGCAGTAGCTGTTTGGCAACGTGTTCGCCCGCGATTGCCATATACATCGCAAAGCAGTAACCCTCGGTATCCCAGTAGGTGCCGCCGCCATATTTTTCACCGGAAAAGCCCTTGGGGCCGATGTTGAGGCGCGCATCCTCGCCTGTATAGGTGCCCAGCAGTTGGAACAGGTTATACCGGATACCCTGCTGGGCTTTGTCGTCGCCTGTGATCTCCACATCGCTGGCTGCCCAGCGCGTTTTCCATACGCCTTGATGCGCGTCGAGCAGGCTATGGAAACCGGTTTCCCGCGCTCTGGCGGCGGCTTTCAGCGCCAAGGTCATCAAGAGCTTCACGTCCTGATCCCGGTCGGTGAAGCAGAGAACATACTTCTCGATCGACGCCGTTTGGCCCGCCGCTATGGTACCGCGATAGCGGGCCTCCACATAGCCTTCGTTGAGCGTTTTTTCACTCAAATCCAGTTCATCCGCCCAAAGGCTCATCGCCGTGGCAACGGTAAAGCGGGGAGTGCCGAAAGGATTTTCCTTGGTTCTGGTCAACAAGCCCAGCGCGTTTTCGGTTTCTTCCTCCTGCAGCATGTCCCAGAAGGTTTCATCGTAATTGCTGTCCAGGTTGCGCACGTGCCCGTCCAGATAGGGCACCATCTCGATAACCGCCTCGTGGTCGGGGGTTACGGCATAGGAGATCGCCATCAGTTCCTTTTGCGCGGCAGACAGAAACCGCTGTACGCTGATCTTCGCTTTTCCCTTTTTTGTCGTAATGGTGAAGCGCCTGCGGATGACGCCGGTCTGCATATCCAGCTCGCAGGTATAGTTCTCACTTGTCATTTTGGCAAGGTCAACAGGCTCGCCGTCGATCACCACGCGGATGCCGTTCATCCGTACGGCGTTAATGGTCTTGCCGAAATACTGCGGATAGCCGTTCTTCCACCAACCGACGCGCGTCTTATCGGGGAACCATATGCCGCCGATATAGGTTCCCACATGTGCGTTGCCGGAAAAGTCTTCTTCAAAATTACCACGCATACCCATATAGCCGTTGCCAATCGACATCAGGCTTTCCGATAGCCGCACGGCATCAAGGTTAAGACCTTCTTGAATCAGCTTCCATGGATGAACAAGATATGACACTGGGTGACCTCCTATATACCATTGCGTTTGACTGCGAACACTGCGAACCGAACGTTATCGTCACGGGTCGCACAGGTGGTGACGGTCAGGATTTGATCGGTCCCTGCAACATAGACCGGAACGAGGTACTCCGACATTTTTTGCAGCTTGGCTACGAATGTCAGAAATTCCTCTGTTGACATGGTATTGATGCGATACAGGTCCAGAAAGCGATCAGATTTGGGATCGATGGAGTAGTACACGGCGGCAAAGGGGATATAACGAGCGTTTTCATACAGTGTGGAGAACTCAATGAAAGGGTATCTGTTCAAATAGTTCAAATCATCAAAGCGTGATAGCTTTCCAAACGCCGTTCCGTCCTGCATGTTGTGGCCGTGGAGAATCATATTGCGGCTTTGCGGATAGATGGAACAGGTTACGTCCAGAAAGATCGCGCCGGAGAAACTGTACTCGTCGGTGAAGGAATGCCGCAGATAGTAAATGTTGTCTCGCTGAACCACATACGCTTTGATGGATTCGCCCATTTGCAGCTGGCCGATCGTATCGGGGTTGATGGCGAGCGCTTTGGAGAACTGAATGAGCGCTTCGGGCTTGGAGCCCTGTGCCGGAGCCCTGTAGGAAACGGTTGGCTCCGGCGCTGCGACCGCCTGGAGTACAGCGCTGGGTTCCGGTGTGGGCGCGGGGGCTGGCTCCTCTGTGATTCCTTCGCTTTGCGCGATCATCGTTTGTACCATTTGCTCTTCCTGCCTGGCTTGACGGCTATGCACGAAGTATAGTACCAGCTGCGTAGACGCATAAACGAATATTACAGAAAGAACGATGAACAGCACGACCACCATGGGCTTGTATCGCGGTTTTTTCTTCGTCTCAGGGAAGGACTGATGAGGATGGTAGCCCTGCATACGGTATGAATGGGATTCTTCAGGAGTACAGTCGGGGTGCATAGAAACGGATGACGCATTGTATTGCGTATCTTGCTTTCTGTTCACCCGCAACACCATCCTGATCGTTTCTATTTACAGCAGCACCATTATAATCCGAAACGAACCGGAATATCAATGTATCAGGTATTTATTTGACGGGATTCTCTTTTGAAAGTTCATTTTTCTATCTTGCAAAATGGCAGAATCTATGCTACGATATCTTGGCTGTAAAAACGGCATGGGATTATAGCTCAGCTGGTTAGAGTGCCACGTTGACATCGTGGAGGTCGATGGTTCGAGCCCATTTAATCCCACCAATGAAACCCTTACATAGCAAGGGTTTCTTTTTTATTTCGAAACGCATATGAATATTCTGCAACCATAGTGGAAATCCTTGGTTTGCCGTGCCTCCAGCAAATATTAAATGACATATCATTCTCTGCCCTGTGACATATACATTAGAATGGATGAAATATTCCGTGTGAGTTGCAAAGTGTTCCGATTCGAGAATTCCAGTGAAAATGTGAGAATGGAACGGGTATCATGTTCGGAAATATTCAGCTTTATACCGTAATCCTATTCATTTTTTATGATTGGTTGAAGGCTTATAATTTACATAAAGTTTGCGCTTGGCAAACTCGAAAGGGTATCTGTCTTGTGTTTGGGCTGTCAGCGATGCTGTAAGCATAGCACAATTCCATGGATTCTGTGCAAATCAGTATTTACTTGCCAATTGTTCGCAATACTGTTGCCTATACCCAATGGACCAGAGCCTCGTTTGACAATGATAGAAAGGAGACTGCTTCGAGAGGAATATCCGCCCCGACCTTAGATGGTGATTGGTTTCACCTGTTGAAAGAAGACCAATCTTCCTTGGATGTTTAAATCAAACGAAACCACTGTCTACACAAGCAAAACAAAGTCAAACAACCCTTTGAATCTGAAAGGAGAACCTTATGAAAAAACTGATTTCGTGTCTTGCCGTGCTTGCGCTGATGATGAGTTCTATCAGCGGTGCATTTGCACTCAACTTTACCGGGGAACTCGGGAATGAAGCAACCTTTGAAACACTGCAAGAAGCTCACGCGAGCTCGCCTGCCGTTGTGCAGGGTATCGTTGAAAATGAATACAAAACGTTTGTGGGTCATCCGGCGCTGGATGGTTATCCTGAAGGCACAACATTCGTATACCGTTCTGCCAACCAGTATGCCGGCCGCGCGGCGGCCCGCTTGAACACCAACATCTTTGTGTATGCGGAACAGCGCTTTGAAACCAAGGATGCTGCGCTTGCCTATCTGAAGGATGCCGGGCTGATTGACATCATTGATGAAGCCATCGGCAGCGTCGTGCTTGTTACGCCTGTCGGCGATACCTTCGGTCAGGCAGACGTGCTTTCGTACTACGCTTTGCAAACCGCTATGCTTTCTCAAAAAGCAGGTGGTATGGACGCAGACGGAAACGCAGTCTACTATTCTGACGCAGAATATTTCGGCGGCTATGGTAACGAGTATTTCGTCGGTATCGAAGGCGGCGCAACATTCTTCAATAACTACATTGCCCCGGAGATTGATTTTGTCGGAAGACTTGCCGGCGTGCTGTTGATTGGCGGCGATATGCAGGAAGCCCGCAAACCTGCAGTTTATGTGCCGATTTCCCTGATCAATGCCCAGGCTGATGTTGTTGAGAAGTACAAGGCGATCAACGCTGTTGACGCCAGCAAAACCGAAAGCAACGGCGTGGTGACGTATTATAACCAGGCCTGGCCGCTTCGTAAGGTGATTACGGCATCCATGGCCTCCGTGGATGTGGCCAAGGAAATCAATACGGCGTACTACGGCTTGTTTGTCAAGGCCATGCGTGTGCCGGTCATCCCTGAGGCAATGAATAGCGGCGGCGGACTTTACAGCGGCTATACCTTCGACGAAGCGCCCTACTCCTTATGCGACCGCAACATCCTGATCAACGGCAGGACCTCCGATGGCATCGTTCTGATCAGCCATCAGGGTGATGATACCTTTAAGGATATCAAAACCACAGAAGAAGTAGCTGGCAGGGGCGGCGCGCCCGGAACTCCCGCAGGTGAGTATATCGACGTTTGGTACGAATATCTGCCGGAAGAGGTTCTCGACAATACAGCCCCCGCTGGCTCCATTCCTCTGATTCTCGCAAACCACGGCGGCGGCGACGATGCCCGTGTGTTTGCCGAAGAGTTTGGCCTGGTCGAGCTGGCAGGCAAAGAGCGTGTTGCCGTGGTGGCACCTGACCATTCTACGGTCGGCGCGATCCGCGGACAGGCCCTGACTGCGGTTGCAGAGTATATGCTTGCAAAATACCCGGCGCTGGATGCTTCCCGCGTTTATGCAACCGGCTACTCCATGGGTGGCGGCGCAACCTATACGGTTGGCTATTATAACCCGAAGCTGTTTGCGGCAATTGCTCCCTTCGCTGGCTCCAACACCGTGATCCCCGCAGAGCAGGAAGAGAATTTCTACAGCACGGAGCTGCCCATCATCATGTCGCTTTCGTCCTTTGACCCGGCAGGGCGCCGTCAGGATGCCCTGGAAGGCAATCTCAACGAGGGAACGCAGCTGATGATCAGCACCTATGCCAAGAGCAATGGCATCGAAGTTGGCGCTTTCGACTTTGAGACCTATCCCCATGTCGGCTTCGGCGGTGACTACTCTGTTGTGGATACAGTCAACGGCGAGTTCGAGAAAAAGACGACCTACCTTTGCAATAGCGATGGCGAACCGCGCGTAGCCTATGTGTACGTCAACGGTATGGTTCACTGCCTGTATCCCGAATACGCATTCATGCTCTGGGATTATGTGAAGAACTACTCCCGTGACCTTACCACCGGCGAAATCGTCTACGCTCCCTATTAATCAATAGGATAGGACAGTCGAATCAACGGGGCAGTTGGCATCGGCCAGCTGCCCCGAACCCATGTTTGGGCCTATCAATTCGAAATAGCAAATTCACGGTGAAAAAACACTGTCAGGAGACCCTCTGCTTGATTTGATAGCAGGGGATCAATTTCTGTCATGTCGAACAGCTCCCAGCCATTGATGAAGTGCGATTTGAAATAGACTGAAATCACGCAACAAAATAGTGATACGCAACGACTGCAGGTACATATATCTTGTGTTCAACCACGTCCCATGATACAATAATAAAAACCGTAATGAGGGATATGTGAATGCAGACTGGTAAAGACTTCTATACGTCCAGGGAAGAGGCTGAAGCGCTGCTCAGGGAGACGCTGGAAGGCAAGGATAATAAGGACGCGGATAAAGCTGTAAAGGGCTCCGCAAAATGGATGAAGTATATCAGACGCTTTCTTTATTTTCTGATCATCGCCGCAATGCTTACGATGCTTGGCAAGGTCTGGTATCAAAAACTGCATGACGAAATCCCAAGCCTGTTCGGCTACCAGCTTTACGTGGTAGAGACCGGAAGTATGCTTCCGACGCTGCCGATCGGCACCAATATTCTGGTACGGCAGCTCAGACCAAACGACGAGCTGAAGGTTGGCGATGTGGTGACCTATTCCCATGAAACCGCTGCCGTTACGCATCGTATAATCGAGCTGGTTCCGGGAGAGGACGGCATCCTGCGTTACCAAACCAAGGGTGACAATCCTGACAACTCCAAAGACCCCTGGCTTGTGGAGCGTGAAGATGTGCGCGGCATTGTAGTGTGGCACTTCTCGCTTTCCAGCCTGTTTGGCAAATAGGGGAAGATCATGATATTAAAAACAGCCAAACCAAATTACAAACAGCCTCAGCCGGAGCAGTTCATCGTGCAGGCAACGGATGTGACATCCGGCGAAATGTACCGCTATCCTGACGAGCGAGAAGAGCCTGTTCTTCGCGGGATAAGCTTTGACATCCGCATTGGCGAATGCTGGGGGATTGTAGACAATGAGCCGTTTGAGCTGGAACTGCTTTTGCAGATCATTGCCAATGTGCGCCCATATGCAAGCGGCCGGTGCTCGCTCGCGGAACAGGGCATGATGCGGCGCAAGCGCCGTATCCTTCCGCATGTGTTTTTCATCTATGGCGGCGATACGGTGCCCGGAAACCTGAACACGCTGGAGTACCTGATGTATGTGACCGCGCACCGCGGGATACCGGATCGCAAGCGGCAGGCAACCATCCTGCAAGCGCTTTTGGATTCCGGTTTGTATTACCTGACGCTTGTGCCGATGAAGCAATTAACAATGGCCGAACGCGCGGCAATCTGCCTGCTCTCGGCCGCCATGTCCAAAGCGCTCCTCGTTGTGTTTTCCGTCGCGGAGCTCAGCTTCCCGCCGCAGCTCGCTCAGGGGATACGATACGTTGTCGAGCTGATCAAAAAGCGCGGCGGCGCTGTGCTGATCGGTGCCAGAGACTGCGGCTTCATTCAAACGGCCTGCACCCATGCCGCGTTTATGGTGGGCGGCGAGTTCAGAAAAAGCGGCAGGGTTGACGTAATGCTCAAAACCCTGGACCAGCGGGCCTTCATACTGACCAGCGAAACGCCTGTGAAGCTCGAGGAGGCGATACATATAGCCTCGCCCAATTTGCAGACCTATCGGTTTGATAACGAGGTTCATATCTATGTTCGCAACGGCGAAGCGATATCGCAGACCAAGCTGATGCACATTCTGCTGGATGCGGGTGTAACGCTGGACACCATTCAGACAAGCAAGCCGACGCTGGAGAACGCCTATCGGGAGGTGCTGGCCGGACATGTTATATAATACGAGTTTTATCCGCAAGGAGTTTAGAAACTCCTATACGCAGCAGAGCTTTTCGTACCGGCGGCAGGTGTCGCTTGGCGTGTTTCTGGGACTTTTGACGTTCGCGTTGTATTTCAGTTTCCTGACCCTCAAGGATAGTGTGATCAGCACCGCGGCGCCGTATCTGTTGCTGCCCAGCTTCTTTTCGACGCTGTATATCTATCTTTTCGTTTCGCTGTTGTTCAACGTCTGGCTGTATATTGTCAATTATGAATATATGACCCTGCAGGAGGTACGCGAAAACAGGTGGTACGCTCTGGTGCAGCTTTGGTACAGCCCGACGCTGCTGATTACGTCAAAAATCGTTGCGCGCATTCTGGCGCAGCTCGGCATATACACGGTTGGTTATTTGGCGACACTGTTTCTAAGTTCTTTCCTGAAGTTCCCGCTGGTTACAGGCTATTTGTTTACCATGTATTTTATGGGAATGCTGGACGTCGTGCTTCTGGCGATGCTGTCGCTGACCATGTCGCTTTTTATCCGGGATATGTACAATGCGCGGTATATGGTCGGTATTATTGCGCTTTGCGTGATTGGCTTTAAGCTGATCAGCCAGTATTTCGCTGTGCTGTCCGATCGGACAAGGATGAACGACCTGTCAAACATGTTTGATACGACACAGACGATTTACATGATCGTAGTCGGTGTGGTTATCGTTATATGCGTTGTGCTGTGCCTGGTGAAGGGAATTCATCTGGCCAGAACGTATAATGCGCCGCTGCTTCGCACGCTGCCGCTGCTGAAACAAAAGCCGGAGGGCACGGTGGTGGTCGGCGTTGTCACAAGCCGCAAACGGAAAAGCGAGCGGGTTCTGGAAGCACAGACCTCGCCTGGAGGAACCCTCAGGCGCTGGAACCTGCCAAGCCTGATTACTGGTACGCTGGTGATTATCGCGATTGCCGGTATGGTTTTGGTCAACCTGGTTGTGCTCGCCTTCGGGTATGCGTCGCCGGATAAGGAAACCAGTATCTCCGGTATCATTCCGTATGTTTTCCAGTCGCATACCATGGAACCAGATATTATGTACAACGATGTAGCGTTTTTCCGGAAAATTGATTACCAGGAACATCTGGAAATCGGTGATATCATTCTGTATAAGGATGCGACCCAGAGCGTCAGCGTAGGGGAGATCACAGGGTTTGCCGTTGACGAGACAACCGAGGAGCCTACGGGTGAACTGCTCACCGACATTGTATATTACGCCGATGAGCGTTACCGCGGCATGGCGGCGCAAACAGTGGAACGAGATCAAGTTTACGGCGTGCATACCGGTAACAACCGCTGGTTTGGCGCAATCGTTCTGTTTGCCAATACGATACTCGGTCGGTTGATCCTTTTATTGATACCGACATTCCTGATTTTCTTCTACGAACCCATCGTGAATTTCTTCAAAACTATTACCAAAGAAAAAACGTAAGTGCGTTTCGGCCCGTTATATGACCGAAAGTTACGAATATATTTCAAAATAGCGTCTCTTTGACTCACACAATGACTCATAGATGTAAATTATGAACAAGAAAAGTTTCACTATCTTGTTCATAATTATATATTATCGATAAATAGAAAATATAAGCAAATAATATGTTACAAAAGTGTTTACAAATTAATTATTATGATATATAATCCCTGTAAAGACTCAACAAGGTACCGGGACTTGATCAGTCCATAGGTGCGGCGATGCCATCAAAGCACGGAGTACCAAGAGTCTAAAGACAAGAGGAGCGTAGATTCCATGAAGAAGAAACTGTTACTGGTGGTCCTTGCTCTCGCCATCCTTACCTCCCTAACCGCCGGCACTCTAGCTGTGTACACCAGGACCGTTGTCGACACCGAAAGGGTCGAAGCCAAACGGTTCGCGTTCAGTGCAGCAGGAAAAATTGCCGGTGGCAGCACGTCGATCAATCTCGCGCCGACGGAATCAATGGTGTATGAATTCTCCATTGCGAACGTGGACGAGAATAGCGAGGCGATTGCTGAAGTCCCGCTGAAGTTCGATGTCACCATCAACTATGCAAAGGCCTTTACTGACATGCCCGGGCTAAAGGCCGAGTTGTACTATGGTGAGGAAAAAGTGGGAGAGTACACGGATGGGAAGATCACGTACTCGGCACAGTCCGTTGCAGGCAAACTCTTTGACAACGACTACAAAGTCGTTCTCACTTGGGTAGATGCTAATGACGCTGACGGACATAGAGCACAGACGGATGCTGGCAACAAAAAGGTGAATCTGGACACAGGCCTCACCTTGACCGTTGTTGCGACCCAGGTGGTACCCGCGTCTTAATCTGAAGGTTGACGACAACACCGGCAACTCACTGTGAGGTTGCGCCGTGCAAGGAGGCATCCCTGCACGGCGCTTCCCTCTCAATTCTTAGTCCAAACAAATATGAGTACCTGTATATCACAAGAATAAAGCAGTCATCAAGGAAGGGAGTGTGCCGGCATGCGCAAATCAGTTCGTGTATTGATTTTGATGCTCATGCTGTTTACCTCTCTGACCGCCGGGACGCTGGCAGTCTATACAAGCCGTATCGACCTCGCGCCGGTGAAAATCTCCGCCAAGCGATTCGCGCTGGGCGTCAACCAGGGCAATCAGGATGAGTTCGACCTGAAAATCGGCCCAGGGGAGCTGGTCAGCTACCAGTTCGTAGTAAGCAATCAAAACGCAGACGGGAATGTGTCCGAGGTGGACATGGATCTGATGATCAATGCGGATTTTTCAGAAATCCATACAGCCTTGCCGGATATTGAAATCAAGTTGCTGATGGACGCGGGCGCGGGCAACCAGCAGGTTGCTGTGGCCAACGCATCCGGTCAGCTGAATTACGAAGGCATTTTACTGTTCCATGCCTCACAGGCAAAGGAAGTCAGTTTTTCGATAACGTTCTATTGGAACGATGCACAGGGCTCCGGCACCATTCCGGGTAATAGCTCCATCGTTTTGCCACTGACGATTTATGTCAAGGGGGTGCAGCATGTCTCTTCCGCGGAATAAGAAATTCAGACCCCTTGTCGCTATATTGAGCATATTGGCGGTTATCGCGCTATCCATGCTGGGTGTCACACTGAGCGCTTATATCAAACAGGTGAATCTGTTTGATGAGGGATGGGTCGGCCCGAAATACTTCGCATTTGAAATCGATAGCACCGGGGATACCAAAAGCATGGCTCCCGGTGAAAGTGTGGATTATGTATTTCATGTTCGAAACTATAATGAAGAAGGTACATCACAAGTGGATCTGCGCGTATCCATCGAGATCGAATACCCGGGTCAGCTTGCCGGCACGGGCGTAATCAAAGCGGAGCTTTACTACGACGGTGCATTGATCACATCCGATACCGGTTCAGGTACCCTGGCCTCCTCTGGCAAGACCTTGCCGGGCGGTGCCCAGACAAACGACGTCTATACCTTGAAGCTGACATGGCTTGACTCGGATCTTGAGTATCTCGGTGAGATACGGGAAAATGATTTTGCCGTTTCGGATATAAAGATCAGTGTGTCCGGGTATCAGTAAGCGATATTAAAGCAAATTCCAGAAGGGAGGATGCCCTGTGAAGCGAATGAGAACCCTGTTACCCATTATTCTGTTGGCATTGCTGATCGTAGCGATGAGCTCAGGCTCTATGGCGATTTATACCCAGACCCAAACGCTGCGCGGTCAGCTTTACACGCGCATCTTCCTTTTTACGGGAGCGGAAAGGCAAACCAGTTATGAATTTGGTCTTAGCGGCCTGCGCCTTTCGCCCGGCCAAAGCGAGCAGGAGCTGTACCGTTTTACCCTAACCAATGCGCAAAGCGGAAGCATAAGCGACTATAACATGTCGGTAAACATCTCGTCGTCCGGTATGGCAAGCGCGATATCGGCAATGAACGGGTTGACATTCTATCTGTATAATCTGGGTACCGAGAACGGATCGCCAATTGCAACGGTATCATCCGGTGAGCTATCCGTGAGCGGGTTGCACTTTACGGCCAATGTCAGCAAAACAAACGAATATCGCCTGACAGCCTGCTGGACCGATACCGGGGACAGCGCCGTGCAGACCGCAATCGCGGCAAGCGGGCGGCAGTTTCCAATTTCAATCCGTGTCACAGCACAAGCGGAAGACGAGTAAGTTGTTTTAAGGAGCACGACATGAACGCACACGGACGTAAAAGCAGCAGGGGAAAGCGTATCGCCTCATTGATGGCGATAGGCCTTGTATTGCTGCTTGCGGCCAATGCCTATGCCGGTTACTTTATCACCCGCAGCACAACGGCGGGCGTGATTCCGGATCTCAGCTCTGTTCCCACGCCGACGCCGACTCCTACGCCCACACCGACTCCTACGCCCACGCCGACACCTACACCCACACCGACCCCAACACCCGTTGGCAACGGCTTAACATTTGACAGCAGTTTCAGCCTTGTCAGCGCCAGCTGGAACAACGCTTACGGCGGGTATTTCAGCGGCGGATCATTGTCAGTTGACAACATAAATCACAGGTTACATTTCAACCTGACCTTCACGCTCCCGGAAAACTACAGCAGGAATACCCTACGTAATAATCCGGGGTGGTTCTATGGGTTTACGCTCAGTGTTTACGGAACCAACCATTACAGTGAGGCAATCAGCACCGGAGGGAATGGCACAACGAGTTCAGGAACCGGACAGGCACAGCTGCAAAACGCTTCGCTTGCACCGGGTGCCAGCGGGAACATCAATATCTATTTCTATGGCGCGACCTGGAGTGTGCCAAGTTATAATCGGAATGGGAGCAGTTATACGGTCAGCCTGAAAACTTCGTACACGACGATTGGCAGAAATGTTAACTACTCGCCCTGGTATATTACCGAGAAGTATTATGTTGACGCTGATATTACACTCGTGTTGCCAGGCAAAAACGATAATGTCGAGATCGTGAATGTCGGCGACGTGATCGGGGAAACACCTTCGCCAGAACCTGAGATGATGTCGATGATGAGTTTCAGCATGATGTCGATGGATACGCTTGATTCCGCAACGCCAACGCCTTCGCCAACACCAGCACCGACGCCAACACCTACGCCTACACCTACGCCCACGCCAACACCTACGCCTACACCTACACCAACACCTACGCCTACACCTACACCTACACCTACGCCTGCTCCAACCGCAACACCAGCACCTACAGCTGTACCCGGCAACGGTCTGGAGTTTGAGAATACGTTCAAGCTTCTCAGTGTGAACTGGAACAGCGCATATTCAGGTGATTTCACCAGTGGAACCATGAAGGTCGATAAGGCCAATCACAAGCTGGATTTTTCTCTGGTATTTACACTGCCTGAAGCCTACACGAAGGAATACCTGGAAGCGCATCCTACCTGGTTTACCGATTTAAGACTGCGTCTATACGCCAAGAATACCTATGACGGTTCCGTGAGTATTGCTGACAGTGGAACCTCGAGCGGGGGAACAGGACAGGCACAGCTGCAGAATATTTCGCTGCCTGCAGGCGCAAGCAGTGACAATGTTAGCCTCTACTTCTATGGCGGTTCCTGGGGTGTGCCAAGCTATGACCCCAACGGAAATACAATGGTTTTGACCATGAAGGATTCCTATACCAACCTTGGCGTAACAGTGGATTATGATCCGTGGTACTACACGGAGAAGTACACCATTACAGCGAAAATTACGCTGGTGCTGCCAAGCCAGCCAGAGCCCACGGCGACGCCTATTCCTTCGCCTACTCCGACGCCCACGCCTACGGTGGAACCGACCGCAACGCCCACCGTGGCCATGACACCGATGCCTGTCGCAACTCCAACGCCAACCACAGTGCCAGTGGTAACGGAAACGCCTGTATTGACACCCTCTCTAGCTCCGACGCCGACAGCCACGCCGACGCCGGGAATAACGATCATGCTTGCTACGCCGACCCTTTCACTGTCACCGACGATTACGCCTTCGCCAACGCCAGTACCATCAGCGCCACCGACGGCTACACCAACGCCAGCGCCGACAGCGGTGCCAACTCCGGTACTGACAGATACCCCGGCGCCGACCCCGGTGCATACAGCAACACCATCACCCGCCCCTGTGGCAACTCCGGTACCGTCTGCTGAACCGACGCCTGTTCCCGACGGTACGCCAATGCCGTCAGAAGGATGAATTTACGATACACATTAACAAACCCGTGAAGCAAGCTTCACGGGTTTGTGTTTTCGTATGAGTATCAGTTCCGTTTGTCTCCGTTGAAAACCAGCTTGCTTTCCGGTTCCGGGTAACAGCAGAATGTATGTATATCCGTATACGGTGGAACGGGGCACGGTTGAGCGCTGGCAAATGTATCCGCCGCCAGCCCATCGATGTATCGTTGGAGTTGATCCATGGAAACCATGGAAAGGTCGTGTGAACGCAGCACATGCTTCGCAGGAAGATCGCGAAGAGACTGCGCTGTTTTGGTATACACCTTTAGAGACTGACTCTCCGGGAAGAACAGCCACGTATGCGGGTTCCAGGTATCGCCGGTTAAAAGAAGCTTCTTGCTTTCGATATAGGCAACGATGGATCCGGCGGTATGACCGGGAGCTGGAATGAATTGCACTTCAAGACCACCTAGATCCAGCGACATTGATTCCAGTGCCTGAACGGTTTCGGGCGTTCCGCTTAGAAACTGTTCGGTATCGTAGCCATCCTCCAGAATGCCGCGCGCGCTCATGCGCTTGAGAATCGAGGCGCGGCTCTCCCTGCTGACGGTTTTCCGGCAGCGTTTCAGATCAACCGGATGCACCAGCGACTGCGCAAAGTAATGCTGCCCGCAGGCATGGTCGTAATGCGCATGCGACAGCACAACATGAAGCTTTCCGCGTATATACGGCGCAATACAGGCTGCAACGTCGTAAAACCCCATCCCGGTATCCCAAAGCAGCGTATCCTGCGCACCGCGTATCAGAGTAAAGCATACCTGTCCGGCATCCTGAATATGAAAGACATCGGCCATTGGTTCAGTTACCGTGAAATGAAGCATAAAGCATTCTCCTTTGTTTGGGTATGAGAAAGCCCCGGCATATGAATGCCGGGGATATTGATCAGATCAGGTGCGCAGCCGTCTTGCGATACCGGAAAGCGCCGTGAGGCCGTTATGGAAGCCGTTTCCATTGTCCAGCACAATGTCGGCAATTTCCTTATAGATAGGCATACGCTCGCTGTAAATACGTTCAATCTCTTCCCGCCCTTTCTGGGCGAGCAACGGGCGTTTTTCTGCGCGGATATCCATGAGAATATCGTCGATGGGGCGGTCAATGAGCACGATGTACCCCTGCGCCCGCATAATCCTGCGGTTTTCTTCCCGAAGCGCTGTACCGCCGCCCGTGGAGATGATACCCGGCGTTGCGTTGATCAACGTGCGGAGCAGATTGGTTTCACCGTCGCGAAACGCGTTCTCGCCGAAGGCTTCATAGATCTGCGCTGTGTTCATACCCGTGATTTCAGAAAGATAGGCGTCGGTGTCCAGATACGGCATTTGCAGTTCAAGCGCAACGCGGCGCCCCAACGCGCTTTTCCCGCTTCCGGGCATACCCACTAAAAAGATATGCCGTTCCATATCTGGATCTCTCCCTTCAGGTTTTACTCAGCGTTTCGGTTGTTCAGTTTCTTGGCAGCGGCTGCCTTGCGCAGTGTAAACTCAAACGTCGCGCCTTTTTGCGTGGGGATCAGGCGAATGGTTTGCCCGTGCATTTCAATAATGCGCTTACAAATACTCAACCCAAGCCCTGTGCCCGAATCCTTGCCGATGGTGTGCGCTTTATCGGATTTGTAGAAGCGCTCAAACACATACGGCTGGTCTTCCGGCAGGATGGAAGCACCGTCGTTGCTGACCGTAACCGTCACTATATCATGCACTATAGCCGTACGAATTGTCAAGTTTCCACCATAGTGCAAAAACTTGATTGCGTTGTCGGTAATGTTGAAGATGACCTGCTCAATTCTCGCCTGATCGGCATACACATAGCAGGGCTCGTCCGAAAAGTCGAGGTTGAGGGTTATATGTTTTTTCTCGATAGCGTTCATCTGCCCGATCAGCACCCGGCGGATGGATTCGTGAATGTCGTATTCCCTTTGATCCAGCGTCGCAACACCGTCTTCCATGCGGCTGAGCTCCAGCAGGTCGGCGATCAGCCGTTTCATGCGCGTGGTTTCATCGGAAACGATGTGCAGATACTTGGGATACTCAGCCACGGGGATGGTGCCGTCAAGCATGCCATCCACATAGCCGTGGATGTTGGTGATGGGGGAGCGCAGTTCGTGGCTGACGTTGCCGACGAACTCTCTGCGGTTGGCTTCGATCATGTTCAGCTTGCTGGCCATTAGGTTAAAGGATCGGGCAAGGTTATCCACCTCGTCAAAGCCGGAAACATCGGCACGGACGGAGAAATCACCCTGGCTCATGGTCTCGGCGGCTTTGGTCATCGCCGTCAGCGGTTTTACGATACTGCGGGTGAAAAACACTGCGAACACCAGCGCTAAAATTGCAGCGATGAGGAAACCCAGGACGATTTGTATGACAATGTCCCGGTATTCCGTTTCAATGATCTGCGCCCCGGTATGGATGAACACCGCGCCCAGTACGCTTTTGTTTTCCTTCATCGGCACGGCGACGGTGAATACGGCGCCGTCGGCTTCGTTGACAATCTTGGTGATGACCTCGTTGCCGGATAACACCTCACGGAAAGCGTCACGGATATCATTGACGGTCAGGTCCGATACGGTGCTCGGATTTTTGATCAAAACCTTGTTGAGGTTATCAAGCTTGCGGCCGTTGCGGTCAACAATCAGGATGTACGCGTCGTAATCCTTATATACTTGTGTAGCTTTCCATTGCAAATACTGTGCAAAGGAGGTTTCAACGTCCAAATACTGGTTGAGCTTGGCGTCAGTTTCCTGACTGACCAAATGGGCGATCTCGCGCGCCTGCAACAGCAGGTGATCCATCCGGCTTTCGATCATGTTGTTGCGGATGGTGTATGCGGAAAAGCCCGCGCCGATCAGCACAACGACCAGCACGATGACCAATAGAACCAGGAATAACTTGAAGAATAACCCGTTAAACATTTGACTCACCTTGAATGAATTGAAGATCGATACCGCCTATATGCGAAGCTTTGGAGACAATTCCGCAAGATCAGCGTTTTAGCTCCAACAGACTGGTTGCATAAGCGGTATAGGACAGATAGACATACGGAAGGTAAAAAATAGTGAGAACCGGGTTTGCGATCAGGAAGAGATCCGATAACCGATTCAAGACATCTGGCTGATACATATACTGAATGGTCAGGCTGATAATCAATACAAGTAGAAGAATCAGCGGGAAAGTGATCGTGATGGAAAACCAGATCAATCGCCACAAGCGCTTTTTCATTGTCCGGAAAGATATCTTGATCTGCGCCCTTAAGCTTTCTTCCGGATCCAGAACCACCAGATAAGTGAATAAAAACATTCTCAAAGAAAACCATATATACAGGAAAATCAGACATAGAGCGATGACAAGATAGACGATCAACCCCAACCCTGTTGTGATTGCCGGCATTCCGGTCAGATTGCTAATCGCGAGCAGTATGATGGGGAATAGAGTCACTACACCGGCGGCATAGAGCTTAAGCAAATGAAACGGCGCCTTGAACGTGTCAAAGATCATGGACGCTTTGATGCTCTTTCCCTGTACCAGACGCAGTAGAACATGAATCATCCCAAATACAGTAATCGGCAGAATTGCCAAGCCGTACAGATGGCCAACGAGTGATACGAGCGCATTGGATGGCAGTAAGAATCGCTGTATGGCACCCCATCCGAAGTTGAGTACGGTAGTGAGTGCGAACACAATCCAAAGTTGTCCACGATTTTCGCAATACGCTTTCCAAGCCTGTTTCCGGAGCATGGCATTCGTCATTGTATCGTGTCCTTTCGTCGTTTTCTTAGCTGGCGTTACCGTTTCACTTCGAATTTATACCCTACGCGCCAAACAGTGTGGATTTCCCAGCCATATTGCTCACAGCCGACTAGCTTCTCCCGTAAGCGTTTTACATGGACGTCCACCGTGCGGCTGTCGCCGTAGAAATCAAAGCCCCATACACGCTGCAGTAGCTGCTCGCGGGTAAACACCATATTGGGGTGTGATGCCAGATAATGCAGCAGTTCCAGTTCCTTGGGCGGCATTTCCACGGGTTTATCCTCAAAATTCACCTCATAGCTTTGCAGGCTGATGGTGAGCTTTGGATAATGCAGTATGTCCGTTTCCTCTTTGGTTTCCTCGCTGCCGCGGGTACGGCGCAGCACAGCCTTGACACGCGCGACAAGCTCCTTGTTTTTAAAAGGCTTTGTTATATAGTCGTCCGCGCCAAGTTCCAGCCCCAGAACCTTATCGAAGGTTTCGTCCTTCGCGGTCAGCATGATGACGGGCGTTTTGCTGGTTTTGCGGATCTCGCGCAGCACATCCAGCCCGTCGATGCCGGGGAGCATGATATCCAGCAGCACAAGGGAAGGGGAGTACTGCTTGAATGCCGCCACGCCTTCGTCGCCACGCGATGCCTCGTAAACCTGATAGCCTTCCTTTTCCAGGTACAGGCGGATCAGGTGGCTCACGTTCTGGTCGTCGTCAACCAGCAGAATGGATTGTGTATCCATGTTGGTGCTCCTTTACCATTGCCATGTTACTTGAGGGTTACAACAGTCACGCCGTCTTCTCCTTCGCCGTAGACACCAAGACGATAACTTTTTACATTCATATGCATTTTCAAATGGCGCTGTACGCCTGCGCGCAGCACACCCGTGCCCTTGCCATGGATAATGTTTACCTCGTGCATGCCTGCGAGCATTGCTTCGTCAAGATAACGGTCGATTTCCGGCAGAGCCTCGTCCACAGCCTGGCCACGAACGTCAAGCTCCAGAGGGACGCTGCGGGTCATGGCGCCGGTCTTTGCGTTCACGTTTGATTTCTTAGCGGGTTTGGGATCCAGCACACGCAGCTGACTCAGATGCGCCTTGATCTTTAAGATGCCTGCCTGAATTTCCACCTCGCCCTTGGCATTGGGAAGGCTCAGCACGGTGCCTTTGGTGTTCAGGTGAACGATCTCCACATGCTCGCCGACACGCACCGTTTTTGGCGATTGATGCCGTGATTCGCTCTTTTTAGTCAGTTCTTCACTCAGCTTGTCCAGACCGTCGTTGAGGCGCTTGCGCAGGGCGATGGCTTCGGCGTCCGGCGAAGATGCGTTTTTCCGCATCTTTTTCAGGTCGGCAAGCACGGTTTCGGCTTCGCGGCGGGCGTTTTCCAAAATGCGTTTGGCATCGTCCTTGGCGCGGCGAATGTTTTCCGAGCGCTTGTTTTCAACCTCATCGCGCAGCTTCTCCGCCTCGTCGCGCAGGCGGATGGTTTCCTGGCGTGTGCTTTCGGCGATGATACGTTCCTTTTCGGCAATGGTGCGGTGGTATTCCGCATTGGCAATGACATCCTCAAAGCGGATATCGTTTTTGGATAGCAGCTCCTTCGCGTTTTGAATCAGCTCCGGGCTCAAACCGAGCTTTTCACTGATCTCAAACGCGTTGGACTTTCCTGGAATACCGATGGACAGGCGGTAGGTTGGGCGCAATGTTTCAATATCGAACTCAACACTCGCGTTTTCTGCGCCCTGGGTGGTCATGGCAAATACTTTCAGCTCGCTGTAGTGGGTGGTGGCAAGCGTGCGGATAGAGCGCTCCAGCATGTAAAGAAGAATGGTCTGTGCAAGCGCCGCGCCTTCGGTGGGATCGGTTCCTGCACCAAGCTCATCAAACAGTGCCAGATCGTTGTGTTCGACCTTGGAGAGGATCTCTACAATATTTTTCATATGACCGGAGAAGGTCGAAAGCGACTGTTCGATGGATTGCTCGTCGCCGATATCGGCATATACATGATCAAACACCGCAAGCTCTGTGCCGAACTCTGCGGGTACGTGAAGACCGGACTGCATCATCAGCGTGAACAGACCGACGGTTTTCAGCGTTACGGTTTTACCGCCGGTGTTGGGGCCGGTGATAATCAGCGTGGTAAACGTCTTGCCGATATGGATGTTGCAGGGCACAACGGTTTGCGGATCCAGCAGCGGATGCCTGCCCCGGATGATGTTAATGTAGCCGTCAATATTGATTTTGGGCTCGACGGCATCCATGCTTTTGGCTAGCACGGCCTTGGCAAAGGCAAAATCCAGCCTGGCAAGTATGTCGATATTGCCGGTAAGCTGTTCGGCGACTGCGCCGACCTGATTGCTCAAGGCCAGCAGGATACGGTCAATTTCTTTTTTCTCCTGCGCCTGCAGCTGCTTGAGATCGTTCCCAAGCTCAACGACGCTCATGGGCTCGATGAACAACGTTGCGCCCGTCGAGCTCTGATCATGCACCAGGCCGGGCACGCTGGAACGGTATTCCGCTTTGACCGGTACGCAGTATCGGCCGTTTCGCATGGTAATGATCGATTCCTGCAGGAATTTGGAATAGCCGGAACCGCGAATGATGGAGTTGAGCTTATCGCGAACGCGGTCGCTCAATATGCGCATCTTTCTGCGAATCTGTGTAAGCTCCGCGGATGCGCGGTCGGCAATCTCCTCATCGCCGATGATGGCGTTGGTGATCTCCTGCTCAAGCCCCTGATTTATGGTGATCAGCGAGGCGAGCGCCGATAGGATGGGCGAACGGGTGTCATCCTTAAGTAGCATGGCCCTGGCCGCCCTGGCTGCCGCCATGCAGCCCGCAACGTTTAAAAGTGAACGGGGCGAAAGCATCGCGCCTTTTTGGGCAAGGGTCAATTCGTCGCTTACGTCCTCAAACGAGTGGATGGGGTTTCCGCCTGTATAGGCGGACAGAGAGACCGCCTCCTGCGTTTCGCTTAAGGCATGCTGGACCTGATCAAAATCAGCTTCCGGCGTCAGGCGCAGGCAAAGTGCTTCACCAAGCGGCGTGACGCTATAGGCGGCAAGCATTTCTCTGATTTTGTCAAATTCCAGCACACGAAACTCACGCTGTATTTTCATGTACTGCTCCTTATGTAGGTTAGAGTTTGGTAAACGGATACGCCTCCCCGTCGGTCTCCACGCGGATGGATTGTATCACCTGAGGAGTTTGGGGCTTGTCGCGGAAATCTGTCGGAGATGCTACGATGCTGTCGGCTGTCTCAATGCCTGTAAGCACCTTGCCGAACGCCGCATAGGAACCATCCAGATGCGGACTATTGCTCGTCATGATGAAAAACTGGGAGCCAGCGCTGTCGGGCATGGAGCTGCGCGCCATACTGAGTACGCCCTTGGTGTGCTTGAGCGTATTGGGGTGGCCGTTTTGAGAAAATTCACCCTTGATGGTATAGCCGGGGCCGCCGGTGCCGGTTCCCTGTGGGCATCCGCCCTGAATCATGAATCCCGGGATGCAGCGGTGGAAGGTAAGACCATCGTAATAACCCTTATTGGCAAGCTCGGTAAAATTACCCACGGACTGGGGGGCAATATCGGGATACAGTTCGCCGGTCATCGTATCGCCGTTTTTCATGGTTATAACAAATGTCGGATTCTTCATTGTGTGTTCCCTTTCTTTGGCAAAGTAATGATGCTGATATTATAACAGAACCATCCGATCTTGCAAAGAAATATAAGCCGCAGAGCTTATCCTGCTTCAGATCGGCGCTTGTTTTTTCGTTTCAATTGAAATATCCACAAAAATTGGGTATAATAGTACCATATTCTGAACTATTGGAGGTCGGCATCGTGTATAGACTCTTGATTGTTACAAAGTCACCTGCGATAGAAAAGATATTCAGCGAGATTGACGGCTGGGAAACGATGGGGTTCAAACCGCCCAGAGTTCGCAAAACATTTGCCGACGCGCTGGATGCTATGCAGAAGCACCACATCGACGCGATGGGGATCGACGAGGGATTCGAAGATCTGGAACAGTGGACGAACGAGCATAAGCCGTATATCCCATTGTTTATGTTGTCAGACGATGCGGAAACCCAGCTTTCCATTATCCGGGAAGTGGAGATTCTGCTCAACCAGATTCATACCGATGATTCGGACAACGACTATAACGAGGAAAACAACTTTGCTGCCGCGCGCGAGCGCTGGATGAAGTATCTTTTGTCCCGGCTTGCGCCCACAAAGCAGGAAATCCTCAAACAGCAGCGCTTGTACCGCTGCTCCGATGACCCTGAAAAGCCCTGTATTTACGCGCGGATCTCTATTCCGCAGGGTGATATGTTCATTACCGAGCGCTGGCATTACGGCAGCGAGCGGCTGGCAACTGCGCTGCGGAATTTTTTTGGCGACGAGTACCACCAGATGAATATTCATATCGCGGTCGTATCGCCTGAAGAGGTGCGTATTGTATTTTGCCCAAGGCCGGACAGCCCTGCGGGCATCACGCCGGATACGAAAACGCGCGAATACATTGAAGAAACGATCGAACAGATTCAGCATTATCTCGGTTTATCGATGAGCCTGTCCGAGCTCAGGGTGTTAAATGGTCTTACGGATTTCGCCGCGAATTGCACATGGTGCGATGAACAATAGGAGGATACGTGCATGGGACTTTTCAAAAAGATCATAACAAGCCAGTTCATTGACGTTATCGAATGGAAAGACTCGACCCAGAACACAATGGTATACCGCTACGACATGGACGGCAAGGAGATCATGATGGGCGCACAGCTCACCGTGCGCGAAAGCCAGCTGGCCGTGTTTGTCAACGAAGGGCAGCTTGCCGATATCTTCGAGCCCGGCCGGTATGAGCTGACCACAAACAATATGCCGATCATGACCAAGCTCAAGGCCTGGAAATTCGGCTTCAATTCACCGTTCAAATCGGACCTGTACTTTATCAACACCAAGCAGTTCCTTGACCGCAAATGGGGGACCAGCAACCCGGTGATGATGCGCGACGCCGAATTCGGCATGATCCGCATCCGCGCCTTCGGCGTGTTCGCGTTCCGCGTCAAGGATCCCGAGGTGTTCCTCAAAGAGGTCTTCGGCACCAACGGCATGTTTACCGTGGAGGATGTGGAGGGTCAGATCAAGCGCACGTTGATTTCGGGCTTAAGCGACGCGATTGCCGAAAGCAAGATACCGGCGCTCGATATGGCGGCTAACTACCAGGAGCTTAGCGCGTTTGTGCAAAAGGCGCTTAATCCGCAGGTGGAGACGCTTGGCCTGACGCTGACTAACTTCATCATCGAAAACATCAGCCTGCCTGAAGACGTGGAGAAAGCCATCGATAAGCGTACCTCCATGGGCGTTGCGGGCGACCTGAACAAATACACCCAGTACCAGGCGGCCGAAGCCATGCGCGAGGCCGCCAACAACCCCTCTGGCGGTATGGCCGGCATGGGCGTAGGCATGGGCGCGGGCGCAGCGATGGGGCAGATGTTCGCCCAGAGCATGAATTCCATGAACCAGCCGCCGGTACCGGAAGCGGTTCCGCTGTTCCCCTGCATCAACTGCGGGAAGAAAATTCAGCAGGGAAGCAAATTCTGCCCGGAATGCGGCGCTTCGCAGACCCCGCAGGAAAAGGCGTGCGCCAAATGCGGCGCGAAGCTCGAACCCGGCGCTAAGTTCTGCCCGGAGTGCGGACAGAAAGCCGAATTATAGTATCTGATAAAAAGACCACCAGTTGTAACTGGTGGTCTTTTTTTGGAATGCGAACAATCAACGATTCACCATGAAATCATGATTAAAATCATTAAGAATACTCTCCAAATAAACGCTTTACTGTATTATAACTCATCTTTGGCCTGCGGTATTCATCTACGACACCCTTATTGTTTAATGTCTTGGGACGTGACAGTGCCCAGTTTTCATCCACCAAGCAATCACAGAACTGCCATATGAACACACCGGAAATCTCCGGATCATCAAATACTGCACGAATCGCTTGCTCCAAAATATCGGCTTGCCGTTCTTCGCTCCACTTATCATGGGCTGCAGAATGAAATCCAGCAATCGCACCAGCACCGATCTCGCTGATAATCAACGGTTTGTTGTTGTTTCCTGTTGTATTGATCCACTCGCGTAAACGCATGATCTGAGACGTGGGATCTATATCTGTGTACCATAGCGGATACATATTGAAAGAGATAATGTCCTGTAAACCCAAACAGATATCTCCGTCATGTATTCCTGGCTCGGATGGCTGAAACGCAGAAAGACTCAATCCAACAACATCGGATCTAGGATAACAACTTGCCGAAGTGATTGGACGCGATGAATCAAGTTGCCGCATCGCATTGAACTGCTCTGTATAGCATTCTTTTCCAAAGTCGGAATTGCTCTGGCATTCGTTCAAACAGCCCCAAATGAAGATGGACGGGTGATTGATATGCGATTGTATCATAGCCTGAATTCCTTCCAAGCTTTGGCTTTGAAACAGTGGGTGCCGCATTCTGCTGAGATTTAGACCGCGCGCATGTGCTTCCTCCCACACCAAAATGCCCTGCTCATCGCAAAGATCCAAGAATAACTCATCATTTGGGTAGTGGCTGGTACGTATGGCATTTGCATTCAGATCTTTTATGATTTGCATGTCTGTTGCCATTGCGCTTAATGGGAGTGCACAGCCATATAAGCCGTGAGATTCGTGCCTGTTGAATCCACGAATTGATATTGGCCGATCATTGTATAATATTCTCTTTCCAGATACCTGAATGGTACGGAAGCCAATTCGGTCGATGAGATCATCAAGAATAACGCCATTACTCTCCAAAACTGCTCGAAGCTCAAACAGTTTCGGTAAACTCAGTTCGTATGTTTGTGCCTGCGGACAAGCAATGGTTATATGTATTTCTTTGCGTTCGTGAGGTGAAAGCAAACCGATTTCAAGTCTCATACATTCACCTGCCAGGTATACACTAACTTGTGCGTCTAGCTGTGAGTCGGATAAGTTCTGAATACCCGCTGAAATTGCAGCATGCCATATACCATCCTTTTGAAAAGGAATAGCTTGCACAGACCTGATATAGGCATCTGCGAGCGTTTCAACCATTACACCGCGCGTAATGCCACCCCAAGACCGATAATCGTTTGGGATATGCAGTGCCGACTCTTCGGAAAACTCGTTACTGACATCAACACGGAGTGTATGCTCGCCCTGTGAAGCTTTCAGAATAATAAAATCAAAAGGTGTATAGGCATTACTGTGCGAACCAAGTGGTTGATTATCCAAATATACATTGGTTTGAAAGGAAACGCCCTTGAAGATGAGCCGCAGGTTGCCGCCGCCGATAAATGTCGTGCAATATGTACAAGTCCCTCGATATCGTTCCATACCTGGATATGTTTCCCAGCATGACGGAACACAAACGTTTTGAATTGTTTTTATTGGCGATGAGAAAAACCACTGGGTGCCATTCAACTCTGTTTGCATGCGTACATGAGTGGTTTCAAATAATCGAAGCATTGATTCAGCCCTTCTGTCATTCCTTGCAGCTACTGCGATATGGATACAATATAGCATGTCATTCCAAATACGCAATGAAGTATTCTTAGATATTCTCGCATAACATAGACAAAAAACAGAGTCTTACAGCTGTAAGGCTCTGTTATGGAATAGGCCAGATTGCTTATTTGCTCGCTTCCTCAATCGCCACAGCCACCGCAACGGTTGCGCCGACCATGGGATTGTTGCCCATGCCGATGAGGCCCATCATTTCCACGTGGGCTGGCACGGAGGAGGAACCGGCAAACTGTGCGTCCGAGTGCATACGGCCGAGTGTATCCGTCATGCCGTAGCTGGCGGGGCCTGCTGCCATGTTATCGGGGTGCAGGGTGCGGCCGGTGCCGCCGCCGCTGGCGACGGAGAAGTACTTCCTGCCGTTCTCCAGGCACCATTTTTTGTAGGTACCGGCCACGGGGTGCTGGAAGCGCGTGGGGTTGGTGGAGTTGCCGGTGATGGAGACGTCGACCTTCTCCTGGATCATCACGGAAACGCCTTCCACAACGTCGTCGCAGCCATAGCAGCGCACCTTGGCGCGTTCGCCCTTGGAATACGCGGTTTCCTTGGCAATCTTGGCGGTGCCGGTGGCGTAATCCATCTCGGTCTTCACATAGGTAAAGCCGTTGATGCGGCTGATGATATAGGCGGCGTCCTTGCCCAGGCCGTTTAAAATGACGCGCAGGGGCTCTTTGCGCACCTTGTTGGCGGTGCGGGCGATACCGATCGCGCCCTCGGCGGCGGCAAAGCTTTCATGCCCGGCGAGGAAGCAGAAACAATTGGTTTCCTCACGCAGCAGCATAGCGCCCAGGTTGCCGTGGCCAAGGCCAACCTTGCGCTGGTCGGCGACAGAGCCGGGGATGCAGAACGTTTGCAGGCCGACGCCGATGGCTTCGGCTGCGTCCGCGGCGGTCTTGACGCCTTTTTTCAGCGCGATCGCAGCGCCGAGCACATACGCCCAAACGGCGTTTTCAAACGCGATCTTCTGTACGCCCATGACGATGCCGCGCACGTCGACGCCTTTGCTTTTGACAAATTCCGCCATCGAGTCAAGATCTTTGAAGCCGTATTCCGCAAGAACTTTGTCGATCTGCGCTATTCTTCTGTCATATCCTTCAAATGTAGCCATATCTTTTCACCTCGTTCTTTCGGAATTATTGTTTGCGCGGGTCGATGGTCTCGACCGCTTCGTCAAAGCGCCCGTAGGTACCGACGTTCTTTTCAAAGGCTTCCTTGGGATCGGTGCCCTTGCGGATGGCTTCCATCATCTTGCCAAGGTTCACATATTTATAGCCGATGATCTCTTTATCAGCATCCAAGGCCAGCTCCATAACATAGCCTTCGGCCATTTCCAGATAGCGGGGGCCTTTGGCAAGCGTTCCGTACATCGTGCCGACCTGGCTGCGGTGGCCTTTGCCAAGATCCTCAAGCCCTGCGCCGATTTCCAGACCGCCTTCGGAGAACGCGCTCTGCGTACGGCCATAAGCAATCTGCAAAAAGAGCTCGCGCATCGCGGTGTTGATCGCGTCGCAAACGAGGTCGGTGTTCATGGCTTCAAGCACCGTTTTGCCGGGCAGAATCTCGCTGGCCATGGCTGCGGAATGGGTCATGCCCGAGCAGCCCAGGGTTTCCACCAGCGCTTCCACAATCACGCCCTTTTTCACGTTCAGGGACAGCTTGCAGGCGCCCTGCTGCGGCGCGCACCAGCCTACACCGTGGGTAAAGCCGGAGATATCGGTAATCTGCCTGCTCTGTACCCATGCGCCCTCTTCGGGGATGGGAGCCGGACCGTGGTTGGGGCCCTGCTTGACGCAAACCATTTCTTCCACTTCTCTGGAATAATGCATGGATGATAGCCTCCTATTCTTGGGTCTCGTAATCAAATTCCAAAACACAGTATAGCATAAAGACGCGAAAGCACAAAGTCTTCCGCGTCTTTTCAAGAGTTAATTTTCTGATATCAGCTTGCCGGCGCAGGCGTTGGAGAGGGTGCGGGCGTCTGAGAAGGCGACGGCTCCGGCGTGAGCGTTGGTGTCAGAGGCGGTGTGATAACCGGCGAAGGCGTTTGCGGATTGAGAACATCGGCATAGATGACATTGAGGGTATTTACACCGGCAACGCCGTCGATACCCAGCCCGTTGGCCTTTTGGAATGCCCTCACGGCCTTCTCCGTGCCTTCAAGATAGGTTCCGGTTGCCGTGTAGCCGTTATAGTACCCAAGCTCCTTGAGCTTCATTTGCAGCCAGTAAACGTCCTCCCCGGTGGATTTCATCTTGAGAGTTCGGAACGGCTGCGGCGGCATCGCGTTGCTTTGATACACGGGCGGGGCGGTTGGCTCGGGGGTGACAGGCGCGCTGTTCCAGCTGGAAGACAGCGATTTGGGTTTCAGCGCGGCGCGCAGCTCCTGATCAAGCGGCAGATCCTCGGTGATCGTGACCTGCGTACCCTTGCCTACATTTTCGTATATCCACAGCGCGTCGTGGTTGAGAAGCCGGATACACCCGTGCGATGCCCGGGAACCGAGCATGTTGTAGCTCTTGCGGTTCATAGCGTTGAGATCGACCTCGTTATAGATCACGGAATGGAAGGCAATGTTGGGGTTGATCTTCGTCCAGAACTGCGCGTAGCTGCCATACAGGGAGAAGAACGCCCAGCGCGCCTTGGTACCGTCAAGCGTAAAGATGCCGACATCGCTTGGCGTTCCCGTTTTGCCTGTGGAGCAGACCATAAAGCGAACAGGCACGGTATGTTCGCCGTTTTCATCAAGACCGTATACGATAACCGCCTGGTTTTTTACATCGACAGTCAGCGCATAGGGGATGGGCGTAGGTTCCGGCGTGGGGCGCGGGGTAGCCGATGCATCCAGCGCATAGTTAAGATCAAATAACGCGTTCCAGGTCTCCGAACCGGTAATGCCGTCGACCGTCAGGCCGTTGTTTTCCTGAAACGCTTTCACGGCGGCCATGGTCTGGTTCATATAGTTGCCGCTGATCGGGCCGCTGAAATAATGCAGCTCGGTCAGGCGCTCCTGCACCTGTTTTACGCGGCTGCCCTGCGCCCCGCGGGAAAGCTTTCCGTTGTATTCAATATCATAGGTTTTCTGCTCTGCATCGGCGCCATCGGATGCAAAAACGACATCATTGATATCGCCCAGCGCATCGGTTGGGGCGGCGGCATCCTGAAACCGGGAAAGGGCCGCGCTGGAAAACAGCTTACGTTGGGTTTCAATATCGGCCGTACCGGTGGCGCTGAGGCCGTGCTTTTCCTGAAACAGCTTGATGCCGTACGTGGTGCCTTCCAGATAGTCGCCGGAGACCTTACCATTGTAATACTCCAGAGCTATCAGGCGCTCCTGAATGCGTTTCACGTCGTCGCCGGAATCGCCGGTGGTCAGCTCGCGGTACTCCGCGCTGAAGATCAACGCCTCGGTTTCGCCGTCTACCATGCCGGTCGCCTCAAGGCCATAATCCGTTTGGAACTGTAAAACGGCATCGCGCGTGCCATCCAGATAGTTGCCGGTTATCTTACCCTCGTAATATCCGAGTGTCTGGAGCTGTTCCTGGATCAGGAGGACGTTCTCACCGCTATCGCCATACTGCATGGGCCGATATCCGGCGTCTTCCGCCGATGCGGCTGACAGCAGCGCCAGGCAGAGCAGAGAGCACAGTAGCAAACTGACTAAGCGTTTCATCGGGCACATCCTTATCAGGTCGTTCAAAGGTATTTTATCATATCTGAGAGTCGTTCAAAGACCAAATCTGGTTGATACGGAGAATTTACAATTTCCTCTTTTTTTGTTTCGCCTGTCAGCACAAGGATGCTGAGCAAGCCATGCAGCGCGCCCATGGCGATATCGGTATACAGCCTGTCGCCGACCATAGCGAGTTGGGAGGGCATAAGACCTGTTATACGCAGTGCCTCATCCACAATGCCACGATTCGGCTTTCCGATAACAATGTCAGGCATGCGGCCCGCGCTGGCTTCGATGAACGCCATGATCGCGCCGATATCGGGGGCAAATCCGGTCTCGGTGGGGCAGTTGAAGTCCGGATGGGTGGCGATATAGGGTAACCCGTCCCGCACAAAGTCGCAGACTGCCGTCATTTTTGGGTAATCCAGGGTTGTGTCATATCCGATCAATACGTAGTCGGGATGTTCGTCGTCGATAAGAATCCCCGATTTTCGCAGTTCAGAGCGGAGCATTTCCGTGCCCAGTACAAAAGCGCGTTTGCCCGGAAAGGTTTTCAGCGCGTACTGCGCCGTTGCCTGCCCCGAAGTGAGTACGCGAAGAAAGGGCTCGCGTACGCCCATGCCTTTGAGCTTATCAAAATATACCTCGGCGGATTTGGAGGAGTTATTGGTCAAAAACATGGCCTGCCGACCGCTTGCTTCGACCTGGTCCAGAAACGCAAGGGAGCCGTCCAGCAGGCTGCTGCCGAGATAGAAGGTGCCGTCCATATCCAGTAAAAAACACCGGATGGGTTTGAGCTTGTCCACGATGATCTGTCGGTTCATGGTTTACTCCCGTCTGAATTTGCCGTCTTCGGGCGTGGTTACGTCCAGCACGCCGGATGCCTCGCCAAGCTGCTGGAGATATGCGATATCGGTGCGCATCGCACCGATTTTCGCGCGCATATAGTCGCTGTTGCCAAGCTGTACTGTGATGTCTGCTCTGGTAAGCAGGGAAAGCTGGTCGGGATCCGATACGTTGATGCTGACAACCTGATCCTGATATCTTTGGATGGTAAGCTCCGACACGATACTGGAATAAGCGATGAGCTGTTCCTTGCTGCGTACGGACAGGAACTCGCCAACGGTGGCGTTGGAAACACCAAAACCGTATACGGTGGGAACCTTGCCGGGGTAATCCATATCGACGTATTCCTCCAGCACCATTCCGTCGATATCCAGCGTATATTGTATGCCAAGCCACTGCATGGTGGCGACGATACTGCGCTCTTTGATAAACAGGTAGACCTCGCCGGGATACTGCTTGTACATATGGCTGAGAATAATCCAGTGATCCGCCTTCAAACTCTCGCGTACCTTATCCTCGGATACCGTGAAAATATTATCGCCACGCACCAGACCGGACAGGGAGGCGATGTGTTCTGCTGAAATTGTGTCATTGCCGATCACATATAAGGTCTTCAGTCGGAATACGACAGTTTGCAGAACGATCAGCGCGACGCTGACGACCAGCAAAAACACGACAAGCCGATACACAATGGCATTGGGGTTGCGCTCTTTCACGGACGGATACACTGCAGCGCCGTATGGCGCGCCATAATAGGGCTGTCCTTCTTCCGGGATGGGAGGATAGACCTGAGAACCGTATTCGTTTGGATATCCGCGATCCCTGCGCATCATTGACTCCCGTTCAGTCCATATCGTTCAGGCGGCTGACAATCTCCTTGAATACCGCGCCGCGGTGCTCATAATCGCGGAACATATCAAAACTCGCGCAAGCGGGGGAGAACAGCACAGCGCCGCCGGGCACAGCGAGTTCGCCCGCTTTTTCAACGGCTTCATGAAGGCTCTGGGCATGGGTGAACGCTTGAAAGCCGTTTTGAACAAGCGATGTTTCAATCTGCTCTGCCGTTTCCCCGATCAGCACCGCGTGCTCAATTTCGCTTGTTTGGGCGACGGCGGCAGTCAGCTCACAGAAATCGGTATGCTTATCATAGCCACCGAGGATGATCACTGTAGGCGTCGTCATGCTTTGGATGGCTTTCAGCGTGCTGGCTACGTTGGTGCCTTTGGAATCGTTGATGTATGTGACGCCGTTTACCGTGCGTACGGTTTCGATGCGATGCTCCACCCCCGCAAAGGTCATGAGCGTGTGCCGGATGACCTCCGGGGCAATGCCGTGCGCCAGGGCGATGGCAGTGGCAGCCATCGCGTTTTCCAAATTGTGCGGGCCGGGAATGCGGATTTCGCTGGCTTTGCAGACTGGCGTCACGTTGCCGCCTAAAACAGAGATCACCGTTTCGCCCTGCAGGTAAACGCCAGAATCCACGGTGGAAAGTCTGGAAAACCAGGCTACCTTTGAAGGTATGTTTTCTGCCATCCGCCGTACAACAACATCGTCGAAGTTCAGCACAGCCAGATCGTTATGGGACTGATTTTCAAATACGCGCTGCTTGAGCGCGATATATGCGTTCATGGTGTGGTGGCGGTTCAGATGATCCTCGGTGATGTTCAAAATCGCTGCGGTTTGCGGGTGAAAGCTTTGGATGGATTCCAACTGAAAGCTCGATACTTCCGTAATTACAGAATCGCCTTCGCGGCTGTCCATGGCGATGGCGCTGAGCGGATACCCGATGTTTCCGCCAACGTGCACCGTGTGTCCGGCATTGCGGAATAACTCTCCCAGCAGCGTGACGGTGGTCGTCTTTCCGTTGGTGCCCGTTACGGCGATCACGGTGCCCTTGAGAAGGGAAAAGGCGAGTTCCATCTCCCCGATCAGCGGAACGCCGAGCTCGTTTGCCTTTTTGACGACAGGAGCGTCAATCGGCACGCCCGGGCTGATCACCACGAGCCCACAGCCGGGCAGGAGATCCAGCGGGTTTTCGCCTAAATGCGGCTCGCAGGCAGTATGCAAAAACGCATCCAGGTCGTGACCGAATGCATCCAACGGCTTTGTGTCATTTAACAGGGGAACCGCGCCTTCCCGCAAGAGGAGCGCTGCGGCGGCGATGCCGCTGCGTGCCATGCCAATGACCAGTACGCGTGTGTTTTTGAAAATCACTTTTGATGCCTCCCGATCATAGCCAGGGGAGGGATAACACGGCCAAAACGGCTAGAATGGATTCAATCGCCGAATACATGGCGACGATCTGCGGTTCGGTCATTCCCTTTTTCTCAAAATGATAGTGGATGGGCGAAACCAGAAAAATACGCCTGCCGTGTGTGAGCTTAAAGTAGATGCGTTGCATGATGACCGATATGGAGCTCATGATCATCGTAAACGCGATCAGCACTAGCAGCAGGGGCTGCCGCAGAAGCAGTGCAAGGCCCGCCATGGCCGCCCCCAGAAACATGCTGCCGGTATCGCCCATGAACACCTTGGCGGGATGATAATTGTACCGCAGGAATGCAAACAGAGAACCTGCCAGCGCCAGGCAGAAGAACAGCAAGCCGTGTAGATCATTCATCCGGGCGGATGCCGAGGTCATCAGCATAAACATGGTGATGGCTGCCCAGGCAATAGATGTTATCGCGGACGTACTGGTTAGAAGCCCGTCCATGCCGTCCAGCAGGTTTGCGCTGTTGATGACAAACATCACCACAAGCGTCATCACCGGAAGATACCAAACACCAAGATCCCAGGATAGGTTCGTGTAAGGAATCATGATGGTACTGCCGATATTGGGAGACAGATAGCAATACAGCGTGAATAAAAAGCCAATCGCGATTTGCCCGATTACCTTTTGCCACCAAAGCAGTCCACGATTGTGCTGACGTTTGATTTTTGTGAAGTCATCGGCAAAGCCAATCGCCATGGCCAGAAGGGAAAAGATAATGAGGATCAGCGTATCCGTTGAAAACCCGCGAATGGCTGAAAACAGCACAGTGAGAACCGAGGTCACGGCGGCAAACATCAGCCCGCCCATTGTGGGCGTGCCCTGCTTGGCCTTCTGCGATTCCAGCGCCAGCTCATGGATAGGCTGCCCGAACTTCAGCCGTCTGAGCATCGGCAGAAAAAAGCGCGCAATCAGCAGCGTACAGAGTACGGACAAGAGGAGTATCAATACCGACAAAAACATGGTAACACCTCAGCAAATGATTTCAGCGCTTGTTTTGCTTTTCCTCAAGCAGCTCGCTGACGACTGCTTTTTCATCAAACGGGCGTTTGACGCCCATGATTTCCTGATAGGTTTCATGGCCTTTTCCGGCCAGGATGATAATATCGCCTTCCTCAGCCATATCCAGCGCGTAACGGATGGCTTCACGGCGGTTCTCAATCACCGTATACTTGCCCGCAGTCTGTTTCATGCCTTCCTCGATGGCCTCCAGGATATGCGCCGGGTCTTCGGTTCTGGGGTTGTCGCTCGTCAAAATGCAGAAATCCGCTAGCTGACCGCCGATTTCACCCATGATGGGGCGTTTCCCCTGGTCGCGGTCGCCGCCACAGCCGAACAAAACAATCAATCGGTTCTGTGTAAACGTACGCACGGTGGTGAGGATGTTCTCCAGAGCGTCGGGAGAATGCGAATAATCCAGGATCACCTTAAACGGCACGGGAAGGTCTAACAGCTCGATACGGCCTGGAACAGACCTCACATTATGCAGACCGGCCTGAATGGCGGAAACCTCGACGCCGAAAATCATCGCCAGCGATGCGGCAGCCAGTGCGTTATACACGTTGAACATGCCGGTCATTTGCATGTTGACCTCAAAGGTCTCGATGTTTCTGAGCTGGATTTGAAAATGGATTCCGTTTTCGGAGATCTCAATGTCTCTGGCAAAAAGGTCGGAGTTGGCGCGTATACCATAGGTGAGATAGGGAACGGTCATATCTTCCAAAATGTGCAGGCTGGTTTCATCGTCAATATTCAGGGAAACGTTGAGCGCGAAGTTGCCGGTAAAGAAGCGTTTCTTTGCCGCAAAGTACTGTTCCATCGTGTGGAAGTAATCCAAATGATCCTGGGAGAGGTTGGTATAGCATGCAGCTTCGAAGAAAAGCCCGTCGATACGGTGCATGTCAATCGCGTGGGCGCTGACCTCCATACACACAATTTCCACGCCCTCGTCCAGCATCATGCGGAAGGTGCGGTGCAGGTCGATGGAATCCGGTGTGGTGAGCGTGCTTTTGATGTACTGATCGCCGATCATGTTGCCCGTCGTGCCGATGAGGCCGACCTTGAATCCGGCGGCTTCCATGATGGACTTGACCAGATAGGTGGTTGTCGTCTTTCCCTTGGTGCCCGATACGCCAATCAGCCGGAGCGTACGCGCCGGATGCCCGAAAAATGCCGACGAAATATGGGCCATGGCCGACCGGACGTTGGATACCTTAATCTGGGGAACGTTCAACGCATCGATGAAGTGGCTGACAACGAGCGCCACACAGCCGTTTTGCACGGCCTGCGGCGCAAAATCGTGTGCGTCCACTTTGGAGCCGCTGATGCAGAAGAAAAGCCCGCTTGGGCTCACATCACGGCTGTTCATGGTTAAATCTTCAATTGGGGTGTTCAGGTTCCCTCTGGTTTCGATGGGGCCGGATACGCTTAATACAAGGTCTTTAAGAAGCATGTCTATAATCCTCCAAACCGAAAAACAAAAGGTTCGGTATTGCTTTTCCATTGTACGGCAAACCGATAGGTTTGGCAATGATTTTACTCGTCATTAACAGATTTGACATGATTTAAGCAGTCCGTCAATCGTTCCCGGCGCGGATCACAATCGGATCCTGGCCGGGGCGTGTGGACATTGCGGTTAACAGTATGGCCTGGGCGGAATCGGCCGGGATCATTCCCAGTTCTCTGGCTGCGGTATAGCAGACTGCCACGGGATCGGTAGCCTCGTCGATTTGCGCCTGAATTCCGGCAATATCCTCACGGGTTGCCTGAACGTTTACGTTCATCTGGCGCAGCGATTCCTCACGGGCGATGATGTCGCCTTGCTGCACGAGGAGAACTATCGAGAACAGCACAACGACGGCCAGGATCAGCAGGATGGCTGAACGCAGCGGCATACGCCTGCCCTTTTCATTTGCGCGTGCCTTGAGTATGGACTGGAGCCTCTGGTATTCCGTATCCAGATGCCTGACTTCGCTGCGCAGGGCTTGTGTGCGCCCGGTGCGGCGCGGGGTTTCCCGTACCATGCCGGTATCCGAATCGATTTCGCTGTTGGGCAGATACACGTTGGGCCGAACGTAAAGGCGTCCCGTTTGCTGGGTTCCAGTAAAAAACTTGTTTCTGACCGGTGGGTTCAATACAAACTGTGACATACCATTGGCTCCTTTCCGGTTTACGGCTCGTTGCTGCCCATCTGTTCGAGGATTGTTGAGAGGTTATCGTTGAAGGTCTGCTCGATTTCTGCCGCCTTGGCAGCGTCCATAATGCGGATAAAGTTGTTGCTGCCGCTGATTTCCACTTCTTTGGCGTCTTCCAAAAAGCGCTGACGGATTTTTTGGGGAAGCAGGATGCGGCCCTGGCTGTCTTTTTGCATGTCGCGGTTGGAGAGCTTGTAAAACTGCATAGTGTATTGCTGTACATACGGCCTTCGCTGGTTCAGCGAGTTGAGCTCGTGAAGGATCTGGTCGTATACGGCGCTGGGATACAGCGCGATGCCGTCAAACGAACGAGTCGGCCCGATGCAGAAGTTCTCGCCAAGGGCTTCGCGGTAAGCGTTGGGGATGATGATGCGGCCTTTTTCGTCGATTGAATGCGTATGACAGCCAAAAAAGCCGTATGTATCGGAAACAGAAGCGTTGGTCGTGCCGAGGGTTTGATCATCCACGAAGAATCGCTCCTCTCCCCACAATCTACCACAATGTTTTTATTTATCCCCATTATCTCGCACAATCTACCACTTGTCAAGGGTTTCAGGCATGTTTTTCGGCCTGAAATATTAACTTTATGTTACGCTGAAACGCAGATAATATAAGGGTTTGACGCTCCTTATACCATGTGGTGGGGAGTGGTGGGGGGATGATCACCATATGTGGCTGTTTTCATAATTTCAGCTATTTTTGGGAACAGGACGCCACTGGATGAACGCAAATAAAAAACCGCCTCGCGGCGGCTGCAAATTGTAGGAGCTGGGTTGTGATTATGGCATAAGGAGCTTTGGTGCAAAACCAATCGCGTCGCAGGAGACCAAATGATAATCAATATGGTTCTTTACGCCCTGAAAGGCGTTTTGGATTCCGGTGTCATGCAAATGACCAAAACAGCACATAGAGACGCCGTATTGCTCCAGAAGATCGGTAAAGGCAGTCGACAGAGTATCCTTGAGAAGCGGAGGGTAGTGCAGCATTGCGATTAGGGGACGGTTCAACGCAGATGCCTGCTGGAGGGAAAGCTCCAGGCGTATCAGCTCCCGGCTGAAAATCTTCTCATCCTGCTCATCCAGCGGATTGAGTTCGGTTGGAAAGACCCAGCCTCTCGTGCCGCAGATGACCGTATCCTGCCAGCGAAACGCATCGTTTTGCAGGGCGTGCATGCCTTGCGGGAGCCACTCCCGGATCCGGCCGATGGAAGACCACCAGTAATCATGGTTTCCGCGCAGCAGCAGCTTTTCGCCCGGAAGATCCGCGATTGTTAAAAGATCGGGCTTGGCCTGTTCGAAATGCATCGCCCAGCTGATGTCGCCGGGTATCAAAACCAAATCATCAGGCTGAACAAGCTGCCGCCAATGCGCGGCGATTTGCGCTGCATGATCGTTCCACAGGCTCCCGAATACGTTCATCGGCTTATCCTGTCCGCCGGGGAGATGCAGATCGCCTATTGCATAGATCGCCATGTCAAGCCTTTCCCGCTGCGCTGTCAGGCGTCAATCGTAATCCTCGTCGTCGTCATCGTCATCGTCGTCTTCTTCCTCGATGATCGTTTCCAATGATAATTCTGCGTCCTCATCATCAAAATCGGCGTCGTCCATGTCTTCTTTGACATTGGGAATGATCTCATCCATCGTGCTTGCGCTGGACAGCTCAATCTCCTCATCCACGGATGCGCCGTGCTTGCGATCCACAATCTGATGACTGTTAAGTTCCTTGTAACAACCCAAGCAAACGTCCTTGCCGGGGAGAGCCGGGGCGGCATTGCAGATAGAACAGGGCTCAATTTCGTCTTGTTTTTGTCCGCCCTTGATTTCGCGGATGCAAACCTTGCACAGTTTTTCGTCGTCGGCAATGTAATTGAGTTCACAACGAGGACATCTAATCATCGTATCCTCAACCTCCTCTGTGGAAGCATAATATTTGGGATTTCACCGAATTCTTTGCTGATTGTAAATCTCCTGCCAGAAAGAAAGAAATTCTTGCAGACCCCGTTGGGTTAATCCGGATGAAAAAGCAGATAAGTCCTCGTCGGAATCAATATCCAGCTCGCCCAAAACAAATTTGGCGATGCTTTCATCCACATACGTACCCAGGGCAAACTGCAATGAATCCAGGGTTTCGTACTGCTCTTTGGTCAGTACATAGTAATAGGGGAAGGGGCTGACAACATATTGCTGGAGCGCGAGCAGTGACTCGGTTGCTTTGCGGAGGCTTTCGGTGTCGTACGCCGCATAAAAGTCAATAGGGAAAAGCCAGGGCATGCTGCCGGTGTCGTAAACGCTTAAATCATACAAAACGAACGATGAGTTGGTTTGCAGATCTACGGAATACCTCCAGGTACCGTCCTCGTTCCATTCGTAATTCTCGCCTTCCAGGCCTGCCATCGCTTCAATCGCGCCATCCTGTGTGTAGAGAACATCGACCCAGCGCAGCACTGCAGCGGGATCTTCACAGGCAGATGTGATGGCGAAGCTACCGGTGGTGACGGGGCCGAACAGGTCGCGGTATACCTGTGTACCATGATACGCAAGCGGTTCCAAAAGCGTAAACTGTTCTCCGAGCTTCACGGTGAACAGCGAATAAGGATTGGGGCCGAAGAACATACCATAGGTCACCGTTTTGGAGTCGTCTGATACGGCGCGCAGTGCATCGGCGTTGGTAAACCCGTCGGGATCCAGGAGCTCCTGTTCTTTTAGAGAAACGAGCGCCTTGATGAAGCCGGTAAAGTTCTCGTGCTCCGAAAGGAAGCGAACCTGTCCGGATTCGTCGACATAGATGTTGTAGTCGTTGACAACAATCCCAAAGGCATGTGAAAGAAATTTCAAATCCCACGGTCCTAAAAAGGAGAGCGGAATTTCGTCCTGCTTGCCGTTTTTGTTGGGGTCTTTTGTCTGAAAAGCCTGCAGGACCTCCACAAGCGAAGCCCAGTCCGTTGGCGCGTCTAGGTTGAGGGCATCCAGCCAGGTCTGGTTGATCCACATGGCATTTTGCATGGACAGAGGATTGATGGACGGCAACGCGGCTACCTTTCCGCTGGGCAATGTAATCGCCGCCAGCCAATCCGGATGCGCTTCAAACAGCGACCAGAGATGCGGCGCGTTTTCCTGGAGCAGGGGAAGCAGGTCGATCAGCTTGCCCGCGTCGGAATACGCGATCTGCTCGTCAATGCTGAGTGCGGCTTTGAACAATACATCCGGAAGTTCGCCCGTGGAGAACATGGTGTTCTTGGCGGTTTGCCATTGGTCCCGGCTGGTATATTCATCAAATGTAAACGTAAGGCCTGTGCGGGCCTCCATCCGCGTAAAAAATTCATTCTCCGACCAATTATGGTTGCTGCTTTCACCGTCAAAACCGGCCATGGTCAGCGCTGTGGCTGAAATAACCGGCAGTACGCACAACACCATTGCGATCAGCATTCCGAGTGCTCTATTTCGCATGCTCCGGACCTCCTTGTTTATATTTCTCGTGTTCGTTTATTTGTTCATTCAGCTGATTGATGTTGCCACAGCCCATCGTCAGCACCAGGTCACCCGGCTGCCAATGGGAGCGCAAGTATGACTCGGTATCAGTGAAGGTTGGGGTATGCACAGCGTGAACACCGTGGCTGCGCATTCCGTTGATAATATCAGAAGCGAAAATGTCGCCCGGATCTTTTTCGCGCGCGGCGTATATATCGGTTACCAGCGTAATATCGGCCTCCTGTGTGCAGGTGAAGTAGTGCGGAAGCATTTTCTTCACGCGGCTGAAGGTGTGCGGCTGCATGACGGCCCAGAGCCTGTTATGCGGCTGAAGCTTGGCGATGGAGATCGCATTTTGCATCTCTGTTGGGTTGTGACCGTAATCGTGATACAGCTTCACCCCGTCGATAATACCGGTCAGCTCAAAGCGCCGCTTGGCGCCATGGAACGCTCCAATCGCATCGCAGGCAATGCTGATGTCCAGCCCGAGCGATACGGCGCAGGCCAGGGCAGCCAGCGCGTTGTATACATTGAACACTCCCGCAACCTGTAACGAGACATGACCTAAGGTTTCGCCGCAGGTGACAAGCGAAAACGACCCGCAGCCGAACTCGTTATACCGCAGATCGGCCGGATACACGTCACTGCGCGCGTCCATGCCAAAGGTAAGCGTGTTGGACGGTAGGGACCGAAGCAGGGTGATAACGCGTGCGTCGTCGCCGTTGCCAATTACGGTACCGCCTTGCGGCACCAATGATAGAAAATCACCGAACGCCGACTGAATATGGTCAATATCGCGGAAGAAATCCAGATGATCCTCGTCAATATTGGTAATCACGGCAACGTCCGGCTTCAAATGC
>ERZ795057.221-NODE-221-length-61058-cov-7.736898_pt1 | contig 61058 bp, 62 predicted proteins | sample MGYA00375141_ERZ795057 | MGnify/ENA primary metagenome ERZ795057 (study PRJEB30186, sample SAMN05720163) | activated sludge metagenome | isolation source: Anaerobic digester | place: Hong Kong | collected 2015-01-26 ...
CCCCCATCGTTTATAGGGGAGACGCCCGCAGGGCAGAGGGGGCAAACCGGAATGACAAATAGTGTACTAATTCGATCTTAAACTGCTATAAAAATATACAGACCATTCAGACACACGAGCCTGAAAATAGATAACAGGGCCTTATCCGTTTTTTTGTCAATTAAGATATGACTCTTTTAACAGGAAGCATTTACTAATCTTTATAGCATCTGTAAAAAAATATCAGTAATAATTCCTGAATATATATTTTATATTTACCCCCGCCGCCTTCGGCGGGGGTAATGAGCATTTTTTACCTGAAATAAGTTAAGGAATAAATACTGAAAAAATATATGAACATTATAATCGATTAATTCTTTGATTAGTAATTCTCCGGTGATTACATTATACCCTGATATAATCAAAGTCTTTTCATATGGGAATATGAGGAATCACAGAATAAAAAATAAAAAGGAACCTGACATCATCCTCATCAAGGATTTCATGAGGATGATGCTTCCCTCCCTGATAATATTTACCGTATTCATTATTATAATTTTCGCTCTTTTTACACCTTTTATTGAAAAACAGCATATGCAGAACAAGGAGGAAGCATGCAGGCACCTTGTTGAGGTCACCATAGATTATATTTCTTCACTGAACGATGATGTAAAGGAAGGTATTATTACTGAAAAAGAGGCAAAAGATAGGGCATTCAAAAGGATACGACGCCTGAGATACGGGAAGGACAAAAGAGATTACTTCTGGATTATTGACAGAAATGGTGTCATGCTTATGCACCCCTTCAGAACCGATATCGAGAACAGGGACCCTGACACGATAACAGGTCCTGACGGCCAGGCCCTGAGTAAACTGATGCTGAAAATGGCGCACATCGCCAATGTTAATCCGAAGGGCGATACCATCAAATATATATGGAACAGATGGGAGGACCTGTCACAATTCGGCACAAAATTATCATATGTAAAAAAATTTCAGCCATGGGACTGGATTATAGGGACAGGCGTATATATAGACGAAGCGGAGAAGGAGATTAGAACACTAAAAAAAATATTCATCTCCGCCGCTATATTACTCGCCCTTTTTTCTTCTGTCATATCACTTGCCCTTTCATACAGGGCGGGAAATTCAAGGAAGAAGGAGGAGGCCGCCAGGGAGCTTCTCCTTGAAAGTGAAAAGAACCTCAGGATTCGTGAAGAACTGTTCCGCAGTATTTTTGAAAAAAGCCCCCATGCCATAGTTATAACTGATATATCCAATACCCGCATAATTAATGCCAACCGGGCATTTGCTGTTATGACCGGATACTGCCAGGAGGATATAAGAGAAGGGGTGCCGTACAAAAAAATCCATCCCATATCACAGGCGGAACTTTACCAGATCGGGGAAGGAATTGATTCCGCAGGAGTCGCCGAAAATATCGGCTCAATACTGTTTACCCGTGAAGGAAATAAAAAAAATATTATTTACTCGGCAATACCAATTAATTACATGGGTGAGAATTGTCTCCTGAGAATGATTGTTGACCTCACTGAAGAAAAATTCCTGGAAGAGCAGCTGCGCCAGTCACAAAAAATGGAGGTAATAGGGAGGCTTGCAGGAGGGGTGGCGCACGATTTCAACAACATGCTTGGAGTTATAATGGGGAGCGCAGAGCTTCTCTCCCTGAAGATTACCCCGGACAAAGATGAAAGTAAATATATTACAAGAATTCTTAATACAGGGGAAAAGGCATCGGGACTTATAAGAAAGTTGATGTTATTCTCCCGCAAAGGAGGGGCGGTCTTCCGGAATTTTGATATACACGACACAATACTTACAGTGGCGGACATTCTGGGGCACACGATCGATAAAAAGATAAATATCTCAATGAACCTCGCAGCTGAAACAAGCCGGATTTCCGGTGACCCCACTCTGATAGAAAACGCGCTTCTGAACATAGCGATTAATTCCAGGGACGCCATGCCCGAAGGCGGGGAGATCAGATTTTCAACTTCAAACATCGATATTGATGAATACTTTGTCAGAAACCACCCGTACAGCATCTGCGAAGGCCGTTATATAGCGATCAACATTTCAGACACAGGGCAGGGCATAGAGCCTGCATTAATTGAAAAAATTTTTGAGCCTTTCTTTACCACCAAGCCCTCAGGGAAAGGGACAGGGCTGGGGCTTGCCGCGGTTTACGGGACAATCAAGGAACACAAAGGAACCATCGATGTCTACAGCGAACCGAACAAAGGTACTGTTTTTAAACTGTACCTGCCCTGCGACATAGAACACGCTGAATCAAAAACAAACGATGAACCGATGCTTATACATGGAGACGCGACAGTCCTTATCATTGACGATGACGAAAACATCCTGACCAACCTTGGGGAAATGCTTACCGACCTTGGATACACGGTTGTACCCGCATCAGGCGGAAAGGAAGGGACCGATATTTTCAGGGAAAGAACAGATGAAATAGATCTCGTAATATGCGACATCATAATGCCTGAAATAGACGGCATAGAAACAATAAAACTTCTGAAAAGCATAAAAAAAGATATTAATGTCATCATCTCCTCCGGCTTTCAGGATGAGCATACTGCCGGGCAGCTTAATGAAGTGAAGGTGGCAGGATTTATCCAGAAGCCGTTCAAAATGAATGAACTCAGCAGGACTGTCCATTCTGTTTTAACCGGAGAGGATAAAGCATGATGATTAAGGCCGCATCTCTTCAGCAGCCTTAATCTCAAAAACGGCTACCTTTCTGTAAGGGCAAGTTTAACAGCAAGGGAGGCAAGCACAGTACCGGCGAAAAGGTTAAGCCACTTTTCAAATTTTGAAGAACCTGCAAGTATCCCACCTATGCTTCCGGCGAGAAAACTTATTAATCCGAAAACCAGAACAGTCACCACGATAAACAGGAATCCCAGAATAATAATCTGGAATGTAATTGAACCGTTTTCCGGTGAAGCGAACTGAGGCAGGAAGGCCATAAAGAATATGGAGACCTTTGGATTGGTCACATTCATGATAATCCCCCTCCTGTACAGGTTAATCTTTCTCCCGTTATTCCCGGCCTGAATTTCAACTTTGTCCCCTGAATGCCTGAAGGTAAGGTATGCCAGGTAAAGAAGGTAAACCACGCCGGCGTATTTCAGGATATTGAATGCCATCAGTGAAGTCTGAAAAATAGCGGCTATTCCGAAGGCCACCACGCTGGTATGTACAAGAAGGCCGGTACATAAGCCGAGAGTTATTTTATATCCCGCAGACCTCCCGTACGCGATTGACTGGGAAAGGACGAATATATTGTCAGGCCCCGGAGCGAACGCCAGCAGGGTTGAAGCTGTAAGAAACATAATTAAAGAATTAATATCAGGCATAATTATCTCCGCTTAAATCCATTCAATTTCATCGATTGTTCTTTCATCTGTTTTATCTCCGGTATTCAGGGTCCCCTCCGGCTCGATCATGATTATTTCACACTCATCTTCAGCGACAGGCTTATGCTCAACGCCCCTGGGGACAACGAACATTTCTCCCTCACCTATCTTCACTTCACCGTCAGGGAGTTTTACTATAACCTCGCCCCTGTTAACAATAAATACTTCATCCGTATCATCATGTTTATGCCAGATGAATTCACCTTTTATCCTGGCGATCTTGAACGCATAGTTATTAAGCCTCGCTATACCCTTTGGCTGCCAGTAACCCTCTATCTTTGAAAACTTCGAATCAAAATTTACAGCTGTATATTTCATGATTGCCCCATTCATTAAGGTTTAACTTCATTTAAAACGGGCGGGCTTTTTTTCAACAAATATTTATGTTTCTGTTTTTATCAAGTATTTCACGGACCCGCCTGGTGAATTCTTCTATTGTTACAGGCTTCGGCAGAAAATTATAACCCTCTTCAAGGATCCCGTGGTGGGATATTATCTCCATAGGGTATCCTGAAAGGAAAAGCGCCTTAAGGGCCGGCCTCTTTTTCAAAAGTTCATTATACAGTTCCCTGCCGTTCATCCCCGGCATCACGACGTCAGAAACCACCAGATGAATGACGCCTTTGAAATTATCGGCTGTTTCAAGTGCTTCATGCCCGTTTGAAGCTTCCAGTACGCTGTATCCCTGGTGTTTGAGCATCATCGAGGTCATCTTTCTCACCTGTTCCTGGTCCTCAACGACAAGTATCATCTCTGTCCCGGAGGCCCCGGTCTCTGAATCCACCTCCCTGCACCTTTCAGGTTCCTTCTCAGCCCGCGGAAGATATATTCGAAAAGTCGTTCCTTTGCCCGGTTCGCTGTAGAACCAGATACTCCCCAGGTGCTGCTTGACGATACCGTACACAGTTGCAAGCCCCAGACCTGTCCCTTTTCCGGGATCTTTTGTTGTAAAAAACGGTTCAAATATTCTCTGCTGAGTCTCCTTATCCATCCCCCTACCCGTGTCACTAATCTCAAGCATTACATACAGTCCGGGTATAATACCCTCATGTTTTTTCGCATAATGAACATCAAGCTCCTTGTTCCCGGTCTTTATTAAAAGTTTCCCTCCATCAGGCATGGCATCCTGGGCATTAAGCGCGAGGTTGAGTATAATCTGTTCAATCTGTCCGGCGTCAGCTTCAGCTGCATGTATATCTGGTGCAAGGTTGATCCCGATCTCAACATTCTCCCTTATTGTACGCCTGAGCATCTTTTCAAAACCTGATACAACAGAATTAAGATTGATGGATTTAATGGAGAGAGTCTGCTTCCTCGCGAAAGCGAGAAGCTGTCTGGTAAGGTCCCCGGCCCGTTGTGAAGCCTTTATTACCTCATCAACCATCTCATCCGCTGCAGAAGCCAGGCCCATCTCCTCCTCCGCCATAGAGATACACTCCCTGGCAGCAGAAATAACTCCGGCAAGCGGCGAGTCCTTTTCATTCACCCCTGTTTCCATAAGTTTTCTGCAGGGTCCGTCAAGGGAACTGAGAAGTTCATTTCTCTTTTCAAGGAGGGAGCTGTGGATTCCCTTCAGTTTAATCTGAACCATTTGAGAATAGCCCATTATAGCAGCCAGCATATTGTTAAAATCGTGCGCGATTCCACCTGCCAGGTGGCCTATTGACTCAAGCTTTCTTGCCTGCTGAAGCTGGTCTTCAAGATTTTTTCTTTCCGTTTCAGCTTCTTTAAGATCAGTTATATCCATCAGGGAGGCTATACTGTAAGGTGAGCCGGGGATCATTGTCACACTGTTTATCATATGCCGCACTTCCCCGTTGCGCCGTATAAAACGAAATTCATATTTCCGGGGAGCGCCTGAAGCGTCGTCTCTCCTTGTTTTATGATAGTCGCGCATCCTCTCAAGATCCTCTTTATCCACAAAGCTTGTCCAGCTCAGCTTGCCTTCATTCTCTTCAATTGAATAACCTGACAGAAGCGTCCATTCCGTATTAGCTTTTATTATCGTTGTATCGGAATCTATAATTATTGAAGGGAGGCCGGTATTTTCAAATACCGCTTTATACCATGTTTCGGATTTCTTTTTCTCTGTAATGTCCTGCAGAAATGCCAGACTCCTTTTAGTCCCCGGAAGCATTGCTATAGTCAGAGCTATATACTTCCTGTTGCCCGCTCTGTCAGTCATCTGAAATTCATATTCTTCAGGAACAGAACCGGGTTCCAGCCTTCTTTTACTATGATACTCTCTCATCTTTTTAAGTTCATCGGGATCGGCAACCATCTCAGCCCAGCTCATCCTCCCCTGAACCTCCTCTGAGGTATATCCGCTCAGGGCCTCAAAGGCTTTGTTGCATAAGGCGATTGTTGTGTCCTCCTCAACAAGAAGCATAGGGAATCTGGCAAAATCAAAAAAATCCCTGTAAAGTTCATCAGTCATTTTTTTCATTAATAAGCAGCCTGTTCATATATTTTAATCAGATGAAACAACTTTACCCTTCTCACCGCCGGTTAGAAGAAAAATCCTGAAACCTGATAAAACTTTAAAAGATGAAAAAAACATTCGCACCTTCACGACTATATTATACAGAATTATAAGCCTTAATTCTATATAAATTTTATTTCATATCAAAAAAAAAATAAACACCATTGAAGTTATACACATCACATTACATTTATACGTTATGAGCATTTATTTGCCTGTGTTTCAGTAAAATTAAAAAAACAAGCCTGGCAATTGACAAAAAAAGAATTTTATTATATATTAAAATCATTAAATTTCAGTTGTTTTCCAAATCTCTATCAGCAGATTAAAACAACTGTTTATTAAAACTATATTGGTTCATAAATTACCCCTTATTCTGGCCGGATGATTTTTTATAATCATCCGGCCACCTCATTAAGACGGATATTAAAAAAGGTCACATCCCTGTAACAGCTCTATTAATTCGCCTTACCCGGATAATTGATTATATTGTTTCAGTAAAAGAATTGACAAATAAATATTAAAACTAAACATTTGTATAGTTTTAATACCGGAGGTATAACATGAATATAATCAGGTTCATCATTGGCGGAATTGTAATATTCATAGTCTTCCTGGCTCTTGACTTTCTGATCCATTCAATGCTCCTCGGAGAAGTCTACGCATCAATGGCGGGTATATGGCGCCCTGACATGATGTCAAAGATGTGGATAATGTACGCGGGAAGCTTCATCTTTTCATTTCTGATGATGTATGTATTTATTAAAGGTTATGAAGGGAGAGGTATAATGGAGGGGGTCAGGTTCGGTATAATTATAGGGATTATGACAAGCGGGATTGGAGCATTTTATCAGTATGCGACTTATCCCCTACCCTTTTCACTGGTTCTTCAGTGGTTTTTTTACGGACTCGCGGAATTTATAATTGCAGGAATATGCGCATCATTAATATATCAGCCTGTTGAGGATCTTTCAGATGATTATTCCTGAATAACGCTGTTAAAATAATTGTAACTTATTAAACTTTTTGTTTACAAATTTTTTGATATTATCTACTTAACATGAAATACACCTCAAAGGGTGCGGATTTCCGCACCCTTCTTTTTTTAAGGTTAAAGGGTAATTTCAGCTCCACCATAGAAGCTTCTCCTCTTTGTATTATAGCCGTAGGTCTCTTCATAATCCTCATCTGTGAGGTTTTCACCACGGGCGGTTAAGGTCACAGTTTCATTCAGGGCAAACCTTATGTTCATGTCGAATTTATGATAGGAATCAAGCTGCACTTTCTCTGTAGTAAAAGTTACCATATTAAAGAATGAATCATTACAGGTATCAACATAAAGATACGATGCAGAAATGCTCAATCCTTCAACAGGTGTAATGACAGCTGTAGCGGAATGTCTGTGCTCAGGTCTTTTTAATACTGCCTGCTCATCACTATCATCAAATTTAAGATATGTATATCCGTATGATACAGATAAAATATCAGCTAATTTAATTCCGGTAGCGACTTCAACCCCCTTGTTCTTCACCTCATCATCAATGTTACCATAAGTCGCTGTACCAAATGCAATCATATCTTCATATTTCTGATAGAAGTATGTAATGTCTATTGATATAACACCATCAAAAAATTCCTGATATACTCCAGCATCATAAAGAAAACTCTTTTCCGGTTCCAGTTCCTCATTACCATAGGATGAATACAACTCATAAAGTGAAGGAGCCCTGAATCCGGTACCTGCTGAGCCTTTAATTTTCGTGCCTGTAACCGGTATTATTAAAGACGCGGAAGCATCCCACGTCCATTTGCTTCCGAATGTATCATGATCATCAATCCTTGCTCCGGCGTTAACAAAGAAAATTTCGAAAATCGATATATCATTATTTACAAAAAAACTTCTGGTTGAGACACTTTTCTCCCTGAAAATATCAGTTGTAAATCCCGGTGCCCACTGATCGTAATATGCAGAAGTGCTACTCCCCTTCTCCGTCAAATATTCAACTCCGAAAGTCAGAACATCAACATCCAGAATATTCAGGCGACTTGTCAGGTCAAAATTTACATTAGTTCCATCATATGTATAAATATCGTCTTCCGTTGTATCAATAGAATCTTTTCGATCAATATCCTCCCTGATATATGACATATAGGCCGCCCCTCCTTTATAAGTCCACCAGGTAAAAGGGGAATGACTGAATTCACCTTTTGATGTGAAGAGTTTACTAATGTATACATGGTTCGGATCATCTTCATATGACCCATCGTCCAGTTCAGTTTCAGAATCCGTGTAATTCATCATAGCCGATATTATTGCAGTATCAGTTATTCTTGTATCCACTTTACCTGATGCACTAACATTCTCATAACCGTCATCATCATAAGTTGAAACTGATGAACTTTTTTTAGCCTTGGAGATACCATCAGTCTTATAATGTGTTCCCGAAAAGAAAAAACTGCTTTTTTCTGTTTTATCACTCACTGACACTGATTCTGTATGATTTCTGTTTGAACCTCCTTCTCCTGATATTATGACATGCCTTCCGGTTCCTTTCTTTGTTATTATATTTATAACACCGCCTGAAGCTTCAGCACCATACATGCTGCTCATTGCTCCCTTTACAACTTCAATTCTTTCAACATTTGAAGTCATCAGCCCTGAAATATCATAAAGTTTTTCAATACCCATCGGATCTGCGACCCTTACTCCGTCTATCATCAAAAGAACATTCCCGCTTTTTGAACCACGGATATAAATATTGGCTATCCCCCCATCTGTTCCTTTACGAACAACAGTTACACCGGGAATTGTCTCAAGTACCTCGGCAACAGTCTTTTTGCCGCTCTTCTTAATCTCATCCTCTGTGACTACAGAGATGTCTTTCCCCTCCTTTGAAACCGAAGTTTCATACCTTGATGCCGTAACAATAATCGGGTCATTTTTAAATACATCTTCAGCATAGGCTGAATTAATTATAAAACTGAAAGCGCATAACAGAAGCATTGCGCCTGATACTTTCTTTTTCATTGTATTCTCCGTAATAATCTGTTTAAAAATAAATTTTTCAAGTTAAGCTAAATTTAAAAAATGCTGTTAAACCGATAAGTGACAACCAATAAAACAGCACTTATCAGTGAAATGTCATTGCAAAGGATCGGCAGGATGTGAAGGCCGCCCCTCCTCATCCGGTTCTCAGGACGGGATTAGTATCGACCCTGCACAGAAAAAGCCGGTAAGGGTCGGGCATACAGCAACAGCCTTTCATGCCTCGCAGTGACAGAATTTAATTTTACGATTAATAGTTAATAGAAGAATAAGCTGTGCGGTACAATAAACCTTATCATAGCAAACCCCCTTTTCCTCGAAAGATTTAACGGTTTTTTCAGGGAGGCTCAAAGATCTGGCTTACATTATCTGTGATAATGATTACAGTTGCGGGACAGCCCGGGACTTGCACCCGGTTCCATGAGCAAACCTGATTAATGCATACATAATTTTAAACTGATATAATTCAAGTAATAATTCTGTGAAGCTCTTTCTTTTTGATAAAAAGGACCGGTTTCTCTGATTAATAACAATTCAGTAAACTTTAAGCATGAAGATTATATCCTGGCTTACCTTTACCGGGCCAGCCAGGGCGAAGGAATCACCGGTGAAAAAAATCCACTTTCTGGCTGCCCGCAGCGCAGCCATGTCGAGAATCCTGTGCCCGGAACTTTCTGTAATATCAACAGTTCCGCATCTTCCGTCAGGCATCACCTCCAGAAGGAGGGTTACCTTACCCTGGTACCCCATGGCCATTGCAACAGCCGGATATTCAGGAGGATTGTTTCTATATGCTTCAGCAACCAGTCTCCCCAGGGCGCCGTATACCCCTCCTTTATCCCCGCCACCGCCTTTACCGCTGCGATCCCGGAAACTGCTCTCTTTGCCTGAAAAATCTGACATCTCATCCCGGCGGGCCTCATCTGCACCCCTTTTTTTGTAATCCCCGGCATTTCCGCTCCCTGCCGCTTTTCCGGAATCAAGAAGCACTGACAACTCCCCCCCCCGGATGCCCAGTGTGACTGTTGCGCTTCTTTTTAATAATACAGCTGAAAAAATAACGGCATGAAGCAGCAGAGAAATTATTATATATCTGATCAGTTCCATGATTTCTATTACATCTGATAAATGAAAGGTGTGAAAAATAACGCAATAATTATTTATATATAATCAGCTATAAATATCAGTAATAATTACCGGAATATATTTTAGAAAACTGCATTGATGTAGTTTTAAAGTCGGAGGAGTTACTTCTCGCTGAAATAAAGCTTTTTTGAAAGGTCCCTGTCAAGATGAAAAATGTCCTCGAAAAAATCATTAAGCCTGGGGTCTCTGTCAAAATTCCCTTTTATTGTTTTGACCATGTTTTTCAGAAGAACTATGTCAGCCCGCCTCTTTATATGCCCCTCTCTTATCATATCACGAAGAACGCCAAACTCATACTTCCTTAACTTTACCCTGAAAAAAAAATCAGCCCCGTATATCATAATCATTTTCTGAGGAGGGAGTGTCCTGTCATCCCTGTTATAATCTTCAAACTCCGGGGAATCAACAGCCCTCTCTGCACCTGCCCTGCCACCGGCCGCTTCTTTCGAAGCGCCTTCACTTTGCTGCTCCTGCTCCAACTCATTCTCTAAAGTTCCTATATCAAGGAACTCATCCAGCTTTGCATCTCTCCACGAATCGGTAAACTCTTCGGAATTTTTCGCAATCAGGTTTCCGTACTCATTCAGCATTATGGCTATATTAGCTACTCTCCCTATTGGAGTATTTACCAGCCTGTGCATATTATTCATTACATCCTTCAAAACCTGCGCATAGCCGTAACGGGTACCCTTGTCCTTATTGTAAACTTCGGTCAGCCTCCTCTGATATATACTTCTAAGATTTGAAATGATATCCTCATCAGCAACCACGTATCCGTCTATTTTCTTATCGCCTGTCTGCTTGTTTTCTTTGGTGATGGCTATTATAAATACCATGTGGGCTTCATTGAGAATGGTTATTGCCATTTTGGTCTCTGCGTCGCTATACCCTTCTGTTGATGTAAAATCCTTAAGAAACTGATCAGACATAGGAACAGTCGGATCATATTCATAGGTATTAAAACTTTTTATACTTTCATATACCCTTGTTGTCAGTGTACGGGTCAGCATCTCGTGCTCCTGCGGGCTTAATCTGGTTTCATTTTATTTATAATACATTCAGCGACCTCTTTCAAGGGAATTCGCTCCCTTTTAAAAAAATCATTATTATTCTCATCCGCAAAAATACGATTAATGGAAACAAGAGTCATGTTGAGGTTCTCAAGGTTCAGTATATATTCAGAATCTATTGAGCTCCTCCCTTTAAAATTTTCAGGGCAGAAATCGACCCTCCCCTCTACAAAAACAGGATAACCGTGGGTGCGGCAGATAACGGGCCGCACTTTATAAATGGAGCAACCGCCGTTTTTCAGAAATACACATTTCCCGCCGTTGTTGAATGTACATTCCGGCTCGACCTCCCCTGATCGTACTGCTTCACAGATTATATATGCTTCAACAGGGAAAACAGACTCAAGTATACAGCATGAGTCACACCCCCTGCGGCATGCTATATCAGAACTGTATTTTTCCAGAAGTTTCGCTTCATATTGATCAATTTTTTCAATCAACTTCAGGTATAACTCAACTGATTTCAATTCCGCCATAATTTCCTCTCCGGAGTTAATAAATACAGATAAAAAAATTCTCCATTTTAAATCAAGTCTCTAATTTTTATAAATTTATCCCCCGTATAATTAAAAAAAACTCCCCTCCCCCTTGCGCCGGAGACAAAAATAGGTCATAATTCTAATTATTGAACCTGGATTAATCTTTATAAAATATTAATGTATTTTGATTGACAGGATACGTATTATTTACTATATTGATAATGAAAATCATTTTCAAAATGGAGGGAAATTTTGCACGGAAAAGGCCCATGGTGGAGGGATAAATTCAATCAACACTGCGTGAGAATCACTGCAGCGCGTGAAGTTGTAGTAAATATCCTGCATGAAACAGATGAACATCTGAGTGCGTCAGACATCTATATGAAAGCACACACCATAAGCCCGGAAATAGGCCTGACTACCATTTATCGCACCCTGGAACTTCTCGAACAGATGAGAATTGTTCAGAAATTTGATTTTGGTGATGGTCACGCCAGATATGAACTTCTAAATAACCCCGGGGGTAAAGGACACCACCACCATCTTATATGTGTAAAATGCAAAAAAATCATCGATTACAAGGATTTTATCGAAGATGAAATTAACTGTCTGGGGAAAACCCAGGATTTTCTCTCTCAAAAATACAATTTTCAGATAAATGAGCATATTGTAAGCTTTTACGGCCTGTGTGAAGACTGCAGGGGTAAAGGAAGCTAATTTTTTTTAAATAAATATTGAAAATGATTTTCATTATTAAAATTAAAGGAGGTATGTTATGCCAGCAGGTGATGGAAGAGGACCTATGGGAGCAGGACCTATGTCAGGACGCGGAGCAGGGTTCTGTGCAGGCTACTCAGCTCCAGGTTATGCAAATCCCGTTAGAGGAGGCGGATTTCAGGGCTACGGTCGTGGAGGTCGCGGAGGCGGCCGCGGGTGGAGAAACAGATTTTACTCTGCACCTAACTACGGAAGAGGATTTTATGGCGCGCCGTATCCTCCCCAGTATCCGCAATATGAGTATTCAGCAGATGCTGAGCTCAGGATGCTGAAAGAAGAGGCTGATGCTATAAATGAACGGATTCGTGAACTTGAAGCTGCAGCTGCCGCCAAGGGTGATAAATAAAAACAGTCCCTTTAATTATTACCGGAACGGATTCCTTCAAAGCATACAGGGAATCGGTTCCGGCAAAATTTCCCCCGCAAAATATAAAAGGGGAATATAAAGATTTTTGTACAGGGAAGCTGATGAAGACTATAGCAAAAAACGACTTTTATGAACTGAACTATGATAATGCGGAAAACACTGTCTACTGGAAGATGAAGGGCTTCTGGAAAGATATGTCTGTAGTTCCTGATTTTCATACAGACTGGGAAAAAGCCAGGAAACTTACCAGCCCGGGGTGGAAGATCCTTTCAGATGCAAGTGAATGTAAAGTGATCCCCTCATCTGTTAACACAGAAAAAGTAAAGAACCAGGAAAAGGCCATTGAAAGCGGATGTTCCAGGATTGCCCTGGTAGTTAACTCGGCAACAACGACAATATCAATAATGCGCGGAACACAGGCGTCAGGCGCTGAAGATCGGGTAAAAATTTTCGGTCCCTCAGAGATCGAAGAAGCCAAAAACTGGCTTAAATAGAAATAACTATATACGTCCGGAGTAATTAAATGGCTGTAGAGATTAATACTGATTTGTGCACAGGATGCGGGAGATGCGTTGAAGTCTGCCCGGCAGGAGCCATAACCATAGATGAATCCAACCATAAAGCTGTAATTGACACCTCCCGGTGCACTGAATGCGGAGCATGTATAGACACCTGTAAGAAAGGCGCTATTGCATTTATACCTGCAACGGGGAATAACAGTAAAACATTTATGCAGGGAGGGAGAGCCTTCTCCGGAAGAGGAGGAGGCGGGAACCAGGCTTCATGGGGCCAGGGCAGAGGACGTGGAGGAGGTTCAGGATCAGGGAGAGGAGCCGGGTGCGGCAACAGGCAGAGACCTGACATGATAGGGGAATGCTACTGCCCGGGTTGTAATATTTCAATACCTCACAGGGCAGGGATACCATGCTCGCAGACAAAATGCCCGAACTGCGGAAATCCAATGATCAGAAAATAGAATAAAAAAGGCAGTATATTTGATTTTCCGTATGGAGGTTTTAAATTTTTATTATGATAACAAGTCTTGAATGTGTACCATGCCTTATTCGTCAGGCCATTGATGCATCCCGTTTCTCATCATCCGAGTATGAATTCCAGGAGAGAGTCTTGCGGGATATACTGAAACTGATATCTGAAGCGGATTTATCACTTTCGCCACCGGTTATTGCGGCAGAAATTCATAGAAGGCTTCGTGAACTGTCAGGGGTCATTGATCCGTTCAGCGAAATGAAAATAAATTTCAACAACCTTATTCTTTCCATGTACGACCAGCTTAATGAAAAAGTAGACAATTCGGAAAACCGGCTCCTTGCGGCAGCAAAACTTGCCATAGCGGGCAACGTAATAGATGCAGGGGCCAAATCCGGGCTGACAGAGGAGGAGGTCATTGAATCAATAGAATCCTCCTACTCCGAGCCACTGGCCGGCGACCAGGACTATTTTATCCGCAAAGTTAAAGAGGCGAAAAAAATATTATATATTGCGGACAATGCCGGGGAGATCGTTTTTGACAGGTTATTCATTGAAAAAATAGGACCTGAAAAAGTCACCCTGGCGGTAAGGGGTTTTCCGGTCATTAATGACGCCACATTTGATGATGCCCGGGCAGCGGGAATCGGTGAACCTGTTACCATAATTGATAACGGATCAGACGTTCCAGGCACTATACTTCCGCTTTGCACAGAAAAAGTCAGAAAACATTTTAATGAGGCTGACCTGGTTATTGCCAAAGGCCAGGGAAACTATGAAACTCTCTGTGATGAAAACAGAGAGATATTCTTTCTGCTGAAAGTCAAGTGCCCCATTATCTCTGATCACACTGGCCTGCCTGTTGGAACACACGCTATAATAAGATCACTGCCGGCAGACATTGATAAAAAACCTGTGCCGGAAATAAAAAAAGGCTCAGATCTCCGTTCCTTTACATGCAGGCCCATAGGAATAATTCACAGCGAACATACTAACCCTTCAGAAACTCCCATACAGCCGATTTACGCAAAAAATTGCCGGGGACATGCTGATATATTCCCTGAATACAGTGAAGGGCTGAAAGACCTGGAGGGTTTTTCACATATTTATATAATCTTTCAGCTTCATAAAGCGGGCCCTTTGAAGCTCCAGGTAAAACCATTTCTTGATATCACAACAAGAGGAGTATTTTCCACCCGGGCCCCATCAAGACCGAACCCCATAGGGATGAGTATTGTTGAACTTGTATCTGTGGATGGGAACAGGCTACACCTGGACGGGCTCGATATCCTGGACGGTACCCCGATTATTGATATAAAGCCTTATACAGCCCGTTTTGATAAAATTGACAACACGCGCAACGGATGGCAGGACACCGTTGAGGAAAGCGACGCGCAGCAAAGAGGAAAACGTGATTACAATAACAAAAAAAGTAATTAAGAAAAAGTCATGACTGCCGGAACGATAGATTATTACACACTGCTGAATGTGCCCAGGGAAGCTTCTCCTGAAGATATAAAAAAATCTTTCAGGGCTCTTGCTCTCAGGTTCCATCCGGATAAAAACCCGGGAGACACTGAAGCTGAAGAGAAATTCAAAGAGATAAGCATGGCCTATGAAATATTGAGCGATCCTGAAAAACGGATGATATACGACAGGACCGGACGCTCGATTTTTGAATCAATGCAGGGCGGAATGGGCTGCGGATGGAAAAGAGGCCGCGGCTGCGGAAAAGGCCGGGGGGGAGGAGCTGCCTGGAACTATATGATGAATAAAATGACGGCCCATGAAGTTTTTATTACAGCTGAAGAGGCTGCCCTTGGTACTGAAATTTCGATTAAATCTTCAGGAGCAGCAGGTGAGGAATTTCTTCAGATAAAACTCCCGGGAAATCTAAAGGACGGATCGGTTCTGCAATGTATAAACAGCAGCACCGGCAACAATTTTTTTATAAAGATCGTGGTTAAATATGAGTGAGAATACAGCTGACAATATCTTATTCGGCCCCGTGCCGTCACGCAGACTGGGACGCAGCCTGGGAATTAATAATATACCTCCCAAATACTGTTCATATTCCTGTATCTACTGCCAGCTCGGGAGGAATAAAAAAGTCGGAATCCAACGTCAGGAATTCTACTCCCCTGAATCTATCTTACAGATGACTGAAGAAAAAATCGGCGCGGCCCTTAAAAAAAATAATTCAATCGACTATCTTTCTTTTGTCCCGGATGGAGAGCCTACTCTGGATATAAACCTGGGAAAAACCATCCGCCTGCTGAAAAAAACCGGGATAAAAATTGCTGTTATAACCAATTCTTCATTAATAGCGGATGAGAGGCTTAGAGAGGAGCTTTTGGATGCGGACTGGGTCTCTCTTAAAGTGGACACGACTACTGAAACAGCCTGGCGGAAAATAAACAGGCCTCACAGGGGACTCAACCTGGCCGAAATACAGAGGGGAATGTCTTTCTTTTCCAGCAGCTTTAACGGTGAGCTTGCAACAGAAACAATGCTGGTTGAAGGGTTCAATTCCGAAGAAACCGATTTTCTGAGCACGGCAAATTTCATCAAGATTCTTAAGCCGGAAACAGCATATATATCTATTCCTATCCGCCCCCCCGCGGAAACCAAAGCACTGCCGCCTGATGAAAAAACCGTGACAACTGCCTTCCAGATTTTCAGTGAAACCGGCATTAATGTAAAATGTATAACCGGGCATGAAGGAGACGAGTTCAGCCATACAGGTGATATTATTGAGGATATTCTAAGTATAACATCTGTCCACCCCATGAGGGATGACAGCATGAAACTGTTCCTTTCAAAGGAGGGAAAAGACTGGAGCGTTATCGAGCAACTGCTTTTTGAGGAAAAGATTGTAGAAAGTGAATTCAATAACAGGAAATTTTATTTAAGAAAATTTAAAAAAAAATAAAATTAAATCATAATAGAGGTGAGGAAATGCAGGAAAAGAAAAAAATTATCGTAATAGGAGGTTCCGCTGCGGGGCCGAAGGCCGCAGCAAAGGCAAGAAGGCTTGACGAAAACGCGGAGATTATGATCGTACAAAAGGCTCCGGATCTTTCGATGGCTTCTTGCGGTTATCCATATTATGTTGGAGGATTTTTTGATGATCGCAACATGCTTCTCTGTACACCGACAGGTGTGGTTCGTGACCCGAAATTCTACCTGAACGCAAAAGGAATAGTGGCAAAAACAGAAACAGAAGCGACCAAAATCGATCGGGAAGCCAAAACTCTTACTGTCAAAAACCTGAAAGACGGATCGGAAGAGGCGCTGCAGTATGACAAACTTATAATAACAGCCGGCTCTGTCCCTAAAAAAATACCTGTACCAGGCGCTGATCTTGACGGGATTACAACACTTCAATCGATGAAGGATGCTGATTACCTGAGAAAAATCCGGGACGAGAAAAAAATCCAGAAAGCCGTGGTAATTGGCGGCGGCCTGATAGGCATAGAAACATGTGAAGCGCTACAGCTTGCGGGAATAGAAATTACTGTAATTGAGATGCTCCCCCAACTCCTAACATTCCTTGACTGGGAACTTGCCAAGCTCGTGGAAAACCACGTCAAGAGCAAAGGTGCAAATGTAATTACAGAAAACGGCGTTGCTGAATTTCTCGGTGAAAACGGCAAACTCACCGGAGTCAAACTGCAGAACGGAACAGAACTCCCCTGCGAACTGGCGGTTGTATCAATTGGTGTTAACCCCAATACCGCTCTTGCCAAGGATGCGGGCCTGCTCCTGGGCGCAACAGGTGGAATCCTCGTCAATGAATACATGCAGACATCAGATCCGGACATCTATGCTGCAGGTGACTGCGTTGAGTCGTACAATATAATCACAGGTAAAAAAGTCCATGCCCCCTACGGCGATCTCGCGAACCTGGAGGGACGTGTTGCCGGTGAAAACGCTATTGCAGGAAACAGCGTAACATTTCCCGGAACAATACAGACAGGTATATGTAAAGTTTTCGATTTCGCGGCAGGTTCTACAGGCCTCTCGGAAAAAGCGGCACGTGCGGCAGGATTCAATGATATTGAAACCGTTATTAACGCAAGCCCCGACAAACCTGGATTCATGACCGGACTTCTCCTTGTAACAAAGATTGTTGTTGAAAAAAGAACCGGTAAAATTCTGGGAGTTCAGTGCGTCGGCCCCGGTGATGTAAGCAAACAGCTCGCAACATGGGCAATGGCAATAAAAGGGAACCTTACAGTTGAAGATATGATCAATTCGGATCTTCCATATGCGCCTCCATTCTCCCTCGCGATAGATCACTCAATCGCCGGGGCACATATAATGCAGAACAAGCTCAAGGGGCGTATGAAAGGTATAACCTGCTCTGAAGTAAAAGAAAAAATTGACAAAGGGGAGAAACCTTTTATTCTCGACTCAAGAGGTCCGGACGAATTTGAAGAGATGAGGCTTGGCATAGGCGAACGCCTGATACCGCTTGGCGCTTTAAGAAACCGTCTCAACGAACTTCCTGAAGATAAAAACGCTGAAATAATATGCTACTGCAAAATTTCTCTGAGAGGATATGAAGCAGCAAGGGTACTTGAAGGAAGAGGATGGACAAATGTAAAAGTAATGGAAGGCGGAATAATGGCCTGGCCGTTCCCCAGGGAAAAATAAGATAGTATGAACAGTAAAAACATCCTCCCGGTGGACCAAAATGTCCACCGGGGGTGTGATTGCCATAAATGTAATGTTAAAACAGAATCCGGCAATAAACAGAACAGTTCCGGACGCTTCTCTTTTATAAAGAGGCTTTTTTCAACCGGAGCATTGCGTTTTGCCGGCTGGTGGTCAATATTTGCCGGCGCGCTTGCCGTTAACAGCGTATGCCCTGTATGCGGCAGCCAGGGTTGTCCTGTAGGTATAGGCACCACGGGCATCATTGCCGCTTTCTTCGCCGCAACAAAACAGTGGGGGGGAATATTTTTAAAAAAAATCAGGGATTACATCAGGTCTGGTGTTCCGAAAAAGAACGAAGAAGAGACATCATGCCGATAAAAAATTTGTCTGCTCTCTTTTAATATAAAAATTCCGGAGAAAAAAATGACACACGAAGATGAAGGACATTACGCCGCTAAAAGAGACGGCATACAATTAAACGAAATAATTGCCGCAAATATAAAAGAGAGGACTACTGACAATAAAATATCATGCGCGGACGCCCATGCAATTGCTGTAAAGTTAAATATAACCCCCGAAGAGGTTGGAGCGGCAATTGATCTGCTCGAAGTTAAACTGAGCAAATGTCAGCTTGGACTTTTCGGACACGGCAAAAATAAAAACTTCCCGGAGATGTCCGGGCCTGTAAATCCGGAGATTGAGTCTGCAATCAAATCACTGGTTTCAAACGGGCGCATCACATGCGCTGAAGCCTGGAAAACAGCAAAAACATTTAAAGTCTCAAAGGCCACGATCTCTGCAGCATGCGAAATAATGAAAATTAAAATTTCGAAATGCCAGCTGGGAACGTTCAGGTGATTAAAATAAAAGCATTAAAGATAATACAGAAACTTTTCATGTATTATCTTTTAACTGCAGCTTAGGACTGTAATTATTACTCTAAAACTCTTGACATTATAAAACCAGCTTTAACTATAAAGCGATATCATTCAACATCTCCCTCTTAAATATTTAAAATTCACAGGTAAAAAAACTTGAATCATATACAGGGATCAAAAACCATAATACTTGCTGTATTATTTATTTTTCTTATAAACACCGGTGCTTCATCTCTTTCTCATAATAAACACAGACGGATAATAAGGAAAGCTGTCAGAGCCCACCAGAAGCTTGAACGAAACAAAAAATGGAAAACAATCGGAAGGTCCAACCGGAATAATAAAATCCTCTGCAGGGAATTCGGCAAAGGTAAAAAAACTGTTCTTATTATTGGCGGGATGCACGGGGATGAGCCGGGCAGCGTGCTGACGGTAATAAAATTTGCAAAGTACCTGGAAAAAAATCCCGGTTCAATCAAACACAGGGTAGTGATAATTCCCTGCCTTAACCCTGACGGACTGAGGGTCGGCAGACGGACCAACGGAAAAAAAATTGACCTGAACAGAAATTTCCCTTCAAAGAACTGGAGTTTCGATTACGAAAAAAAATATAACAATCCCGGCCCTCTGCCCGCATCAGAACCGGAAATAATTATTGCAATAAACGCAATGGACAGGTATCTACCATGGCTTATAATACAGGTACACCAGCCCTTCGCGGCCCTTTACCCCGATAACGGACCACCGGCAGACCTTCTCTCGAAAATGTCAGAAATAAGCGGGTTTCCGGTTTCAGATGACATAGGCTACTCAACTCCCGGATCACTGGGGAGTTTTATCACTGACCAGGAATACAAAGTTTCCGGAATTACCTACGAGCTGGGAAGGGTTGACAGTGAACCCGATTATAAATCTATAACCAGGTCCCTCATAGAGGCTGTCAACTATCCCTAAAATTCGGGAGGACGCAGTCTCTTTGATGATGAAGTTTTAAGCAGGAGATCCGCTGCGCTGTATATATTAAAATTTTCCACTGTTTTATCATGCTCGTCATAAATAGCATAAGGCGATTTATTCAGGTCCATATTGTTTCTGTAAAGTATTTTATAACCGTTACCCATAATCGCGTATCCGTTTCTTTTAAAGCTGACAAGAATTCCCAGTGACGAGATCACGTAATCGAGTTCAGGTTTATATTTTACAAGAGATTTACCTGTCATAAAATAAGATCGATCCACATTTACGCCGATTAAGTCAAAGACTGTGGGAAGAAAATCCTGGTGAGAAGTATATTTATACCTTATATCATCTTCGCCAACTCCGGGGTAATATATCATTGCAGCCGGATTAATCTGTATATCATTAAGTCCCCAGGTATGGCCGAAACTGCCATGTTCCCAGAATTCCTCTCCATGATCACCCGAAAGAACTATAATGGTATTTTTCAGCCTTCCCATTGCCTCCAGTTCAGTAAAGAGCTTTTTAAAAAGAGAATCCGCGTAATAAACTGAATTTTTATACCTGTTCATCAATTCAACTCTGTCTTTTTTAAACCCCTTCTGAGGCCCGCTTATAATAGTAAAATCCGACTTGTAGTCAGGGGTATATTTTCTGAATTCAGGCGGATAGTAATAATTGAAATGAGTAATATTTACAAGAATATAGTCAAACCGCTTTGTACCTTTATCTCTTCTCAATTCATCAATATAATAGTTAAAGAGCCATTTATCTCTGGGGGCGTAATCATCAGTATGAACACCGGGCGCATGTACATATTTCCCTTCTGTATTCTTCAGGATATGATCATAAATATATTCATAATTTTTGGGAGAGTTGTAATACATAGACTGCCTGTATCCCGCCTTTTTAAGGACTTCAAGAGGGATATTTCTGAAACCGTTCTGCCTCAGAGGTTCAAAGTAGTAGGGAGCCAGGCCGGTAAACATCCCGTAAAGACTTCCCGGTGTATTGTTCCCCGTTGAATAATGCTTGTTCAGAGCAGCAGCCTTCTCTTTGACGAACCTGTATAAAAAGGGCATATTTTCAGGGTTAAGCATATCATGGCGTAAACCCTCTACGTTTATAAAAAGGATATTATACGGTTTTTTTACTTTTATCTCGCGCGACAGGATTTTCCTCCCATATGCGTCCATTTTCCTTAACTGGTTGAGTTCAGTTTTTTCATCAAGCTTAGCAGGAGAGGTGAAAAGTGCGGGGAAAACTCCCGGTTTTTTCCCGTTTTCATCAACACGGATAAGGTCCTCAGGAAAACCGGTAATCCCCTGCCAGGGGATCTTGTGTTTCATGCTGTTCATCTTCCAGTCAGTATCCGCCATTGCCACAAGCCTGAAATGGATAAAAAGAATAACAACTGTAAAAAGAACAACCGATACTGCGAAATGATTAAAAAGAAGCGGCCTCCCGTAGAGCCTCCTGTTAAGGATACGGTAAACTGCAAAGAAAAGAAATGAGTAAACCGCCAGTACAAGTATTACCTGAATCACTGTCCCGGTAAAATTTCCCATCTCACCACCCTTCCAGCCGCGGAAAGCCATAACCATTCCCTCCAGGCCAAGCTGTTTCCCGTATACTGCCACAGACATGTTATTAGTTATGAATATAAATGTCACAATAAGATTTGAGAGGATATATGAAACCATGGGCCCTTTTCTGTAAGAGAAAAATATCGATTTAAAAATAAAAAAAAGGGCTGTATTGAGAAAAATCATAGATGTAAAGATATACACCCCTGTAAGAACAAGTTCACTGTTCAAAGAGCCGTTATACCTGTCTATCAGGATATATACTGTCAAAAGGGCCGACCATAATGCCAGATTTATGAATCCTGCTATATTTACATAAAAAAAACCGCGAAGTCTGAAAAACATATAAATTACTCCTCTATAAAAAGCCAGAAATAATGCAACCGCCACTAATTTCAAATATTTTTTCCTATAATAAATATTGATCAATCAATATTTATTATTTTTTAGCAGTATTTATTTCTTAACTTATTCCGGGTAAAAAAACTCTACTACCCCCGCTGTCTAAGGCGGCAGGAGTTTAATATTTTAAATTTCACATTAAAATGCCTCGTTAGAAACGGCCGTTCCCGGTTAATCGTCTTTTCTGATAAAAAAACAGACAGCATAGATCAAAGCCGCAAGAAGAATGGTAACCGAGCTTGAAGGCAATTTCAGAAGATAACTTAAAAACAGGCCCGTACTCATAATCAGGGCACAGAGAATTATTGAAAGAAGCATCATGCTTCTGAGACGACGGGTAAAAAAACCGGAAACAGCCGGCGGTATTGTAAGAAAAGCTATAATCATAACAATCCCCACGATACTGATCATGAGTATAACTGTCATTGACATGAGAAGTATAAGCATTATCTGGTAAAAGGCTGTATTTATCCCCCTGATCCTGGTAAACTCTTCATCAAAGGCAGTCGCAAGCAGCTGGTTATAAAAGGTCATGCTGAAAATAATTATTATTCCGTTTAATACAGCTATAAGTCCCAGATCATATTCAGTGAGAAGCAGTATATTTCCGAAAAGATAGCTCATCGGATCAACATAACCCGGAGTAATAGATATAAAAAGAAGACCCACAGACATCCCTGCAGCCCATATAACACCGATAATAGTATCAACCCTCTCCCTTCCGGAGAGTACAGCCATGCTTATAATAAGACCTGCAATCATTGAAAAAAGGAACGCCCCGGTCATGGGAGTCAGGAACTGAAGATCGTATTTCGTACCGACATAGAGTGCTATACCTATGCCGCCCAATGCCGCATGACTTAATGCACCGGCAATATATGTCATACGTTTAACAACAACAAACGAACCTATAACACCAAAGGGTATACTGGAAAGCAGACCTGCAATAAGAGCGAACCTTATAAACGGAATCTCCGGATTGAGCAATGCATTTAAAAAACCAGTCATTTATTACCGTCCTGTTTATCTCTCACTGTATCACCCCTTGAGATTAATTTTTCATGCCTGACAATGAGAGGACTATCTTCATAGGAAGAGGCAATCATTTCGCAGAAATTATCATCAGCAGGGTGTTCAACCAGTTTCTTATTTATACAGAGAACCCTGTCCGTAATATTCGCTACAAAACCGGTGTCGTGAGTCACAAGCATAATTGTCATTGTCTGATTTAACTTTCTCAAAAGGGAATTAAGATTCTCTCCCGCCGAGTGGTCAATATTCGAAGTCGGTTCATCCAGCATAAGAATCTTTGCTTCGGCAACGAGAGCACGTGCTATAAGTATGCGCTGCATCTGCCCCCCGGAAAGGCTGTTGAACGATTCTTTTCCCGTCCCTTCAAGCCCTACTTCCGCCAGGGCCTTTTCAGCCATCAGCCTGTCTTTTTTTGTATAAAATCCCAAAGGCCTGATTCTACCTGACAGCACGGTTTCGGCAACCGTTATAGGGAAGTCATTATCATGATGCGCACGCTGGGGCACATAACCTATTATTCTTGAAGCAGCTGAAGGAGGCCTGCCGTCAACCAGGATAGTCCCCTGTTTCGGCTTAAGCAGGCCCAGTATAAGCCTCAGGAGGGTTGTTTTCCCCCCTCCATTGGGGCCCACTATACTTACAATCTCCTTTTCATAAATATCAAGATTAACCCCGCTGAGAACAGGGTGACCGTTGTATGAAAAGTAGAGGTCCTTTATATAAATTATTTTACCGTTTTCATTTCCCATAATTAAAAAGCCTTTTTCACCTCTGAAGCAATATGCAGAATATTATTCATGTAATCAGGATCAAGGGGATTGAGAATAACAACAGCACCGCCTATAGCGCGGGCAACAGCATTAGCGCTTTTACGTGAAAACTCAGGCTGGACAAAGATTATCCTCACCTTTTCAGACTTTGCCTTTTTGATTATTGATTCAAGCTCCGATGGAGCAGGCTCCTTGCCCCCTGTTTCAATAGCCACCTGATTCAGCCCGTATTCATCAGCAAAATACCCGAAAGCGGGATGAAAAACAAACAATGTACTCCCCCGGAACGGAGCAAGAGTTTTCTTCAATTCCCCGTAAATATTATCAAGATCCGATATAAAATTTTCATAATTATTCTTATATAAATCTTTATTCTCGGGCTCCGCCTCAGCGAGAGCAGTGTATATATTTAACGCCTGCTGTTTCACAAGAAGAACGGACATCCATATATGAGGATCAGGCATCCTGCTTTCATGCTCACCGGTTTCTCCATCATCCGGACCGTGATCATGATGCTCAATGGTTCTCCTCTTTATTCCCACGGATGTATCAACAATTTTAAGGGTCTTCAGAGAACTGCTGATTTTAGGAATGAACGACTTTTCAAAGGCAACGCCGATGGTAAAAAAAATGTCAGCCCTGCTGAGGTCAATAACCTGTTCAGGAAGAGGCTCGTATGTAGCGGGGCTTTTCCCGGGGCCCACAAGTACGCTGACATTTACTCGCTCACCTCCGATCCGCTCTACAAAATACTTCTGCGGAAGTATACTGGTGAAAACATTAATTTTTCCGGTTTTTTTATCCTCAACTTTGCCGCATCCTGTAACTGCAAAAAGTGAAATTACGACAGCAATAATCAGACATTTTTTCATATAGTTTCCTCCGAAAATTCTAAATGCGAATAAATTGCATTTAGAATTACAACCGCCGCACATGTCAAGTTTTTAAATACTTTTTTGCAAATAATTCGCATTTACTTTTTCCTGCAATCAGGGCAGATTCCCCTGAACTGAACCACGGTCTGTTCAACAATAAAATCCTCATCAAGATCCGCTTTTACACGTAAAGGTCTTCCCTGTTTCATGCAGTATATCTTACCGCACCTGTTGCAGTAAAAATGAGGGTGTTCGGGATTATGCCTGCACGCCAGCTCATAATACTGCCTCTCATTTTCATTCATTACCTGCCGTATTATACCTTCACTGGAAAATATATCCAGATTCCTGTAAATTGTAGCAAGATCCATCTTTTCATTCAGCTCTTCATGGAGTTCCGCAGCGCAGAATGGCCTGCCCGAACTTATAATCGTATCAAGAACAACCTGACGCTGCCTGGTCAGTTTAATCTTTTTTCCTTCAAGAAGCGATTCGGGTGTACATTTATCCATAAATCCTCTTAATTATATACAGGGTAAATATAAGGATCCCTCTCGGGAGGTATCCTTCTGAATGACTTGAGCATAAGCACAGGCACAGTTCTCTCTCCCCGGCTTTTATCAAGTTTCACTGTGCCATCCACTCTGAGCCATTCATCCTTTCTGAAGCTCTCTTTAATTTCTTCAGCATCGGAGATCAATCCCCCCATCCCGGCATGAACAGCACAACAATAAATAATAAGCCGGGCTATTATAAACTCATCCTTGCCCAGCTTTTTTGATTTATAAACAAAACCATCTATACTTACTCTCTTGCCTTCATACTTCTCAGGGCAGGCATACATATCATTAACAAGAAAATAATAATTATCCCTTGTAATTTCAATAAAATCCCCTGATGTCTGATATATATCATGATCCGCACCAGGGCTTATATCTCCCCCGGCCGCGAAATTTCCCATTGATTGCTCAGGAGTTATATCACTGCTGTCTGAGACATGAGCATTGAATACGCCACTATCAGGCCCCACGTTCAGAAGAGCAATCAATACAATAAAAATAATATACTTCAGATACTCCCGGGGCATCTCAGTTTCTATTTTTCTGCCTGATGCAATAAAAAGAGCTGCAACCATAAGGATAAAAACTGTAATCAGGGCGGAATGGACAAAGACATGATAAGCGGGATTAAGAAAAGCATACAGCTGCCTGCCGCTTACCATCCTTTCAAGAGTCATAAAAAGAAATGACAGTAATATAAATTCCCTGAAAAGGTATATGTACCTCAACAGTTTCATAATCACCTGACCACCAGCCCGACAACAGCAGAAAACATCACCGTTAATATAAAAATCACTGCTGTCAGGATTATAATAAACCTTTTCCTGAAAATAACCCGCAGCATCATTGTTGTCTTAATATCTATCATAGCACCGGAAATCATAAAGCATAGAAGAGGTCCCGGCCCGAAATATGACGACATGGATCTCGCAACAAAGGCATCAACCTGGGAACAGATAGACAGAACATAGGCATAACCTGTCATAAAAAATTCAGGAAGAGGAAAAACTCCTGAGATACTTTCAAGGGAATTCCTGGGGATAAAAGTCTGGAACGCGGCTGTTATTAAAATCCCGATTATAAAATATCTTCCGGTTCCAAAAAATTCCTCAACGGCATGGATGAAAACACCTTTTACCTTATCAGCAGCAGTTCTCCCGGTATTACCTGAACCATGGTGATGACATGAACAGCCATTAACAGATGAATCACACGGAAGATCGTCCTCCGCACCTATAAAAGGGAAAAAATCTTTTTCTTTTGGACTGTTTCTTAAAACAGTATCATCATCAATAAATTCACTGACTGTTAAACCGATTACAAAGGAAACAACAACTCCTCCTCCCATGCGGAGAAATGCAATTTCAGGTGCACCTAAAAATGCATAATATGTGCTGGTGAATGTTACAAGATTTACAACCGGTATGGAAAGGAGCATGGTAACAGCATGAGATACCGGCAGCCCTTTTTTTATAAGTCCGCCCACAACAGGAACTATACCGCACTCGCACACCGGGAAAAGAAGCCCGGTTAATGAAGAAACTGCTATACCGGTCACCCTACCTGCAGGGACAATTTTACTCATAGCATCATCCGACAGAAAAACATCGATAACTGATGATATAATAACACCTATCGTAAGGAAAAAAATACCTTCAAGAAAAATTGCTGTAACATATGTGGAAAATATCGAAAGCATGCCGGCCCTTAATCTAATTGCAAACAAGTTGCATTTACACCGGCATGATGTCAATCAGAATTCATTACCCTTCCGTGGAAATTTTCCATATAAAGCTCCGGTTACGGTAAAAAAACCTGAAACTTCCGGCAATGGCTGAAACAAGGAAGCAGGTGAAAACTATATTCCAGAGGATAGACTCCTCCATTAAAATCATCGCAGCATATACATTTACCGAAATAACCAGGAACATTATAAAAACCAGGATTAAAAAAAAGAATGCGAACAGCCCCCGGCCGTCCTTTTCCTGCCGTTCCCTGTAAACGAGAAAATGAACAAAATGGAGAGCTGTATGCTGGCTCACAAGCGCGATGGCCCCGGACTCAACCGCTTCCATTAAAAGATCGCCGGGGTTCAGGAAATAAACCAGCAGCATCCATGTAAAGGGGGAGGCAATCATCATATAATAATCAAAAGAAGTAATTTTAACTTCATCAGAGGCTTCAAGGTAAAACTCCCCTATAAAAAACGAATAGGCAATAACAAAAAATATGCCGGCTATTCCGCAAATCATCCCCCCTAGAACCAGGGACGGCGGGACCACTTCCTGCAGAGACTTATATATCTCAGGATTAAATACCAGTTTAACAAGAGCCAGCAGAGGCATAACTCCAAGAAACCAGATATGTATAACAGCTGCAAAAAACTTCATATTCCCACCCCACTGCTTTATATAAATTATAATCCCTTTACTGCAGGCCTTAATTGATATCCACTCTGCCCTGCATCCTCCGGTTTATCCATATAAAAATATAAGTTATTATCATTGCAATTATACAGCCTGCGACAACGCAAAACATCCTTTCATAAGCAGACATCCCCCCTGCCCTGTGTTCCTCATCAGTAAGCACTATTATCAGCGCCGCCAGAGCCGATCGCGAAGCATTGCCGAGCTTGATAAAGGTGCAGAACAGAATGGTTGCTGAAACCGACACCAGAAGCACAGTAATATTCATCCCATATAAAAGCAGGGCCGTAAGCCCTATAAGGGCACCTATGATATTGGCCTTCATCCTGTCAACGGACAGCCTGAATGAATCTTTCTCCTCAGGCGCAAGCACGAGCAGGAGAGAGATTATACTCCACTGGAACTGGTGTTCAGGGAAAACAAGATAAAGAGCATAACAGATCGCTGAGCCCAGAAGGCATTTAACAAGGTACTGTATATAATAAGGCTTTGTCAGCTGTTCCCTGAAATCAGAATATAACTGTGGTTGAAACTTCATTAAGGATTACCTCTCCCCTTTATCAGGATAAGATATTCCTGTAGTCGTATAAATGTCAAGACCCGGGCTGCTTTTTTAAACTGCAGCCATATAAAAAAATTCTTGATTTTCCATCAGAAGACAAGTATAACTCTTTTTTATATAAACATTAATATTTAAAAATTATAAAAGGAGAAAAATTATGCCTGATTTCGGGACCCCTTTTGCAGGACTTGCTGAAAAGAAAAAACTGACTGATGCTGAATTAATCCGTGCCATAAGATTTATGATAGCGGCGGAATATGAAGCAATCCAGCTATATATGCAGCTTGCTGAATCAACTGACAATAAACTTGCAATTGAAGTATTAACGGACATAGCCGATGAGGAACGCGTCCATGCGGGAGAATTTTTAAGGCTTCTTAAAGAGCTGGATCCTGATGAAGAAAAATTCTATGCTGAAGGAGCTGAAGAAGTAGAAGAAGAAATCGAAAAAATGAAAAAGAAGAGAAAAAAATAATTAACTGATACCGGGCCGGCAGCATCAGCAGAAATCCGGCCCGCTATACCGCTATAATTCAATACAAAGGAAACGGAATGAACTCTACAATAAAAATCGGAATAATAATATGCGACCGTTACCGTCAGTGTGCAGGGGGCAAATGCCTTCGCTCAATGAAAAACAGGGAAGGCGCGTTCAGCATCTATAAAGACCGGGAGGTAGAACTGGTGGGGTATACTACCTGCGACGGCTGTCCCGGAGGCAACGTGGAATACACAGGGGAAGAGATGGTTAAAAACGGCGCGGAAGTCATTCATCTGGCCACAGGTATGGTTGTGGGTTATCCTCCATGCCCGTATATTAATACATTCAAATCATTTCTTGAAAAACGCAACGGTGTAAAAGTTGTCGTGGGCACACATCCTATTCCGGAAAAATATCTTACGATGCACACTTCACTGGGGACATGGGAGGATTCATGCTGGGAACCTTTAACTGCCCCGACAATGTCTGATAAAGAGACCCGTTTAAGATACGACTGACCGGAGATTAAAGGCGTTTATCAATAGAACCGTCAGGCAGCATATTATCAGGATGGTACTCGCCTCTCTCCTCCATCCTGTACCTTACGCAGTTTAGCCAGTCGCCTTTACAGAATGAGGTGATCCACTTTTTATCAAGCCGCCCCTGCTCATAATAGAACTTCATCGGACAGACCCGATACCATTTGCACTCCCTGACCGTCTTTTTCATAGTCGATAATCTCTCATTGCCCCGGTAATAAAATATTCCCCCTGATATATATTTCTGTCAATCTTTTACAGCCAGGTAAAAACTTCAACATGTCAATTTATTTAATATATTAATACATTATATTTATTAAATAAATTGACAACCGGCAGCCCGTTATTAAGATTACCGTGAAAAAAGCCCTTAAGTAAACAGCAGAGACTATAAAAAATCTGATAATATTACTCCGCACTTTACTCAATTTACGGGCCTTATACTTTAAAGGGAAAAAAATGATCTCAGCAGGAATCGATATTGGTTCACGAACAATCAAACTGGTTCTATTTGATGGAACAGATATTATTGCCAGCGAGGTACGTCCCAATTCATATAACACCATTGATATCTGCCGTGATATGCTCAAAGGGCTTGAATATGACCGGATAATTTCAACAGGATACGGACGCCATCTTTTCAGCAGACATTTCGACTGTGAAGCTATAAGTGAAATAAAGGCCTTTACTCTTGGAGCATTTCATACTGTTCCCGGCTGCAGGACCATTCTCGACATAGGAGGCCAGGACACCAAGGCCATCTCCCTTGATGAAAAAGGAAAAATTTCAAAATTTGAAATGAATGACAAATGCGCTGCGGGGACCGGGAAGTTCCTTGAAATAATGGCAAATGCCCTGGATTTCACCATGGATGAATTTATTGATGCCGCCTCTTCCGCCTGTAAAGCTGAAAAGATAAACAGCATGTGCACTGTATTTGCAGAGTCTGAAGTAATATCTCTTATGGGAAGGGGGGCCCCGAGAGATGAAGTGAGTCTGGGAATTCATCATGCCATAGTTAAACGCTCCGTGTCAATGATGAAGCGTATATCTGTCCGCGGCAATATCGCCTTTGCAGGCGGTGTTGCCAATAATCAGTGCGTAAGAGAACTGATAGAAAATGAAATTGGTGAAAAAATATTTGTCCCGGAAAACCCGCAGATTATAGGGGCTCTGGGCTGCGCCATTCACCTTATAAAATCCGAAACAGAATAATCTATTAATAATACAAGGAGTCATTTATGAATAAAATAGTAAACGCTGAGCCTCTGTTCAACGACGAGTTTACAGGGGAACCGCCGGCTAAACGGGTCCTCGGATATGTTCAAGCCAAGCGGGAACAGGGAGCCGCTGTGGCAGGCCTCTACTGTGGTTACGCACCCATGGAACTCATCCATGCGATGGACATTGTTCCGGCAGTGTTATGCGCCTTTTCTGATGCACAGATTGAAGCCGCGGAAGAACACCTCCCGGCAAACCTCTGCCCCCTGATTAAATCAAGTTACGGATTTGTAATAAGGGACACCTGTCCCTTCTATGCTGTATCCGATGTGGTAATTGCTGAAACAACATGTGACGGCAAAAAAAAGATGTTTGAACTGATGTCGCATATCAGGCCACTGTACGTAATGGATCTGCCGCAGGTTCCGGACGAGAAAGAGGCAAGGGACGAGTGGAAAAGCATGATCCTGAAAGTAAAATCTTTCATGGAAACCCATACCGGCAAAAGCACTACAGATGAAAAAATTGAAGCAAGCATTAAAGACACAAACAGAAAGAATGCGCTGATACGTAAAATATTCAGCTTCGCCGCCATGCAGCCCCCTGTAATCAGCTGGACTGAGCTTTACGATGTTATTTTTATAGCAATGTCTGCAAAGGGGGAGGAGATTAACCCGCAGCTTGAAAATATAATAGCAAAGCTTGAAAAGAGAGTGGAAAACGGGTACACTCATGGTGACAAAAAATCTCCCCGGGTAATGGTTACGGGATGCCCTGTGGGCGGGGATGCTCTCAAAATCTTCCACATAATAGAAGAACTCGGAGGTGTGGTTGTTGCCCTTGATGCCTGCACCGGGATGAAAGGATTTATGGATGATATAAGTGAAGACACAGGTGACCCGGTAGGAGCTATAGCTGAACGTTACCTGAGAATACCCTGCTCCTGCATGACGCCGAATGACAGAAGGCTCACGGAAATGGATAAAATTATTGATCAATTCAGGCCCGATGCAGTAATAGACTTTGTGCTCCACGCCTGCCACTCCTACAATATTGAATCATATAAAGTGGGCGAGCATGTAAAGAATAAACACGATATACCTTTTCTGAAAGTAGTAACGGATTACTCTGATGGAGATGTGGAACAGATAAAAACCAGGGTACAGGCACTTTTTGAAAGTATTTAAATAACAAAACTGCGGTATTTTTTCCTTATTTTATTTCAGGAAAAAATACTCTACTACCACCGCCGCTGAAGGCGGCGGTGGTATATAAATTTTGCTTTTTTACACTAATATATTTATTCAGGAATTAATACTGACAAAAGCTGAAAATATCCAGTATACTATATCATGGAGAAACAGTATGGGAAAAACAGTTGATGCAAAAGGGCTGGCATGCCCTCAACCCGTAATACTTACCAAAAAAGCCCTTGAAACAGATGATAGTGTTACTGTCATCGTTGACAACGAAACCGCGAAGGAGAATGTCTCACGTCTTGCTGAAAAATCGGGATGTGCAATATCCGTGGAAGCTGCGAATGACGGGACTTTCCGTCTCCTCCTGTCAAAGAGCGGGAGCACACCCTCCCCCCAATCAACCGGCACGACATTAAATAACCCGGCAATCCAGACCGGTCCCAATGTATTTGTCATATCATCCGACACAATGGGAAAAGGAGATGATGAGCTGGGGGAAGCTCTTATGAAGGCCTTTATACACACGATCTTCGATCTTGACTACCTGCCTGACACATTAATCTTCTATAATACAGGGGTAAAATTAGCTGTTAAAAATTCAGATGTACTTGATGACCTTAAAAAACTTGAAGAGAAAGGTGTTGAGATACTTGTATGCGGCACCTGCGCCAATTTTTTCAATATAAAAGAAGAAATATCCGCTGGTATCATCTCAAATATGTATGATATTGCGGGAGCCATGTCCCGCGCGGGAAGAATTGTAATGCCATGACAGTTGAAGAAAAAGTCCAGTATTATGTTGTTCTGTTCAATTCCGTGAGCTATGCACTTAAGTCTGAAAAGATACTCAAGAAGGAGAATATACCATTCAAGCTTATCCCTGTTCCGAAAAGTATCAGTTCAGACTGCGGTGTCTGCATACGCTTCACGCCTGAGAACAGGACGCTTCTGATTTCTGCGCTTGAAGGAAAAGTTGAATATAACGAAGTCCGTCCTTTATGATTGCGTCCCCGGGGTTTTCTCTCTTTTCAGTTCAGGTTCAGGCGGAGAGCATCTTTGCGAGCCGTTTCCCAAGGGCAAGAAGAGTATATGTAGGAGGGAGCCCCCACTCCTCAGGTATAACCGAACAGTCGCATACATAAAGATTTTTATACTCAGTCTGCAGGCTGGAGTCTACCAGGTCGCCGATTTTTACAGTACCCCCGGGATGTGCGGCAAATACCCATCCTTTATAAATATCCTTTGCTCCCGCATTTTTAAGGATTTTCTCTGCCCTTTCGCGGCCATGCTTCAGTTTGCCGTAATCTGCATCAGCGATTTTTTTCCTCACCCCGCCTGAATCGGTAAGTCTTCCCCCCAGTGAATCACGCGCCTTGATCATTATCTGAAGAGTTTTCCTGTGCGAAAAAAGCCTGTGGAGTTTCAAAGCTGATGCGGCGTTGGCCATATACAAAACAGGAGGGACCCACATGTCGGTCATAACATACCCCTCCTCCGGAAAGACAATACCTGTACTCATGGGTATCTCAGGCCTGACTGTTATATCCCCGGCTGTTCCCATAACAGCAATAAGGGGATCGAAAAAGAAATCATACCCTGCATCTTTAATTCCGCTGGCCCGGAGTATAACAGGCGTACCAATACCTCCCGCTGCAATAACAACAACAGGCGCGAATGCCCTTTTCTTTTTGTGGTTATGCCTGTATTCAACACCCGCGGCCCTGTTCCCCTCCAGAATGACCTTTGTAACCTTTGCATAGTTTACAATGTCCGCTCCACTGGCAAGTGCTGTATCAATAAACATTCTTGCATTCCACTTGGACTGATAATTTGGAGCAGACATGAAACCCCAACTGCCGTTACCTCTTTCCTGAAGACGATCATTATAAATAAACTTATTCAGTTTTCTCCAGTTCAGACCGAGATCACAGGCGCTCTCCATTATCCGGCGTGACATCGGGCCAATCCATTCATCCGGGAGGGGATTAACAGGCACCTCTTTCTGAATTTCCGATATTTCATCTTTAATAGTAATCCCGTACTTTTTAAGTATATTTTCCGGAGGATCAAAAGCTGTTCCATAATAATAGACTGAACTCCCGCCTGTTGTTATTGCCCTGACCATTGCCACCATCCTGTTTGTAAAGAGGACCCCTTTGCCCGGTATACCCAGACGCGGCAGAGTATTTAACAGTGTTCCGGTGACAGGTCTGAAATCACCCCGTTCAAGAATGAGTACCTTTTTATTATTCAGGGCAAGCTCCTTTGCGACACTGGCCCCGCCCGGACCGGTTCCCACAACAATAACATCATATTCTTTTAAAGTATTCCGAGTCTCCATAATATCTCCGGGAAAACGGCAAATTATATACTGTTGACAATAATAAAAAATCTGTATTTATCAATAATATTTTCAGATTAGAAGAGAGACAGTACCGGCAATTTAATTATAGCGTCTACAGCAGAATACCAGTGTAAAAAAACATGAAGGAATATATTGCAAATAAACATAGATTTGCCCTTAAAAGCATTGAATAATGCGTGGCTCGGCAAGAAGATAAACAACTGAAAAATATAACAGCCGGGGAAAGCCGGCAGTGATAAACACCGCCGGACTTCGTAATTCAGAAGGTTATAACATCATACCCTTCATCCCTGTATGCAGCAATACCCGGATGCCCTGACATGCTGTCCAGGAGAGTAAGCCCCTGTTCTCTGGCAGCATCAAGAGTTCCCAGCTTCCCTGAACAGGCTTTACAGACCCCCTCAACCAGATCTGCATCAATACACTTTTTCCACAGACCGTTCAGGGGAAATTCAGGTTTAACCAGATCAGGAACCAGCTTAACAGCGGATCCTTCAATTATAATTTTTGCTTCATGACCTTTATCTTTCATGTCCAGCGCGTTCAGCAGGACATGAATAAAACACATCGGGTCCCCGTTAAATACAAAGAGTGCAAATTTCTTCATGGCATGCTCCTTTCACTAAAGGGCATACAGATTGCCCCGTTATCTGTGAGAATATTACTTTCGGGCAATATAATAAACAAATTTAAAAACAGCGTCAAGCAAAAAGGAGGGGCAATACATTCATGGCACTCTGCCTTAAAGAGATGCCGGATTGAAGTTTATACAGGTGAGGATATTCTACTCCTCGCCGAGAATATAACAGAACTGTTTGAGGCCAAGCAGTTTCGCTACCCCGGATATTGTTACACCAAAAAAACAGGTATCGGGATTTGCTTCAACTATTTCATCAATAGTTCCGTTCACAATAGTGCTCCCTGTAGCAAATATGGCGTCCGCCCAGTCAGCGTTCTCTTTAAATTTTTCAGGCCCGTCAATAACCACACCGCATTTTGTTGCCCCTATATTATCAGGATCAAGATCACAGACCCTTACCTCCTTTACCTTTGCCAGTTTTTCAAGGAGACGGGGCTGAAGTCCCACAAGCAGGGCCTTATCATTTCCAGGGTTTTCATTATTTAAAAAATCCAGAAAGCAGTCAGAACACGTGACAGGTTCTTCATCCTTGCAGTGTATAGCTTCAGGAATCATTTCAAGCATGGCAAGTATTGAGTTCACAGAAGAGATAAAGATCGCCCTCTTCGCGTTGCTATCCAGTTCCATTTCAAATACATCCCGCAATGTCGCAGTGAAATTTGAACATGAATCCGAGAAGGCCTGCCCCTTTTTCCCCATAAATTCAGCCTCTACCATGCGTTCTTTCCCCTTCTGTATGGGGTAATCGTTATGCAGGGGATTGCCTATCGCCTCCTCGGGGGTCAATGTTCTGCATGTTATTTTGATCTCCTCATCGAGCAGCTTATACTCTTCAGCTATATCTATTATCTTTCTTCTTGCCTGTTCTATTATCATAATAATCCTACACTGTTCCGCCGGTATCTTTTTCAGCTTAATATTTATATATATCAGAAAAAGCACATTAAAATTTCTGTCAAGAAATATAATTTACAATTTAAACCGGTTTTAATTAACACAAACTCCGGGTATCTCTTTCAGAAAATTTCTGATTTTTCAGACTGACAGCAGAGGCAGACATAACCTTTTTATATCACCACAGCAAACTGATTCAGTATATTATACCATGCAATACCCCATGGGCTCCCCCGGCCCGGGGCAGGGGGAGCCCATGGGCGGGGTACCATGAAATATTGTTATTTTAATTTTTTCTCCTGAACATTAATTTAATTTTTCAATTTTGACCGCACATGCCTTATACTCGGCAGTTTTAGTTTCAGGGTCAAAAACGTTGTTCGTCAGCCAGTTTGCATTACCTTCGCGGAAGTGGAAAGACATCCACACCATTCCGGAAGGAACCTCACCTGTAACGCGTGCTTTTACTTTTACGGTTCCACGACGTGAACTTACTTTAACGTATTCATTATTCGCAATACCAAGTTTCCTTGCATCGTCAGGTGATATATCCGCTGTCTCTTCAGACATCATCTGATTAAGACCTGTCTTATCTGATATTACGCGATCAAGGCCGCAACGCCCAGTCTGGGTCCTCGTGTGATAGTGATAGAGACGTCTCCCTGTACTGAGGACAAAGGGATATTCAGCGTCCTCAACCTCTGCCGGAGGAGTCCACTCAATCCCTTTAAGGAGGCCTTTCCCGCGTGTAAACTTCCCGTCTTTATGGAGAAATTTAGTCCCGGGGTGATTTACGTCAGGACATGGCCACTGCAGACCGTCATTCTCGATCCTGTCAAATTTAATTCCTGCGAATGCGGGTGCGACAGCAGAGATTTCATTGTCCCATATCTCCTGGCCGCTGTTAGATGTCCATTCATGGCCAAGCCGCCTGGCAAGTTCCTTGAATACCCACCAGTTCGGCTTTGCCTGGCCCGGGGCGTCCTTGATTTTACGCACACGGCTTACACGGCGTTCGCTGCTTGTAAATGTACCGTCATCCTCGCACCATGCGGCTGCGGGGAATATTACATCAGCAAACCGTGTTGTCTCTGTCTGGAATATATCATTGCACACAAGAAATTCCGCTGATTCAAGCTCATGCTCAACATGGGTTATATTCGGATCTGTATTTGCAAGGTTCTCACCGAAAATATAAAATGCCCTGACTTTTTTAGTCGGAAGTGCCGCCATCATGTCAGGTATCATAAGACCGACCTTGTCTGACAGCTTCTTAACACCCCATGCTTTCTCAAATTTCTCTTTGTTTTTAGGATCAGTTACCGCCTGATATCCGGGATAAACATTGGGAAGCGCTGCCATGTCACAGGCGCCCTGAACATTATTCTGCCCACGCAGAGGATTTACGCCCGCAGACTCCTTACCCATATTTCCCAGAAGTATCTGAAGGTTTGATGTGGACATTACATTATTTTTTCCGCATGTATGTTCTGTAATACCGAGAGTATAGCAGAGCATCCCCGGTTTTATTGAAGCAAGAGTACGGGCAATTTCCCTGATTAATTCAGATGACACACCTGATATCTCCGCTGCTTTCTCAGGAGGATAATTCATAACAACAGCCTTGAGCTCCTCAAAACCTTCGCTGTTCTCTTCAACGAATTTTTTATCGTAAAGATCTTCGGTGATAAGAACATTCATCAGGCCGTTAATAAAGGCAACGTCAGAGCCGACTTTAATTTGCGCATAAATATCCGCCTTTTTCGCAAGGGCGTGCCTTCGCGGATCCACAACAATAATTTTCGCGCCTTTCTTTTTGGCACGTTTAACATAATATGAAGCGACAGGGTGAGCCTCTGTCATGTTTGTTCCGATAAGGAAAAATAGTTTCGCGTTTTCAAATTCTCCGAAAGAATTTGTCATCGCGCCTGATCCGAATGTAGTTGCCAGACCGGCAACAGTTGGAGCGTGTCAGGTCCGGGCGCAGTGGTCAATGTTGTTGGTACCTATTGCCGCCCTGAAAAGTTTCTGCATATAGAATGAGTCCTCGTTGATACTTCTCGCGCAGCTTACACCGGCGATAGCATCAGGACCTGATTCGCTGATAATCTCTTTGAATTTACCGGCAACAAGGTCAAGCGCCTCATCCCAGCTCGCTTCCTGGAACTCCCCGTTTTTCTTAATAAGAGGAGTTGTGAGCCTTTCCTTTGAATATATAAAATCATATCCATAACGCCCCTTCACGCAGAGATGGCCGTCATTGGGACTGGCCCCCTCAACGCCCTTAATTCGCACTATCTGGTCCCCTTTCATATGGAGTTCCTGCTGGCATCCCACACCGCAGTACGGGCATGTTGTACGCACCTTTGTGACTTCGTAAGGTCTCCCTTTACCTATGGCCTTCTTCTCAATTAGAGCTCCAACCGGGCATACCTGGACGCACTCACCGCACTGTACGCAGCTTGACTCCCCCATGGGGAGATCATTATCGCATATAACTACGGTCCTGCCGTTTCTCAACCTGAAATCCAGGACTTCATTAACAACCAGATTGTGACATGCCGCAACACATCGACCGCATTCAATACATTTATTCGGGTCCCTGATTATGAAAGCAGCTGATTCATCCCGCTCTTCCACGCTGTCGATAAGAAACCTCGGTGCTTCTATACCCAGGCTGTAGGCGATATCCTGAAGTTCACAATCACCATTCCTTTCACAGATAAGGCAGTTGTGTTTACCCTTTTCCAGTATCTGGGTAACAACCATTTTTCTACCTTCAATAACTTCAGGGGTGTCAGTATAAATTTTCGCTCCATCTACAGGCACAACCGAACATGACGTCTGAAGTCCCAGCATACCTTCAACTTCAACAAGACAGACGCGGCATTTGTTTGCCAGCTGATCATGTTCCGAATATCCCATTGTTTCTCTCTGGTCGGAACGGACTGTCCCCAGCTTGTGATGATAACAGAGAGTCGGGATATAAATCCCGTTTGCCCTGGCAATCTGAAGAATAGTGCTTTGAGCATCACACTCATACTCCATGCCATTGATAAAAACTTTTTTAGTCATTGCATCTTCTCCTTAATTAGCATCAGACTCTCATTATCTGACCCTTCAGATCCTGAACTTATAAATTTAAAACTATAACCGTTCCATCTGCCCGACGGGATCAGCTGAGACGCCTGTAATCTATCTGCGACTACAAATCGGCAGTGCAATAACTCACTGCCACTTTTATCAAACGATTCAGTACCTCCTCTTCCTTATATAATGTTTTTTTAAACATGTTATATCAAAAAAGGCATAATAAATATTCAGACAAATAATAGCCGTATAACGAAGGTTGAAAGAATCGGTATATGTCCTATTTTTTTGTAGGACAAACACTTATAATTTAATGCGGTAATGTCTGAGATTTACTGCAGCTTACAATCAATGCTTATAAATATCGTGCTTAGCTTTTTTATAGAGTCTCAATCATTAAAAATATAACCATAAAAGAATTTATACTTTGAAATTTTTTATGCAATAAAATCCACCCATCCTCGTCCTGTTTAACAGAGTAAATAAAAAAGGAGGGCAACCATGAAAGATAAACATCTATTCCCCTGGTGGGCCGGGTACCTGCTGATAAATCCGTTAAGGAAACTTTCTCTTGACCCGGAAAAAATTCTCGTCAACTATATTACCGAAGGAATGACAGTTATAGATGCCGGCTGCGCCATGGGTTATTTCAGCCTCCCGGCCGCACGCATGGTCGGTGAAGGAGGAAAGGTTGTATGTGTGGATCTGCAGGAGCGGATGCTGAAAACACTCCGCAAACGGGCAGACAAATCAGGGCTCAGCGGCAGAATTGAAACCAGACTCTGCGCCCCGGACAGGCTGATGATTGATGAGTATTCGGGGAAAACAGATGTGGCACTTGCCTTCGGAGTAGTACACGAAGTGCCGGATGAGACAGCATTTATTTCAGATATCGCACACAGTCTCAAACCGGGGGGGAAATTTATACTTGGAGAGCCGAAAGGCCCGGTATCAGCTACTCATTTCCTCGAGACAGTAAAGCTGGTTGCGGGATGCGGCCTCAAACATGAATCATCAGATGAATTCAGGTCATGCAGAACAGCGGTTTTCAGAAAGCCGTAAAATAATCAAGGGATGTTCACTTGAAAAGCAATCGAACAAAAATAAACGACTTACTATCCACTGAATACCGGAGAATGGTGGGATATGTGAGGAGACTGATAGAGGACGGGGCAGACCGTGACAGCGAGGATATAGTGCAGGATGTGGTAGCCGGAATATTTGAAAAAGCCGACATTACACGTCCCATTGAAAACATCACGGCCTATGTATACCGGTCACTAAAAAACAGGGTAATAGATATAATGCGAAGCCGAAAGGATTACCTCTCCCTTGACGCAGAAGACCCTGAAACAGGAACGTCTCTGCTTGATCTTCTGGAGGATGTGAAAACCGACATTGAATCTGAAATTCTTTTCAGTGAATTCCGCGAGAAGCTGTTTGATTCAATAGACAATCTCCCGGATGAACAGAGAGCGGTAATTATAATGACCGAATTTGAAGGGATGAGTTTCCGGGAAATCGCGGATAAATCCGGCACTCCAATGGGAACCCTGCTCTCAAGAAAATCAAGGGCCCTTGAAAAAATAAAGGCTGAACTGAACCAATACTACTTTTTACCGGAGAAATAATTATGGAAGAAAAAAATTCAATATTAAATAAAGCCGTAAAATTTACAGGAGTTATTATTTTTGGTTTATGCGCGGCCCTCTTCTTTGCGGCAATTTTCGCCATAGCTGTAAAGCTGCTGTGGAACTGGCTGATGCCTGAACTTTTCGGATTAACTTCCATTACTTTTCTGCAGGCTTTCGGATTGATTTTGCTGGCAAGGCTTCTTGTGGGCGGATTCCACAGAGATCATAAACGCGACTCCGGCAGTTCCAAAAAGCACGACCATCTGCACAAATTCTTTGAGCGTGAATTCAGAAACATCCCGGAAGAGATCAGGCTGAATAAAAAAAATTTTACAAAATTCTGGGATGAAGAGGGACGTGAAATATTTAACGATTTTCTGAGCAGAACTGAAAAGGGTAAAGAGGGCAACAAAATATAATTCTTATAATGTCATCAATAAAAAAAAGTCTTGAAAAATCCTTTTTCTGAAAATGAAATGTTCGCTTATGCATACCACCTGATTTTTAGAGGGAAATAATGAAAAAAGTAATAACAGGCGCGATACTGGCGCTTTTTATAGCTGTTTTTACAGCATCAGCTGAACAGTATAATGTAATTGACCTTAAATCGATAAATTACCGTCTCCTGTACGAATCCTATACAAACGGGAACTGGGACATATTCATTATAAAAGCAGACGGTTCAGGAAAAAAGAATATAACTGAAACAAAAAACCTTCACGAAATGTATCCCAAGGTATCACCTGACGGGAAAAAATTCGCCTGTGTAATAGATAAAGGGGAAGGGAGGAGCAGGAAAAGAGACCTCTACATGTTCGACCTGGACGGCTCAGGGAAAAAACTTATTTCCGAGCATGGAAGGCAGCACTGCTGGTCACCTGACGGAAGATATATAGCTTTCGTCAAATCGGAGTCCACCAGAAGATTCTCTTTTGAAAGCTGGTCAACAAAGGGGCTTTTCATCTACGACACAGTTACCGGCGAAACCAGACAGCATCCCAATGAAAAGCTGGAACACCTCTACAATATATGCTGGTCACCTGACGGAAAGTATATTACAGCAACTGTACTTGGAGGTATGGGATACAGGCATACCAATATAGGAATAGATGTCAATGGCACAAGATACTTCAGGCTTAACGTGATTGGATGCAGGCCTGAATTCTCCCCTGACGGCAAGATGATCGGATGGGGAAGGAGTGACAGGGAATTCAAGCTGGCAAAAATAAACATGTCAAAAAGAGTCCCGGTGCCGGACAGGGACCAGAAAAGTTTCCTCCACGTAAGAAAAGGGTACGAGGTGTATCACCTTGACTGGTCACCTGACGGAAAATACCTGGCATTCTCATTCGGCCCGGACGGGGAACAGAACGTCGGGGGCACTGCGAAAGGCTGGAACCTCTGCATAGCCGAGGTAGCCACAGGAAAATGGCAGATGATAACATTTGACGGAAATCAGAACAAGGAACCGGACTGGATTCCATGAGGAGAATAGAGATGAAAAAAATTTTAACCGCGGCAGTAATCTCAGTCATAATTGCATGCGTAATGTCATGTGGAAAGAAAACCACTGATACAACAGTTAAAAATATCACTACAAAGTCAGGGATAGAGATGGTCTACCTCCCGGGCGGCGAATTCACAATGGGGAGCAAAAACCCGGGTGAGTCCCCCTCCCACAATGTAAAGCTGTCGCCGTTTTATATAGATAAGTATGAAGTAACACAGGGGATGTATAAAAAGCTGGAACTCCCCAACCCCTCCCACTTTAAAGATGAAAAGAAACCGGCAGAGATGGTTGCATGGATTAACGCCGCGATCTACTGCAATGAAAGATCAATTGAAGAGGGGCTGACTCCATGCTACGATGAGAAAACATGGGAATGCAACTTTGACGCAAACGGATACAGGCTCCCCACTGAAGCTGAGTGGGAATATGCCGCAAAGGGTGGAACTGAAGGGGAATACTTTTTCGGCCCCGACTCAAGGAAGCTTAAAAACTACGCAATATTTTCAAAGAATTCATCCGGTAAAACTGAAAAAACCGGATCGAGAAAGCCTAATCCCTTCGGGCTGTATGACATGTACGGAAACGTGGCTGAGTGGTGTAATGATTTCTACTCAGCGGATTATTACGCGAAATCGCCCTCTGATGACCCCGCAGGCCCGGAGCAAGGGAAAGAACGCGTAATACGTGGAGGCTCATGGAACGACAGCGAGGAGCTTGTAAATTCAACAGCAAGGAGCATGGACGGGTCTGTTAATGATGCCTGCATCCTTCGCGATACAATAGGGTTCAGGTGCGTCAGGAGGGCTGAATAGAATAAATGCTCTTCCAGACATGGACTTTTCTTCTCTTCTTTACTGCGGTTTATCTCCTCTTTAAAGCTGTAAAAAACGGCACGGGGAGACAATACCTTATACTGGTTTCATCATTCATCTTTTACGGATGGTGGAACCCTCTATACCCGCTGCTTCTTTTATGGATTATCACTGCTGACTACATATTAATTATGCTCATGGAGAGGACAGGGAGGAAAAAACTTTTCCTTGTTTTAAGTATCACTGACAGCCTGTTTCTTCTCAGTTCTTTCAAATACGCGGGGTTTATAACATATAACCTGAATGAAATTCTTTCCCTGGCAGGCATTTCATACCGGGTCCCGCAGCCCGGCATAATACTCCCTGTGGGGATATCATTCTTCATATTCATATCCATGGGTTATGTTCTCGATTACTACTTCGGCCGGGTGGAAAGGGAAAAAAATTTCGGCAGGCATGCACTCTTTGTTTCATTCTTCCCGCAGCTCTCTGCAGGGCCCATTGCCCGGGCAAAAGACCTTATCCCGCAGTTGAGAGACTGGAACAGGGGAACAGGGGAAGATTTTGCAGAAGGTATATATATCTTTACATGCGGACTTTTCAAAAAAATCGCCCTTGCCGATTTCTTCGCACTCTATGCTGATAAAATATTCGGGAACCCTGCGCAGTTCGGATCAACCGATCTTCTTCTCGGGGCCCTTGCATTCACATGGCAGATATACTTCGACTTCAGCGGGTACACTGACATGGCCCGCGGTATTGCCAGATGTTTCGGCATTAAACTGATGGAAAACTTCAGGCTCCCTTACATGGCCGCAAACACCGGGGATTTCTGGGGAAGATGGCATATAAGCCTCTCCTCATGGTTCAGGGACTACCTCTATATACCCCTTGGCGGGAACAGGAAGGGGAAGCTGAAAGAATCCCGGAATGTCATGATTACCATGCTCCTTTCCGGCCTCTGGCACGGCGCAGCCTGGAATTTTGTACTCTGGGGATTTATCCACGGAGCACTTCACGCTTCAGGTAAAACAATCTCAGGATTAACGGTTATCAGAAAAACGCCGCTCTTCATCAAACGGATAATTATGTTTATAATCATTGTCTTCACATGGATCTTTTTCAGGGCTGAAAGCGGCGCCGATGCCTTCACTTATCTTGAAGGCATCTTAAGTTCCGGGTTAACGGCACCGTCAATGCCTGTCATAATGATGATTATGATTCTAGTATGCTATATATACGGATGGCTGAAAGAATACGGTTTCATGAAATTCATGGAAAGTTACAGGGCGCGGGGAATTGCTGTTTTACTGATGCTGATATGGATATTCCTGTTCGCCTCGGCGGGATCAAATGAATTTATATACTTCCAGTTTTAGGGATGAATGATTTATGAACAGACTGAAATATATATTATACACGGCAGCAGCGGGCATCATACTATGCGTTGCGTTACCCTTTGTTTTCCCCTTTACTGAAGAAGAGAGCTTTACTTCTGATTACAGGCTCCCATACTATCTCGGCGAAGACTACTTTCTCTATAAAAAATACGTTGAAGAGATATCCTCCTATAACACCATTCCGGTAATCGGCGATTCAGTTATATGGGGACACTATACCTCTGGCAGAGACACCCTCACGGCACACCTTAACCGGATGTCGGATGGAAGTGAATTCACCAATCTCGGCATAGACGGAATACACCCGGCAGTAATGTACGGGCTGGTTGAAAAATACTGCCGAAGCCTCAGGGACAAAAAAATAATTATAGGGATAAACCTGCTGTGGATGAGTTCAAAACGCCATGACCTTACGGGAAAGATAAACAGGGAAATAAATCATATGGCCCTTCTGCCGCAATTTACCGGGAGAATCCCCTCCTACTCCCCTTCATTTGAAGAAAGGCTCTCATTCACAATAAAAAGAAATACCCCCTTCCTCCTCTGGGGGGAGCATATAAAGCTCACCAGATTCAGAAGCAGCAGCCTTTACAGGTGGAGCATGGACAACCCTGCCGCTAACCCGGCACTTTTTTTACAGCCGCAAAAAAAATCATACGAACTTCCTGTTCCCATGGATCCTGAAAAATTCCCAAAACAGGACGTAAGATGGGTGGCCGCTGACAGTTCCCTTCAGTGGGAATTCACGTTAAAAACACTCGAACTGCTCAGGGACAGAGGGAACAAAGTGCTTGCAGTAATCACGCCGTTCAACAGGTACATGCTGTCTGAACAAAGTGCTTCCATTCAGAAACAGCTGGTTATTAAAATGGAAGAGGAACTTTCGCGGGAGGGGATAACAGCCGTTATACCTGAAATCCCTGCAAAGGATGAATTCGCGGATTCAAGCCATCCCACCGGAGAAGGCTACAGAACAATAGCCGAAGACCTGCTGAACAACAGGGAATTTACTGATTTTATAAAAAATTAAATATACTCATTCTCTGACTCGCCGGTCTCTTTCATATCTTTACATCACCTTCTCTTTTAAATAATGTTTTTCATAACTGCACTTCCACTCGTCAGACACCTCTGAACCTTCTCTTGCATCTGCAATCAGACCTTTTGCGTGAAGCTGTGACATTATATTAATTACCCTGGCAAGAAGAAACAGGCACTTTGCTGAAATCATCCGCTTTCAGAGGGAACTGTCAGGTGAATACCGTCACTGTACAATATGCTATTTATTTCGGGGAGGGATAACCCGCTAATATCGATATACTTATCCCTATATTCCATAGAAACTTTTCTATAAGTAAAAAAACTACCTCGCAATACTTCTTTTAGTGAGAGATAGGGTTAGCCCAATCACAATCATCAAAGAGCCGGAGATGCAATTAAAGCTTTTTCTGAATAATTTTATTTGAAATAGTTTATTTAATTTCACTCCAAAAACAGCATAAACCATATAACAAGTAAAAGCAATAACGCCAAGAATAAAAAATACAATCAAAAAACTAAACACCGTAGCCTGATTTACATTGATAAATTGTGGAAATAAAGCAGTAAAAAAAATAATACCTTTGGGATTGCTGATAGCAATCACAAAACCATCGATAAAAAAGCGATATCTTTTCTGTCTTTTTTCAGGTTTCGTTTTTAAATCATTAATGCCCTGTTCTTCAACAGGAGTTATAATCATTTTTATACCAATAAAAATAAGATAGACTACACCAATCCATTTTATAATATTAAAAAAAATAGCTGAAGTAAGCAGGATAATCCCCAGTCCCAGAAGAGATGCTAAAGCCATCAATAGATTTCCGATTAAATTTCCTAATCCACTATATAGTGCTTTACCGACACCATGGTTAGCACCATGGTTAAGCGCAAGCAGCATGTTTGGACCAGGAATTATTGTTGCAAGGAATACAATACCTGTGTAAGCAATGAATAGATCCGGACTCATATTTTTTATAACCAATAGTTTTATTTATTTTAAGTAATTGATTCTTTCAATATTATGGCATATATCTGTTGACAAGACTTTTTTTCGGTGTATTATAAGGTTTTATAGTGTGAAGTTTGAAAAGATATCTCATTCATTCGCGATGATATTATCCCGTGCGAATAAGCAAGAAGTATTATCTGAGAGATAAAAGATAAAAGATGTATTTGCCTGAAAATACTGAACAAATTATACCCGCTTCGACCATGATTTATAACCAAAAAACACAATAAACAAAACTAATAATATATATCCATAATTAAACAATGAATAGTGCCTATATGAATTTAAAAAATTCATTACTTCCGGAAAAATCAATACAGTAATTATAAAATTGATTATTCCGATAACTAAACCTGCTAAGACATCACTTGGATAGTGAACTCCCAGATGAAGTCTTAAAAAAATCATAACCGGAATAAGCCATCCAATAAAAAGAAAATAAATATATCCTAATTTAAAACAAATAATACCAACGCATACAGTGGTCCATAAAACATGCCCGGAGGGAAAACTTTCTGATTCTTTAGAACCATGACCCGGATCTCGATTTTCTATATGGAATTCCAGTATTCTATGTAATTCTTTATTCGCATAAGGTCGTTTTCTTTTAATATTTTTCTTACAATAAGTAAAAATTATATTACTTAATAAAAAACCAATCATTAACATGATTGATAATTGATACATATTTTCATTATTTAATAATAAACCCGATGAGCTGATGATGAAAAAAAGAATTATCCAGAATGGGCCATCGCCAATAAAGATAAGAGATTTTATAATTAAATTGTTATTAAATGGTTTTCGATATGCCCATTTTAATAGATTTCTTTCAATTGTATTCAGATAGTCCATAATTCATTTCCCCGTTAAAAATGCGCACGGATGCGCATTTGTTTTAAAAAAGTTGGCACGTCCTTTAATATAACCTGTATATATATTAGTTCACATCTCAAAAATCTTCAGACCAAACCTTAAGTCAAATCAATTATTTAGAAGATTGCTCTTCTCCTGTATCTTCGCATCCCCACCGATAAATTCTTTCACTTAAAAAGAGAGCTCTTTGACCGGATCTTCTTTATCTCTGCAGAGAGTTTAGATATTATAACCGGCCATTAGAACCTGTAAACTTTTAAAATTTTAATTATAGCAGTTAACGATTTAATTAGTCTTCAATGTCATCTCCGCGCAGGCGGAGATCCATTAGTATTAAAATATTGAATGGTATTAATAATGGATTCCCGTCTTCACGGGAATCCATTATGTATCAGACATATAAAACAGGCTTAATTCATTCGTGAAATGCTATAATCAAATTATCATTAATATAATATCTTAAAAATAACAGTAATAAACAGCCCTGGCAAACACAAAAAAGAAAGACTTTTCCCACAGGCTCATTATCGGTTGTTGCTCTTTTCATTCTTTTGCCCAATTCTCTATTTTAATTCCTTCTACTCTTTCGAATTCATTTATATTATTAGTAACAAGAATCAGTTTTTTTGCTTTTGCTTGTCCTGCAATTAATAAATCCATCGGGCCGATTATTTTACCTTTCTTTTCCAAATCTGTCTTTATCACTCCAAACTCTACGGCATCAGTATCATCAAAAGGCAAAATATTAAAAATTGATAAAAACTCAATCAGAGCTATTCTATTCTTTTCAGGAAATTGACTTTTTGCGACTCCATATTCCAATTCAGCAATTGTTATTGATGAAACATAAATATCTTTCTTCAATTTTCTTTTTAAAACCTTTAAAACTTCAACCGGCTTCTTCTTAATTATATAAATACAGATGTTTGTATCGAGCAGATACATCAGAAATCTTCTCTTTTCTGATTTTCACCCTGTTCACGACCTTCGTCCATAAAATCGTCAGTGAAATTGTTTAAACCATGAAGAAACACTTCCCATGATTTATCATGCGGAAGAAGAATTACAGCATCTCCAACTTTTTGGATAAGCACATCATTGCCGGAAAATTGAAATTCTTTGGGTAAACGGACTGCCTGACTTCTGCCATTTATAAAAAGTTTTGCACTTTGCATAATAATCACCTCTCACATATAATATATATCAAGGTATATACTTTGTCAAGTTTTTAAAACGCACTTGCCGACCCTGTTTCTTATTGAATCTGCAACCGGATCATAACTTATCTCACCCATTCTTACTTCAATGTGTTATAAAGGCACTTTATCTCTTTCTTCACATAATGGTATTAATACGCTGGCAGGATGAAACATTAAAAATTTTTTTTCTTATATTAATAATATTTATATAATTCTTCGTATTTGCTTCGGGATCGCTTCGTGTTTACTTCGTGAAATTAATTAACCGGATTCAGACAAATCAGAGGGTTTTTATCATTTTATAAAATGATTAGGAAATTATCATATTGAATGAATGTGTGATGCCCGGTGTAGAGTTGGTAGCTAATCTTAAAATGAAGTTAAAAAATAGATTTCTCAGTCGCTGGCGCTTCTTCGAAATGACAGGATAGCTTATTAATTCACTCGTAAAATATTAGAGTACTTAATAATTTTATCTAACTTAAAATCCTTATATTTCTTCAAAAAGAAAATCAAAATTCCTCAGATGACGGTCTATGTGACCGCCTGAAGGGTTTCAATTTTCCGGTAATTTTTTACGGCAGGATTAAGTCGGGATATAACCTACTCCGGAAGCACCACTCTTATTCCGTTCGTACCGATCTTTTCAAAAGCCTCAACAGGCCATCTCTTATACCCGGCAAGATCCGCAGGTGCGTCGAGAATTGATCCTCCCCTTGATACCCTGTACCTGAAATCACCGGCATCCGCCACAGGATCATCAGTCAGGTCAGCAGAATACGATTCCAAATACCTGTCAAAACACCACTCGCCGACATTTCCGCTCATATCAAAGATACCGGATGAATTAGGCCGCTTCTGTCCCGGTTTTTTCACTTTATGATACTTTACCCACCAGAATCTGCCCTTGCTGTATCTTTTCCTTCCTGCATTGAAAAGATGCCAGGCATACCTTCCTGAGACATCCCACGATCTGCTGTTTCCCCAGTAAAAACGGCTTTTATTTTTACCCATGCAGGCATACTCCCACTGGGCTTCAGTCGGAAGCCTGAAACCGTCAGCTTTCCTGTCTCTCTTTACAACCCACTTAACATTATCATGGACCGATATATTATCGCTCTCCTTATCATCCTTTTCTATAATATAATAGGGCTTCAGTCCATGCTTAACGCTCAGTTTATTGCAGAACTCCACGGCATCATACCAGCTCACATTAAACACCGGCAGTTCGGCCCCTTCGCCGTACCTGCTTTTCCTGCAGGGGTTGTTTCCTGTCACAGCGGAATACTGATTCTGCGTAATTTCATATTTCCCTATCCAGTACCCCTTTGTAAGTTTCACTATCCGGGCAGGCGAGTAATCCTTCCCGCTGACATTACGCCCCATACTGAAGCTTCCTGCCGGTATATATACAAGAGTAATATTTCCCACACTCTTTTCTTTTATCTTCTTTTTTGAAGCGGAATCCGAGCTCACAGGTGAAAAAATCAATGCTGCAATTACAAAAACGGAAATCTTAAAACAGGATTTCATTACTTCCTCACAAAAACTGAAATTATTTTTTTAACCGGCGTTATTTAAGGGCAATCCCTTTCTGTTCATAATAGTCGTTATACCTGCTGTCCCTATCTGAAAGGACCCTGTTAATTACCGGGGCCCCTCTTCGTGCGGATAAAATTTCAGGAGCATAACGCACCTCCAGGGGATTAATATTTACAGGTATAAGAGTGTAGGATTCAAGTCCCTTTTCACTCAATGTGACCCTTGCAAGCATGCTCGTCCTGTGAGAATCTGAATGCCTCCCCGCAAAAACAAAATCGCCAAGGCTGTAAAAAATAATGCCTCCATTATACAATTCAACAGGCCCGAGTCCGTGTGACTGGTGCCCGATAATACACGATGCTCCGGCATCGATCAGTTTATGGCCCAGGACAACCTGTTCAGCTTCCGGCTTCTCCACGGGGATGTCCCTGACAACCTCCTGCCCCCAGTGAATGCTTACGACTATTGCATCAGCCTCATCCCTGGCTTTTTTTACAGCTGACACAAGCAGTTCATCCGAACCTCCCGCTGCCCCTGCCCTGTTGGCCCCGGCCCAGACACTTCTCGGTATTACATTATCAAAGGCGAAAAAGGCAATTCTGGTACCCCTGTGCCACATATAAACAGGCTTGAGGGCCATATCTATATTAATCCCGACCCCCACAGAAGCGATATTCAGCTTCTCAATCCTCTTCTTTGTCTCAAACATCCCCTCCTCGCCGCAATCCTTTATATGATTATTGGCAAGTGAAGCAATATCAAACCCGGCATAACGGAGTATCTCCTCACTCCCCGCTGGTGATGAAAAATAGAATATTTCATCCTTGTCGCTGAAAGGCTTGAAATTCAGGTCAGTTATAGGTGCCTCAAGATTACAGAAACCTATACCTTTTATTTCATGGTCAACTTTTGAAAAGGGATATTTCATCGCATCCTTCGGGCCGAACTTTCTTTTCCTGTAATCGAGTATGTCCTTCATAACAGCGAAGTTCAGCGCCACATCGCCAACTGCAGTTATAACTGCCGGCTCTTTTTTCGGCCATATCCTTTTAATATATCTGCTTCCCCTGTAACCGTATTCAACAGAATTTTCAGGAGATTCCCAAACAGGCTCATCACCCTTCATTACATGGTCTCCGCTGTGATAAACAATCTGCGGTGAACAGGCAATAGCGACCAGCAGTGAAAATATAAAAAACGGCCTTCTATGTCTTTCAATTGTTGTCATAACTGAATTTCCTGTCTTAAATAATAATAAAACTATAAACGTTCTGTCAATACTCATTATTTTATGTTGAATAACCTTACAGATTCACAGGGGGATAAGCTGAAATCAGCCAAGCGGCTTACTACTGAAGTATAAAATCACTGAGTCTGTTCTTGGTTATAAACTCAAGAAACTCATTTTGAAATTTAAACATAATTCCGCTGAATATACACTGGCTGAAAGGGCAGGTATCCTTAATCATGGGGCATACATCTGCTCTTATATTCCCCTCTATTGCGGTAAATATCTCAAGAAGAGTTATCTCTTCAGGTTCCCTCTTGAGCCTGAATCCGCCGTTCGGCCCCCTGTGTGAAATAACCAGATCTGTTTTCACAAGCCTCTGAAATACCTTTGCAAGGTGTGCTTCAGATGCATTAAGCCTTGTTGCGAGTGTCCTCGCAGTAAAAATAGTATTCCTTTCCCTTGCCATAAGCTCCATGGCATGAAGCGCTAGGGATATCGCCTCTGAAAAATGAAACAATCCTGACACTATTCACCTCTTTTTCATATTTTCGATGAGTACAAACAATTAGTCAAGTAAAAGAATTGTTTTCATACATATCTATGCCAGATCTTTCATTTTTATCAAAAATTGCAGATCCCTGCCGGATATGGTGCTCCTCCACTTTTTTATTATTGCATAAAAGTTCATTTTTCATGCACTATACAGGGAAATGAGAAAAAGGATAAGACTGATACCGGGCAAACTCTTTCTTGCAGTAATTATACTCCTTTTGCTTCCGCCTGAGAAGGTAGTGCCGCTCCAGTATGACTGCACGAGGGACTACCCGCTCTTTGATTACAGGGCGGAGGGGAACAGGCTTCCATGGGGGGATTATGTCATGATCCGCTCATTCAGGGAGACCACCCAGATTCTTGTGTGCAGAAATTACTACCATGTCACCATATACACAGACAGAAACAATCTCAGGGAGGGGTATATTACGGCATCGAAGTATACTGAATTAGGGCATATTATTTCGTCACCCGGGATCCCCACACAGCTTGAGTTTGACACAATGCTCAGGGAGTACGCCCTGAACGGCCTGTCCATGGGCGGTAAAATACTGCTCCAGGGGATAAATCATTACATGGAAAAGATAGATGCGGAGGAGACATCCATAGACATGTTCTCAAACGAATATCTTCTGAAAATAAAGGAGGGGAATATTATTACAGAAATAACAGTCGATGCCCGATGGAAAAAACTCGTTATCAGGCAGGTTAAAGGGAAGACTGAAGTATCAAGCTGCCCCTCTGTATATATTGACCAGACCCTTGACAAAACACTCAGAAGGATAATAACTGAATTTGCCTATAAAATACGGAAAACGGCCGGGAGCTGATTACACTGATGCGGCTGAACTTAAAAAAGCACCTGCACCGACCCCGGGCTGGTACTCTGCCCCCCTGCAATAAATTACTTGAGTTAGGCGAAATTTAACATTGATGATAAGATTACTGGTTTAAATATCATAATTATTTAAATTATGTCATTGCGAACGACCGGAGGGAGTGTGGCAATCTGTTAAGGCTGGAAACAATACCGGTTAATACTGAATATTTTCTATCCGGAACAGATTGCTTCGTCGCTTAAGCTCCTCGCAATGACCGATTAATATGATAAATATTAATAATAAAACGCCTGACTCAAGTAAATTATTTTAAGAACCTTGACAAACAGAGACCCCCTTCACTAATGATATTAAAATCTATATGAAAGACAAACCAACCATATACCTGAGGCTGAAAAAGTGTTTTGTCACAGCCATCCCGGCAGCTTTGAGATCAGCGCGTTTCCTGCTCTCCATCATGATACCCGTGTCCCTTGCTGTAACCCTGCTGCACTATGCAGGGGTGATCAGGATAATAGCTTCATACCTGGATCCCATGTTCAGGATTACAGGACTCCCCGGAGATGCTGCCATAGTTTTCATAACAAGCATCTGTCTCAACATATACAGTGCCATAGCTGTGATAAGCACCATACCCTTTACCGGGCGGGAGCTTACAATACTGGCCCTGATGTGCCTGATTTCACACAGCTATTTTATTGAAACACCAATACAAAGCCGGACAGGCTCGTCCCCCCTTAAAATGATCTCAATAAGGTTTATATACAGCTTTATCGGGGGAATTGCGCTGAACTTCTTCATGCCGCAGGGGAGCGGTGAAGCCGTAACAGCTGCAGCTTCATCAGCAGCCGGTTCCGGGCTGACCGATATCCTTTCTGTGTGGGCAGCAAACTCCCTCCTGCTCATCTTTGAAATTCTAATTCTTCTCTCCCTCCTGATGATAATGCAGAGGATACTTGAGGAATTCGGAATAATAAAATGGATGTCTGAAATTTTCTCCCCTGTTATGAAAGTACTGGGCCTGCCTGAATCAGTCACATTTCTCTGGATTGTAGCCTATACACTGGGCCTTGCTTACGGCTCAGCGATTATGATTGAGGAATCTGAGAAGGGAACACTTGAAAAGGGGGATGCGGATCTCCTTAATCACCATATAGCTATATCACATTCCATCCTTGAGGATACTCTCCTTTTTGTTGCCATAGGGGTAAATGCGGGATGGATAATATTCCCGAGGATTATACTTTCAGTTTTTGAAGTCTGGATATTAAGGCTCAGGAGAGCAATTACTTTCAGAGAGGGACCTGTCATTGAAGCGTAATGAACTGCTCGAATTAATAATGGACAGCATGAAAGATCCGGTTGTTTTCGCGGACAATAATCATATTATTAAATATATGAACCGGGCGGCAGTCAGCCATTACAAAAAGGGAACGTCACTGCTGGGAAGCTCTCTTCTGAACTGCCACAACGCGGAATCAGTGCGTATTATAACCGAAGTCCATGAAAGGATGAAAGATGGGCTCGAAGAGGAACTGATTTCAGATAATGAGAGGCACCGCGTTTTTATGCGTGCCGTAAAAGACAGGGAGGGAAACCTTATCGGCTATTATGAGAGGTTCGAACCCCCTGTATCAGATTAATGATGGAGGTAGCAGGTGGAATTTACATTTAACATGCCGGTGAAAGTCTATTTTGGCAAAAATTGTATTTATAACAACAGTACCGTATTTTCCGGACCGGGTAAAAAATGTCTCATCGTAACAGGGAAGAGTTCCGCTGATAAAAACGGTTCCCTTAAACAGGTGGTGGACGCCCTGGAGTCACAGGGTATAGCATACGAAAGATTCAACAGGGTGGAGGCCAACCCTTCCGTGGAAACAGTCAGGGAAGCTGCCCTGATGGCTCGTGAAGTCGGGGCGGACTTTATTACAGGCATCGGAGGAGGTTCACCTCTTGACGCGGCCAAGGCAATTGCCATACTCGCTGTTAATGACCTGGATGACGATGCCCTTTTCGGAGGGGTTTACAAAACAAGGCCCCTTCCTCTTATCGCGGTCCCCACAACGGCAGGTACAGGGAGTGAAGTTACACCCTACTCCATACTCACATTCAGGAAAATCAGCAACAAGAAGAGTATTGCTTCACCTGAAATTTTTCCTGCAGCAGCGTTCCTTGACGCAACATTTACCGAAACTCTTCCCGTTGACATCACGATCAACACAGCAGTTGATGCCCTCTCTCACACGCTGGAGGGATACCTTTCCGCCAGGGCAACGGATGTGATAGCGCCCATAGCTATTGAAAGTATGAGGCTTCTCGGAGTTTCACTGAAAAAACTGACAGATAAAAAATCACCTTCATTTGAAGAGAGGGAAAACCTCCTCTACGCGTCGATGCTGGCGGGGATGGTAATAGCCCATACGGGAACAACCGCAGTGCATGCAATGGGATATCCGCTTACATATCACAGGGACATTGACCACGGCAGGGCCAACGGGCTTCTCATGCACGGATATCTCCGCTTCCTGGAACCGTCATCCCCTAAAGTCAAAAACGTTATAGACGCAATGGCCCTTAAAGGGGTGGATGAATTCGGTGAGCTTATGGATTCGCTTCTCGGGAAGAGAGAGGAAATCAGCAAAGAGGAAATTGAACTCTTCACAGACACCGCGATGACTTCAAAAAATATAGCCAACACCTTTCCCTCCCCTTCAAGGGACGAGGTCAAAAAAATTTATCAGCTGTCATTCGGGAAATAGGGCCGGTATTATTACCCCGGCTCAACCCTGTTCCTCCCCCTCTCCTTGGCCCTGTAGAGAGCACTGTCAGCCCTGGAGAGGAACCTGTCTATACTCTCATCAGGAACCCTTGTCGCATACCCGAAAGATGCCGTAATGCTTCCGGCACCGGGGATAGAAAGGGACTCAATCACTGTTCTTAATTTTTCGGCAAGGAAATAGGCCCCCGGTTCCGGGGTGTCCGGACAGACAACAATAAACTCCTCTCCACCCATCCTGCCCGCATGATCCACGCTCCTTATAACCCCGTTTATTGACGTTGTCGCTGCCACCAGAACATTATCCCCGGCTTCATGGCCGTAAGTATCATTAATCCTCTTAAAATGATCAAGATCAATAGAGATAACCGAAAGCGGAGTTGAATTCCTCTCTGAGCGGGCAACCTCATCCTCAAGAATAGACTGTATTTTTCGCCTGTTGGCAATGCCTGTTAGAGGGTCTGTGAGCGACAGGTACTCAACCTCCGCCACCTTGTCCCTGAGTTCTGATGTCCTGACTTCAATTTCATTTTCAAGAAGTTCAGTGAAGAGAGTCAGCCTCTTTGCGAAATATATTGAAACTGCAAGCACAACAACTATTGAAACCGCGAATATCTGGTTAAACCTGTATGCAAGATACCTGAGATTTGAATTTATCTCCTCCTTCCTGAAAACTATCCCCATGTACCATCCGGTTGAAGGGATTATTGTAAAAATAACATATTTCTTCTCTTTAATACCGTAATCGATTCTGCCTCTCTTCAACAGGAGTATCTGTTTAACCGCATCCCCGATTTCACTGTCTTCCGTAATATCCTTGCCAAGCAGAGACTTATTCTGATGCACAAGCACCCTGCCGGAACCGTCAATCATGGCGGCAAAGCCCTTCCCCCGGACCCTCACAACATCAAGCTTGTCAGCCAGCGTGGAAAGGAGAAGGTCGGCTGAGAGCACCCCGCGTAGTGAGCCGTTTTTCCTGTACACGGGAGCGGCTACTGACACCTCCGGGGAACCGGATTCAACACCAATATACGGTTTTGTAACCACTGTACGCTTCTTATCAACCGCGGCAATATACCATGGCCGTTTTCCCGGATCATAATCAGCAGGAGACTTCCACTCCCTGCCGCTTGTAAATTCGCCATTAGCACCGCTGAAATACATATCTGAGAAAAAAACGTTACTCCCGAAGTTTGAAAGGAGTTCGGGAGTTATCATCCTATTATGCGGAATTCCGGTTTCAATAATGCGAGCGCTTGAGCTTACTACAGATATCATGTTTTTCAGCCACTGATCAACCTCGGAGGCATGGGCATTAAGAACCTCCTGCACCTCCACTTCTATATCTTTAAGGATGAAGGACTTGCTTACATTATAACTGACGATAGAAACAACTGTAAATGCTGCGGCAAACAAAAAAGTAAATGCAATTACGAGCCTCGAACGCATCAGAAAAAGATGCGAAAGATCTTTTTTATTCTCCCGGGGAGCTTCGAGCTCATCTTTCTTTTCTGGAATGAAAGTCATATGTTAAAAATAATTAGGCCGGCCCATTTAAGCAAGAGAAAAAAAGCCTGCCTGAACCTGCTTTCATTTCCCCGGGGTTGACTTATACGGTTTTTTTCCTTATCTTAATAAGGTGACATAAATATATCAGAGGACATAGATGGAAGAGATCAAATGGCTCGGACATGCGGGATTTAAGATAAAGGGAAGAGGGAAGGTAATTTATATAGACCCTGTAGGCATAGACTGCCCTGAATCAGCTGACTTTATCTTTATCACTCACAGCCATGAGAGCCATTTCTCTATAGATGACCTGAAAAAAATATCCCTGGAGAAGACAAATATATACGCCCCGGCCGACTGCATCCCGGCACTGGAGTGGTTCCCCGGATGGGCTATAGAAGTCGAACCGGGAGGGATATACCAGGCCGGAATTTTCTCTGTAACCGCTATACCTGCATACAGCATGTCGGGCAAAAGGCATCCACGCGAAATGGGATGGGTGGGCTATATCATAGATTTTGGAGACATGAGGATATACCACGCCGGAGACACAGACCTGACACCGGAAATGAAAGAAATTGAGAAACTCGACTATGCCTTTCTCCCTGTGTCAGGTGAAGGTGTTATGGATGCCGAAAACGCAGCGAAAGCATCTGCCATTATCAAACCTGTGCTATCGATCCCGATGCATTACGGAACCAAATCAGGCAGTATTAATGATGCTGAAACTTTCAAAGAACGCACACCCGGGGCTGTAAGAATTCTAAAAAAGGGATGCCCCTGATTCAAGCCCCTGCAAAAAATTTTTTAACAAAAACAGCAATCTCAATACTTATTTTTTGTTATTAAACATTTTCAGTATTTATTCCTTAAGTTATTTAAGGTAAAAATGCACTGATTCAATCGTAAAATTCTATCTACATTTTTATTGAGAGGAATGTCATATGAAAAACAGGAGTTATCTTTTTCTGGGGACAACAGTTCCGGTTATTACAATATTTCTGTCTATTTTCCTGATTACAGGGGTCTTCTGTAAAAACAGCAACAGCACTTTCGGGTCAACAGGGGATTCCCCGCTAAGAAGCGACAGCGCAGTTGCAGATGTTGTAAAGTCACAGGAGGTATTCAGAAAAATTTACGATATGAACAAAAACAGCGTGGTTTTTATAAGCACGGAGCAGACTGTAAAGCTCCAGAGAAACCCGTTTCTTGATGATCCTTTTTTCAGGCAGTTCTTCGGCCCGGACAGGAACCAGCAGCAGCCCAGGACACAGAAGAGAACGGGGCTGGGAACAGGATTTATTATATCTGAAGACGGCTATGTGTGCACAAATTTCCACGTTGTAAACGGTGTGGACAGTGTTAAAGTCAAGGTTGACAGTGAAAGTTACGATGCGAAAATTATCGGTTCCGATGAGAGAACCGACCTTGCCCTGCTTAAACTTGACTCAAAGAAAAAGTTTACCCCTGTCTACTTCGGAGATTCAGACAAAGTAAATGTAGGAGACTGGGCCATTGCTATAGGAAACCCTTTCGGCCTGGATAAAACTTTCACCGTGGGAATAATAAGCGCTGCCGCCCGTCGTGACCTTGACCTGATGGGAGGTTCACAGACCCATATACAGACAGACGCTTCAATCAACCCCGGCAATAGCGGCGGACCGCTCCTCAATATATACGGAGAAGTCATCGGGATAAACAGGATGATATACTCAAGATCAGGAGGCAATATAGGTATAGGGTTCGCCATACCTGTTAACACCGCAAAATCTGTTCTTGAGCAGTTAAAGACGCACAAGAAGATAAAGAGGGGATATATAGGCGTGCAGATTGTACCGCTCACCGAGGAATACGCAAAGGAGCTCGGGCTTAAAAATACCGACGGGGCTCTTGTAGGAGGAGTTGCAGAGGACAGTCCTGCGAAAAAGGGCGGCGTGATGCCGGGTGATGTAATAATCGCGGCAGATGATAAAGAGGTAAAAAACTTCGGCGACCTTCTTTCAAAGGTGGAAGGCACACCCATAGGGAAGACTCTTAAAATCCAGGTATGGAGAAACAGGTCGAAGCTTAACCTGTATATAACAGTAAAAGAAAGACCGTAATTTTCATAAACTCCTTATTAAACGTCTCATATGGGCCGGTTCATTGATGGAGCCGGCCCTGTTTTATATACCTGCTACTTTATGCTATATTTCTGAATTTTGCATTCAAAGGGGGAGGCTGAGATTACCCGGCCTTGAAAGAGTGAGAATCACGTCATTTATAACCCGTGCCGCGAAACCCGCTTCGCAGACATAAAGATAGTAGAGCCACTTCCTCTGAAACTTTCCGTTATAGCCGAGAGACATGAGATGTTCAGATGAGGCTGTAAAACGCCGCCTCCATTCGCGAAGTGTGGGCGCATAGTGAGGCCCGATGTTTTCAAGGGCTTCAATATAAAGCCTGCTGTTCGCCGCCATGGATTCAGAGAGCGCGGTAACTGACGGCAGGTGCCCGCCGGGAAATATATGTTTCTGTATCCAGTCGATGCGTCTTTTGTAATCTTTGTAGTGATGATCCATTGTTGTAATTACCTGAAGTACTGCAACACCATCAGGTTTCAACAGCCTGTCTATTGCCCTGAAATATGAAGCAAAATTTTCATGCCCCACAGCCTCAAGCATCTCTATTGAGACAATCTTATCAAATGAACCTGTCATATTCCTGTAGTCGATAATTTCAACATTGACCCTCTTTTCAAGGCGTTCCTTTTTAATCAGAGTCTGTACATGATCATGTTGTTCTTTTGAAAGGGTAATTGTAGTTACACGGCACCCTGCTTTCTTAGCTGCTTCAACGGCAAAACCTCCCCAGCCTGAACCTATTTCAAGAACATGATCACTTTTACTTATCCCTGCCCTGTCAATGATTTCGCGGATCTTGTTAAGCTGCGACTGTTCCAGGGAATCTGACTTCTTTCTGAATATTCCGCATGAGTAGATAAGCCTTTTATCAAGAAATTCACTGAAGAAATCGTTTCCAAGATCGTAATGCTCTCCGATATTTTTCCTGCTGCCATTAATTGTATTTCTCCTTCTCCTGTTAAGGAGCCTGTTCATAATGAGTCCAATAGTTTTCAGCGCAACATGGTTCTCCTCGTCAAGGTCAAGGTGCTTTATAAAAAAAAGAATGAGTTTAACAGGGTCTGATGAATCCCATCCATGCTCCATGAAGGACTCACCGAAACCGATCTCTCCGTTAAATAAAACCTTTGAAAAAAAAGACCAGCCGTTTATAGTTATATCCGCTTTATCTTTTGAATCAGTGCTCCCGAAATTCTTCACTGAACCGTCAGGATATGTAACAGCGAGTTCCCCGTTTTCAATGGACGAGAAGATCTTTTCCAGGCCTTTCTTTGCAAGCTTCTGCACGAAAGTAGCAGGGAGCCTCCCTATTGTCATTTCACTTCGGGGTTCAGGTTTCGGGTTATACCCCAGTTTTCTGAAGAAGAAGAGTTTAAAAGCCTCCTTATAAATTCTTGCCACAGTGAGAAGGGTTGTAAAAGGGAATGCCCGTATAACAGTTCGGAGATTCTCTGGATTAAGCGGCAATGCGTCACCGGAGAGCCTTGCTGTAAGTATATCACCCTCCGCCCTGTGGAGAATAATCCTCACATCGATCTTTTCACCAGGCTCCGAAAAACGGAATGTGTAATAGCCGTCAACATTATTGAAAGGGGAGACATGAAACTTTTTGTCGTGCCTGAATTCAATAAAACCTTTCGCTCTCTTTAAAGGTTTATCAAGGAGATAAACATGCTTTTCACCGAAAGTATTATTCACCTCTGCCACAACGGATGAGACCGCCCCGCTTTTTCCGTAGCAGAAGTAGAAATTTACAGGATTAAAAACATACCCCAGGTAACGGGCCTGTGTAACCAGGATAATCCTTGTTACACCTTTATCCGCGCCATGACTTTTAAGGAGAGCAAGAATCTTCTCCTTTATTGAACCATCACCTTTAAGATAATCACGGTCGTGCAGAGAAACTATGCTTCGCCTGTTGTAGCCGAAACGTTTTATATCTTTATCAATAAGCGGAAGTTCATCCAGATCAAATGCGTAAAAATAGTGGGGATACCGCAGAACATGGTTCGCCGGGCGCACCCTGGCGTGCATCACCTCCCCTGTGTAAATCAGAGACTTCATAGATCGCACCC
>ERZ795057.223-NODE-223-length-60858-cov-9.873477_pt1 | contig 60858 bp, 54 predicted proteins | sample MGYA00375141_ERZ795057 | MGnify/ENA primary metagenome ERZ795057 (study PRJEB30186, sample SAMN05720163) | activated sludge metagenome | isolation source: Anaerobic digester | place: Hong Kong | collected 2015-01-26 ...
AATTTTTCAGGTTTTTTTCATGTTTTATTATTTGATTAATCTAAAATAATAGTTCAGTCTAATTGGATATAGTTATGAAAATAAAACAACTCATTGTTCTATCTATCCTGGTTTTTCAATCAGCATCAAAAGCTGATAACAGTATGATTTTATTAGGTGGGGATTTGATTTTTGCTAATGGCTTTGAACTTGAATCCTTAGTTATCAATGAAATAGATTATGATCAGCCGGGATCTGATACCGAAGAATTTATTGAAATATATAATCCTACATCATCAGAGATATCTCTGAATGGTATCAGACTATATCTAGTAAATGGCGGGACATTTAGTGACTATGATGAGTATTTCTTTAGTGATTTAGGAAGTATGCAGCCAGGTCAGTATTTGGTTGTTGGTTCTAACTCAGTATTAACCAGTTTGCCACCGGGAACAATATCAATGCCTTTAAATGGTTCTATTCAAAATGGCAGTTCCGATGGTGTGGTGTTGATTGATACTTCTGATAATTCGATTATAGACAGCGTGTCTTACGAAGGAAATCTGACAGGTGTAACAATCACTGACTTATCAATAACAATTGATATCACCGAAGGAACATCATCTCTTACAGACACCATTGATGGAAGTCTGTCGAGAATACCAAATGGAGAAGATTCAAACAACAATGATGCTGATTTCTTGTTTACAAGTTCAACAACACCGGGTAGCCAAAATGCAGAGATTCTTGGTCCGGAATTTCTGGTTATTAATGAAATAGATTACGACCAGCCGGGATCTGATACTGTAGAGTTCATTGAAATATACAATCCGACGGCTTCTGAAATTTCACTCATTGGAGCCAGACTCTACTTAACGAATGGTGGAACATTTAGTGATTATGATCAGTACGATTTTTCAGCATTTGGTAATTTGCAAGCAGGTCAGTATTTGGTGATTGGATCCAGTACAGTACTTTCATCAGTTCCTCCGGGTACTTTAACTATGTTGTTGAATGGAAATATTCAAAATGGAAATGCCGATGGAGTAGTGATGATTGATACTTCTGATAATTCGATTATAGATAGTATGTCTTACGAAGGAAATTTGACAGGTGTGACAATCACAGACTTATCAATAGTCATTGATATTACCGAAGGAACATCATCATTAAGTGACACTGGTGACGGAAGCCTTTCCAGAATTCCTAATGGGTTGGATATGGATAATAATGATTTGGACTTTACTTTGACAACAACTATTACCCCAGGTGCTGCAAATGTAAATTAGACAGGCTGTTAATGAATTCACTAATCGAGCAAAACTATTTGAATCATTTAGCTTTGAATAAAGATCATGAAAGCTGTTTATAGACATTAGGTGATTTCAATTGGTATGAAAGTAGTGTGAATGATACTGTTCTAAAGACTGTCATACCAGTTTTTCATAAACTGCTTGAGTTCGTTGCTTTCAAGAGATTGCATTTGAGAGATAAACTCAGGGCTTACAATTTGATAATATCCATCATCGTTTCCGATTGTGTGAAACAGATGGATTAAATCAGCACCGCAGTTTGTGCATTTTCCATAAGTGAATTCACAACCCCTTGCATGTCCTGCATCCTGAATGAATTGCCACTTTATATTATCACAACATGTTTTAATTTTATCCATACTCTTTGGAGTTATTGACTTATAATATTTGATTGTTAGATTTTAACCTTTTATTGCTAATTTTCACTAGGTTTTTTATATTATGTCAAGCAGAATAGAACAACTCCTTTCTCAAGTCACCGATCCGGAAATTCCGGTATTGTCTCTCTATGATTTGGGTGTGATTAGAAAAGTTGAAGAAACCGATACAGCGATTATAGTGACTATCACGCCGACTTATTCCGGATGTCCGGCAATGGATTTGATGGAGAGGAATATTATCGATGTCTTAGAAAATAACTTTGATAAAGAGATTAAAGTCATCACTCAGCTTTCTCCGGCATGGACGACCGACTGGCTCACCGAAGCAGGTAAAAAAGCTTTATTTGAATACGGAATCATGCCTCCCAGCCCCAAAGGTGAAGTGATTTGTCCGCAATGTCGGTCAAAAAATGTTGTTCTCATCAGTCAATTCGGCTCAACTGCCTGTAAGTCCTTATACAAATGCAATGACTGCCTTGAGCCTTTTGATTATTTCAAGTGTCATTAAACCACTTGAATCACATCATATATCAGTAAGCTGTTTTGACTTCAATCAAGAAACCATAGTCAATATAGTTTTATAATTTAAGAGAGGTGTGATCACTTCGATTGAGTTATTAAATTTGTGAGGTTTCAATATGAGTCAATTGTATTGTTCTGAATGCGGTGCGAAACTAGAAAACAATGCTAAATTCTGTGGTGAATGTGGTCATGCAGTTGAGATAGAACTGGTTGAAACTCAGAGCAATTGTTCCCATTGTGGTCATTTAATCCAAGAAAGGGAGTTATTTTGTTCTGAATGTGGTTATGCAATAGGAAATCTCGGAGGGCAATTCAATGCAAATATACGGAAAGCAGACATTGATAGTCAACAGCTAAATAATAGTTCACACCCTAAACCAAAGTTTTGGTCGAGTCTAACTGCACTTCTGACTTTATCTCTGCTTGCATGGTATTTCATTGTTGAAAAGGATCCAAACAGTTCATTTCGACCTACTCGAAGCAACCTCGGGACTATTAGTTCAGTTCAAACCGACTCGCTTGATTTGTATCCGCATCCCGGTATTCATATTACTTCTTTAAAAAATGCTTTAGATAAACCGAGAACATTCAAAGCGACTGAAATATCGAATTCTAAACTTGATCAATTAGCTGAAAAATTAATAGAAAAAGGAGTTATTCCCTATAAAGGTTTTGATATTAATGCCGGCATGAGTGAAACAGAACGATTTAGAAAGCCGGTAACCATCGCTATGAACTTGAATGAATTGGCGATACCTGTTGAGCTCCAACCACATACGCATTTGGCTTACATTGATAAAACTGGTCAGTTACGACGCATTCACAGTTATTTTGAAAACAATCAAATTAAATTTGATACTTATCATAATGTCCACATTATTCTGTGGATAGCTTTAGGAGCAGTTTCTTATTGGGGATATGAGGAAGGTGTCTTTAATGAAGAATTAGCTGTATATCCGGATGGTTTCTTTAAAGCGGATTATCGATTTTATTTATGGGAGTCTGAAAAAATTAATTATTTCATTCATTATCCCAAAAAATGGAAGTCGATTCGTCCGGATATTGTTAGTAACCATTTAAAAAAGTTAAAAAAAGTTATGGATAAACATAATCTGGATGGAATTCATAATAGAGAACAAGCCTTAAAAGCTTACGCCAATATTTCAAAAGATAAAGAATATTCGGATTTAATGAAAGTTATGCGAGATAAAAAGTGGGTTTTAGAAAATTATTTCCCACAAAAAGTGGCAAACGCTGTTAAAGCATTGGATCTAGCAATTAAATATACAAACTCACGAGGATTTAGAAGCCCGGGTTATTCAGGAATACCGGTAGAGCCTGATATCTATATTCAGGAAAAAAGTATGGGGGCGAATTTATACGGCGAAGTTAGAAATGGCTGGACCACTCGGTCTTTTATGGTTCTGGATGGAACAAAAATTCCTGATGCAGATATCTTAAGTATGAGTTCATCACAATTAGCTGCCTATAATTCACTTAAAACAACAACACTTCATGAGTATTTTCATTTGGTGCAATCTGCTTACAGTTTTGTTGAGATGCAAAAACAACTTTGGTTTGCTGAAGCCACCGCAGTTCAATATGAAGCTGAAGCCGGCAAATACTATCTGAATAATAATTGGGCAACATCATGGGATTATACCAGTAGAACTTATGACGGTTTTTTCAAAAAGATGGATTTAAAATCCGGACAGATTCAAGAATTACAACAACACGGATACAGTATTTCATATTTTTTGGAGTATTTAAGAGACAAGTACTATGGTAAAACAGGGAATGAGTTTTTGCCAAAACTATTAAATGATTATGCCGGAGTTTTATCCGGCAACATAACTAGTTTGATTGATGTCACATCAGGTGAAGAGTCACGATTCATTGATGATTTCAGGATTTATGCACGAAAAATCAGGAATGAACTAGTGAGTTATAGGGCGTCAGTTTTAAATGATGAAAAATTAGTCTATTCATGGCGATTTAATGACAGTAATCCATTATCTGCTCCGGGAATGAAGATTTCTTTGAAAGAGAAAAATCCATATGCACTTGAAGATGCTGTTTTAGTTATCCGAGATTCATCTGGATACTCAGAACAGACAGAAATTCATTGGTCTTTTGATAAACGCAACTGGAAAATACTCCAAGTAGGGATTCCTGTTGCAATCGACTCACTTAAAACAAAGCAAAACATTTATTTACAGAGGATTGAGGCTTATATTGAAGCACAGAATAATCCGGTAAAAAAAGCATCAACCGATATTTATTTCCTTTTGAAACCAAAAAATGCCGCTAAAGTAACAATTAACAAACCTTATTTTCAAATTGAAATTCCCAAAAGTTCTTTGATGAAAAACAAAGAATCGGAAGGCAGTTTGGGACCATATATTCAGGCGATAGAGATTGAAGTTACAACACCTGAAACTAATAAACCTGTACGGTTGTGGTTATCAGATGGCAATATGACTACTAAGTTTGAGACTGAAAAGTTGCTAGGTAGATTAACTCCTGATGGAAGAGGGAATTACAATCTTAAAGTATCATACCGAGAATGTGCACATAAGGGTCAAAATATTTGTGGAGCATGGAGTCCAAATGTGTATATGAGTATTAAATCTGACAAGAAAGAGAACCAAGGAAAGCTAACAAAAGCACTTGATGTGAGTAAGACAGTAAACTTATTGTGGACACCACAATGGAAACAGTCATGGTTTTCAGGTGATAGGAATGATCGGTGTCGTCCATATTATGATTCACCACAACCATTAATGGCAAATATTGATGCCGTTTATTCTCTTTCAGTTTCGATATCCGGTGATGAAATTGAGTCCGTCAGCGAAAAAGATTTATCAATATATTTGAACACCAAAAAAAATGTAACAGTAAGCCTGGGATTTGATGCGAGTTTATCGAAAAACAAAGATATTTTGGACTGGCAAAATGCTCATTATGATCAACAGTATGCGATTTCAGGATATGAAATTTCGGTGAATGGCAAAGTATTAAAGGGTAAGAACGCAACCTTCAATATTCCTCCCGGGAAATCAACAATTTCAACCAGTGTATTTTTAAAAACAACAGGGACTTCCACATTCAAAGCAATCAGAAATGCTCATGCTTGTCAACCTGTTATGATGGAATACGATTCAGGAAATATTAAAGAAATGAGTTTGGGTTCAATAAAAATATACACTAATGGCAAGCCAAAAACTCTTTCCGGAGGGAATCCGTTTGGTGGTATCAGGAATAAAGATACAGATTAAATGTGAAACAGAGAAATGAAATGAAAGATCAGAGTTGTTGTAAAAATTGTGGAGCAGTTCTTAGAGAGCATGCAAAGTTTTGTACAAATTGTGGAAAGCCGATTCTTCATGATTCTGCTCAGGTAAAAACGATAAATTTTCAAGATCAAAACCCTGGTAATAATAGTAAAAAAAGTTTAGCTCCAATTGTTTGGGTGGTCATTGCTTTGTTATTCGCGGGTTATTTTGTAACAAATTATTTTTTTGATGAAACAAAAGAGGACTCATTGGTGCATAAAATCGAAGCTCCTGAATTACAAGGTCAGTGGTATGATTTTACCGGAGTTCTTTTAGGTGATAAAACCGCAAGTATCGAATTTACTAATCAAGGTGATATTTTTATTGGTCAGTCATCGAATGATAGAATTTATATTGAACTGATACCAACGAAAAAACATGAGTACAATGCAAATGTTACTTTGCATGGTGTTAAAGGTGAATTTTATGTGATTTATTATCATGACAAGAAAACACTTGAATTCCATAATATACTGACCAAATCCACTTGGAAAATTACAAAAAACTAAATGAGACTCAATATGAATCAATGCGATTACTGCGGAAATGAATTGAAACCCGGTGCAAAATTCTGCACTCAATGTGGTAAAAAAGTGGAACCCAAAAAGGTGTCCAAAAAGAAACTTGACAAAAAAATACGCACTGTTGTTAACAAGACAAATGAAGAGTTATTTATGAATATTAATAACAATATTCGGTTAAATAATAGTCAAACAAAAATTGTTAAGAGATTCAGTTTCTTGGCTTTTGTATGTGGTTTGATTTTGATTTTAGCGATGGCAGATTTAGACTCATTTCATATTCATCCGGCAGTTACATTTGTTTCTATATTTCTCATGCTGGTTTTTATCGCTATTGCATATATGTTTAGAAGTCGAGAGAAAAAACTGCAAACACTAATTACCGGAGAAAATTTGATAGCTCATTGGACTCTGACAAATGATGAAAAATACCAATATAGCAATTATCTTTATCAGAAAGAAAAAGCAGAGAATTTATCAAAGTGGATATTGTTGAGTATTCTTTTTTTGGTTGTATTTGGTATCACTATTTTGATTATAGAGGAAGCAAAATTGGCAATTTTTTTTATAATGACAGGGTTCATTTGTTTCTTTGCTTTCATAGCTTTCATCATGCCTGTTTACTATAGAAACAAAAATATGAGAGCCGATGGAGAAATACTAATTGGACAGAAATTTGCTTATGTGAATGGCTATTTTCATAATTGGGATTTTCCACTTTCGGGTTTAAAGAAAGCTAAAATAATAAAAGAACCATTTCGTGGCTTATTAATTCATTATTTTTATACAGATAGAACTTTCGTTAATCAGGAAATGCTATATATTCCTGCAAATTCGGAGATTGATTTGGATTTTATAGTTCAAAATCTTCAACAACATAGCAAAAAGACGTGAAGTGTTTAGATTCATTTTCCCAATTGCATAGAATCGAGCAAAGAGACCTCCCTCTAAAAATCAAGATTGTGAAATCTGAGGAGATACAAATTGTAACTCCTCAGTAATTTGATAGAAGTTAATATTCTAACTACTCAAAACCGTTTGCAAATATTAAATCAGGTGGTAGTAAATACTGAATTGTTAATACCGGAGGGCTTGAGCCTTCGCGACTGGAAACTCCTCTGGCGTTACCGGAATTGACTTCATCTCCTATAATCAGCCAGCCGTGATTGTTATTCACATCTTGAACCCAGGCAGTGACATCATTAATTAATTGTGTTGTGCTTTGAAATTGTATATTCGATGAGCTTTCATCAAAAGGTGCAGAGGCTGATTCGGAAGCTGTAAAATCGCCACCCGGATTCGTCCAGAGATCGGTGTTGAAAAAACGATGCAACCATGTTGCATCCCCGGATTGAGCTCCTGCGCCGCTTCCCGAACCACTCGATCCGGCTTCACCCCATTCAGCGGATAAACTATGTAAAGTTGCATTGACTGTGCCTATAAATGGGCTTGATGGAGTGTTGGTAATTTCTAAATCGAGTTGAGCATCAATAATGGTCGATTGAGGGTGGATTGAAGTGACATCAAATTCAAGAACAGCTCGACGCATTGCATTGCCGTTTGTCATACCTATGAAAAGATTACCACCGGCTCCATTACTGGTGCTTCCATCAACAGTTTCATACAGAGTGTTGTCTTTAACAGGGTTTAGTTGTGTGGTTTGTGGGATTTCATAACTAATAAGCAATGATGGTCTTGATGAAACTGTCGGATGCTCTCGAGAAGCAAATCTTTGGGCGGTCGCTGAGGTTGATTCATCTCCAAGCAGTATCCAGCCAAAATTTCCTGCAGGAGTATCTAACCAACCTTGAACGTCACCAATCATTCCGTTGGTTTGAAATGTATATTCTCCCTGAGATGATATTGATAAACTTGCCGAGGGTGTTCCCAGATAGTCCCCACCGGGAGTCATCCAGGAAACGGTATCATAGAAACTATGTATCCATGTCGCGTCATTGGTTGTTGATAAAGTACCACCGCCTTCATTGCCTCCTGCATCTGAAGTTCCTTCTCCCCAATTTGATGTAATAGTATGTAAATTGACAGTTTGTGTGTTTCCTCTACTTTTATTCATAGTTAAATGGAGCTCTACATCAGTTATGACTGCACCTGCAGGAATATTCCCAGCGATATCAAACGCAATCACTGCTCTACGTAAACTTACTCCTGAAGACTGACGTGTTTTACCTACAAAAAAGTTTTGTCCAGCACCATTACTTAAATGTCCGGTTGCACTTTCGTATAATGTATTATCTTTTGTTGGTGCTAAAGTGACTGTCGCAGCATTTAGTAATGAAGTTGTTAATATTGAAATAATAAATAGTGTTTTATTCATGTTAATCCCCATTTCAATTTCAAAAATAATATCATTCTTTTTTTAATCATTTCTAATCACTCAATTGTTTATTAAAAAAATCTAATGATTTACCTAAATAAATAACTTCAGATTCAATATGATTCATTGAATGTCCTTCATTCTTTAAAATAACCAGTTCTGACTCTAAGTTCATTATATCCATTACATCTTTTAGTCTAAATGAATGTTCCAAAACTACTCTTTTATCATGAATGCCATGAAATAGCAATATAGGTCTTTTTATTTTATCAATCAAATAAACCGGTGATTTTTGAATGAGTTCATTCATATTAACTTCTGGGTTACCGGCAATATTTTTCATTTTCTCTAAAATGATTTCACTATCTTTAAAATCACTAGAAGTAAACATTAATGGTATGTCAGTCACTCCAGCTAATGAAACAGCACATTTATATCTATCAGGAAATAAAATAGAGAGCATAATTGATGAGTAGCCACCATAACTGGAACCCATGGCACAAATTTTTCCCCCATCAATATTATATTTTTCTAATATACCGGTAACAACTTGGTTGATATCTGATTCAATTTCCTCACCCCATTGTTGATAGCCTAATTGTTCAAATTTTTTGCCGTAACCACCTGAGCCTCGATAGTTTACTTTTAAACTCGAATAACCGTGAGATGCAAAAAAATGTTGTACTTCATTAGTATATACTATATCTCTAATGCCAATTGGTCCTCCATGAGGTATTACAATTAGAGGACTCTTTTTGTTATGGATTCCTTTGGGAGTCACCAAGTATCCTTCAATTGGTGTACCATCTTGTACTTTTATATTTATAAAGTGAAGATCTCCTTTCTCTAAATTTGTGTAGGTTGGATTTGTATCTAATATATGTTCATATTTGTTTGTTTTTGTATTGTAGATACCCCAAATTCCTTTTGATTTTTCATTGATTTCGAATACTAAAATATTTTGTGTAGGAGAATTATAGTAAATTTCGTAAAACTTATGATTATTGGGATATTTCGCTTTTAGTTCCTTTAGTGAATCTCTACTTTCAAAGAATTCATATTTATAATAACCATTTTCTATGTATGAAACCCCGATAACATCATTTGTAATTGGATTAATTTTTATCGACTCAATATCGTATGATTTATTCTGGTAAAATATACCAAGCTGTGTGAAATCTTTAGTTGAATATTTATGTACAGCCTTTTTATCTGTATAACTATTGGTCAATACATAAAAAAAGGTTTCATCTTTGGATATTGCTAATGGAATCTCAACGTCTTCAAATTTTGAACTATTGTAAGATTTTATTTTTAACCAATCTCCGTTTTTATCCAGGAACCAATAATCAAGCACGATATCTTTTTTAATTTTTTTTATATCCATAGTAATTACAAATCTTATGGTATTGCTGTTGTCAGTTAACCAGTAAATTGAATTTTTTAAATATCGTTTGTTTGTTATTGGTTTTTTTACAGTTTTATTTATTGTTTTTTTTGAAGTGGTATCAATTTTATATAATGCATTTTTACTACCTGAGATAAAAACACTCGTGGCATAATATATGAAATTTTCTTCATCTGATAATGCGTCCACTAAATAGCCATTCATGTATATCGGGATTTTCTCTACACCAATTACATTTTTATCTTTGTCAAACTTCAAATGGATGATTCCAGTTAAGTTAGCTCCTTTATTTTTAAATTGATAAAATATTGAGTCGTTATCAATCCATATAAGCTCATTAATATACGCAGTATCAGCGAAGAGTTGTTGAAAAACTACAAACGAGTTCATTGTGATATAGTCGAGTACTTCAATTCTTGTTATTCCATTTTCCAATGTACTAAATATCAAATATTTTCCATTTGGGTTGAAATTACCAAATGGTTGAGATTTGTCTGTTATATAATTTTTTATGTTAGGGTATTTTTGATCAAACTCTTTTGTACCATCTTTTGCATCAAAATAGATATATTTCGAATTATTTGACACTTCATTACCGGGTATATAACTCATATTATTTTGCGAAAACTCATAGCTTGGAACTTTAGTATATAAATGTTTCAGGTAGCTTGGGTAATAATCATTATATTCACCTTGGTATTTGACAGGATATTTTGAATACAAGTAAGCATATTTCTGTTTCAACTGAGTTAATTCCTGACTGAGTGAATTCACTGAAATAAAGCTATGAGAAGCTTGTGTCATTGAAGCAAAGTTAAGATATGTATACCATGTTCCAGGATAATTAATCATACCAGGTTCAACTTTAAATTTATACTCATCTTTCTTGTAATTAAACTTCATTGAACCATTGGGAAAATAATACTTGAATTGATCCCAATAGTATTCACCTGCTTTCAATTTGATTAATGCAAAATGTTTCCCACTAGGAGTGTCTTTAAATTCGATGTTCTTAGCAAAGCCAACAGATTTGATTTCAAATTTCCCTATGAAGTCAAATGCATCAATGGAGAGTAATAGATATCCTTCATCGCTATTTAAAAATTCACCTTTACTTTTTAGATTAATCAACTCTTCTGAATCAAAACTCAGAGTTTTAGAATTGGAATGTTGAGATGATAAAATGATAATAATTAATATTAAATAAATTTTCTTTATGGTCATATTCGGTAAACACCTGTCAAAAGAGTTATGATACTTTAAAAATGTTTAAATTTAAAATAATTGATATGATTCCAAGCTTCATAACACATTATATAAAACTACCTTCTTATTGTTTTCTGAATACATATGGGCATGTTAAAATTGGTCATTAACTCAATTAAATTGAACTATGTACGAATTTCATAAATTAAAAATCAAAAACATTGAACAAGAAACTAAAGATGCCGTTGTGTGGACATTGGATGTTCCTGAGCAGGAAAAAGAAATTTTCAAATGGAAAGCAGGACAGCATTTGACATTTAAATATGATTTTAATGGCGAAGAACTGAGACGTTCTTACTCAATCCTTTCTCCAACCGATGGAGATGAGCTGAAAGTTTTAATCAAGAAAGTCGATCAGGGTCGATTTTCCGAACCGGCTCAGACTCAGTATCAAATTGGACAGACAGTTGAAGTGATGCCGCCAATTGGTAATTTTATTTTATCGCCTGAAAATAATTCCAACTATGTTTTAATCGCAGCCGGAAGTGGAATTACTCCAATATTATCAATGGTTTATGAAGTGTTAAATCAATCGAACAGCCATGTCAATTTGTATTATGGAAATGGCACAGTTGAGGGAACTTTACTAAAAAAACAACTCACTGATTTAAAAGATAAATTTGCTGATCGATTATCTGTCAGCTATTTTCTCAGTCGTGAGCCAATTGATATTGACCTGTATTCCGGCAGAATTGATGCTGATAAGATCAATAAAATTTACCAAAAAGAACTTAAAGACTTAAATATCTCGGGATATTATCTTTGTGGTCCGGGTGAAATGATTACGTCTGTTAGTACCGCTTTAAAAGAAAATGGTGTCGATACTCGTAGTATTCATTCTGAGTTTTTCTTATCGGAAGATCAGGTGATAAGGGATAGTAGTGAGAAAGCTTCATCAACCGATAGTGGTGTGAGCGTCACCATAGATGGCGTGACATCACGTTATGATATTAAACAAGGAGATGAGAAAACTTTATTGGATGCGGCATTAGATAACGGAATCAACATGCCATATTCATGTAAAGCCGGAGTTTGTGCCACTTGCCGATGTAAACTGGTTGAAGGAGAAGTTGAAATGATTGAAAATTATTCACTCGAAGACTGGGAGCTTGAGCAAAATTATATTCTCAGTTGTCAATCTATACCGAAAACAGACAAAATTGTTATTGATTACGATAGCTAGAAAATTAGTCTAAAGTTAGAAAGTCAGATATTTGTTTATGTGCAAGTGGGTGTTATGGTAATGATAAAATCCTGTGGATTTCTTCATTGGCAAAACCAATTGCCATGGGTCGTTTGATTTGGGGCAACACACAAACGTCATACAACTCCTTCACAACGCCCTCGATTCGTAATTCGTGAACGATATCACCAGTGTTTATGTTAATGACTTGCAAACCACATCTGGGTTGAATTCGTTTCTTCTCTAACTTCTTTTGCAATGCTAAATCTTCAAAGGTTTTGTCTCCCCGCGGTTTGGATAAACCCACAACAGCAAAATCTCCATGAAAGCTCAAGCCACGTAAATAGCCCGGACAAAATGCTACAGACTCAAATTGACCACTCTTCAAATCAATATAACCAAACTCACCTTCACCTGAATTATGCACCCACAATTTATCACGATACCATCTCGGTGAATGCGGCATAGATAAGCCATTAGCTACTATTTCATTTTTTTGAACATCAATCACCACACCGCCTGATTGACGATGTTCCCGCCAACCTTCATTGACATCGGTTTCACTGACACAAGTCACATAAGCTGCTTTACCATTTTTGATGGCTAAACCATTCAAGTGACATCGGTCTTCAGCCGCCAGCTTGCCAATAAATGGCGGTTGCCAAACGGGTTCAAAGCTGTGAGTCTCACTCGGTCTTGCCAAACAACTGAATAAAGTGTTAACAAAGATAACACCTCGATCATCAATTGCGACATCATGAGCATCGACATCGCCGGTCGTATATCCAACTTGTGGCACATAAACCCGATCGTAGCCTTGATAATTTTGTCCGGGCTTTAGTGCATTTTCAAAACGCCACAATTGAAATAAATTAGCCACCCAAAATGAATCTGTATTTGCATCCCTGCCAATTCCCATACAACGCGCAAAAGTACGCTCAAAGACAGACAATTGACCGCTATCTTGCATACCCACAAAAAATAATTTACCTGCCTGATAGGTAGAAAAACTCAAACTGAGATTGTGCTCAATCAACCAACTACAAAACTTTCGAGAAGTATTGAGTTCGAGTTTATTATTCATCTAAGAAATATCCGGCATTATGTTTCCGGGCCACCTTCGTCAAATGAATCTGTAAAGATTGTGTCATCACCGAACACAACATAAGTGCTGCCGCTTTTGCTAAGGTCATTAGGTGATGCGTTTCCGGCTCCAATCAGCATGTCTGCTAAACCATCCGCATTGATGTCACCGGCACGACCCACTGAAAAACCAGCTCCGTCTCCTGCATTAATACCATTTAACACAAAGCCGTTTTGTCCATTCAAATTAGCCAATTCAAAAGGATTTGGAAAACCTTCATCAGTGCCAAATACAACATAACTACTACCGGCACCAATTTTGTCTAATGGACTGGCACCTGATGCTCCAATGATAAAGTCATCAATTTGATCTCCATTGATATCACCAAGAGAGCCAACTGAATTTCCTGATAAGTCACCAGCCGCAACTCCATGAATTGCAAAACCGTTTTGTCCATCAAGCAAACGCAATTCAAAAGGATGGGTCAATCCCGATAAAGAACCAAAAACCACATAAGTGATGCCCGCTTCGGCTTTACCCTCCGGGCTGGCTTTAGGTGCTCCAATGATGATGTCATCAATGCCATCGGCATTGACATCACCGGCTTCGCTTACAGCAAAACCTGACCAGTTATTAAATGCTCTGCCGTTCAGGGAAAAACCAATCGTCCCATCTAAAGTGGATAAATTATATGGATTGGGCAAACCAGTATCCCTACCATAGACCAAATATGTTCTTCCAGCTTGGCTGTTTTCATTGAATTCGGCACCATAAGCACCTATGATCAAATCACCAATGCCATCACCATTAAAATCACCTGCTGAACTGACTGCATGACCAGAGAATTCCATGGCCATTATACCATTGAGAGAAATACCGTTGAGGGCATTGATAGTTGATAAATTGAAGGGCGTGGTAAAACCCAAAGAATCTCCGAAAACCACATAGCTGCGTCCTTGTCCATTATTCCCTGCTTGACTTGCACCAATGAGCACATCATCAATGCCATCCGCATTAATGTCACCGGCAGCACTGACAGAAACACCAGTCTCATCTGACATGGAAACACCATTAATTTGAAAGCCGTTAGAACCATTCAGGTTTGCTAATTTTAATGGATTGGGAAACGGTGTGTCAGAACCAAATACAACATAGCTGCTACCGGCATTGGCATTGCCGTTGGGGCTGGCATTATGTGCACCAATGATAACGTCATCAATACCATCTGCATTGATGTCACCGGCAGCACTGACGGAATAACCAGATTGGTCAAAGGCTGCAATGCCATCTATTTGCAAGCCATTCAAACCATTAATATTTGATAAATTGAATGGATGAGCCAAACCAGAAACAGAACCAAAAATGATATAGCTTTTACCCGCTTGATCAGTACTATCTGGATCAGCACCCAAAGCACCGATGATGATGTCATCGATTCCGTCATCGTTGATATCGCCAGCATTACTGACTGAATATCCTGAATAATCTGAAAGTGATTCTCCATGAATTGCATATCCGTTTTGACCGTTTAACTTACCCAATTCGAATGTACTTCTAAATTGTGCAATGGCCGAAGTTTGAGCTAAACACAAAGCCAAAATTATTGCTGTTGTGATTTCAGGCTTTCGAAACATATAGAACCAATCGTTTAACTTTAATCAAAAGAATTTTTAAATATAGTATCATCACCATACACCACATAACTGCTTCCGGAGTTTTGATTGCCATTCGAATCGGCACGCCAAGCACCAATTATTATATCATCTACGCCATCATCATTGACATCACCGGCACTACTGACAGCATAACCGGAAAAATCACTCTCGTTGATACCATTGATGCTGAAACCATTGCTACCATCCAGGCTAGCTAGGTTAAATGGATTAGGCATCAACGATTGAGAACCATAAACAACATAACTGCTACCGGCATCATTAATAGCATTTGGGCTGGCACTCCAAGCACCCAAAATCAGGTCATCGATACCATCTCCGTTCACATCACCAGCTTTATTGACAGATCTTCCAAGCTGATCTGAGTTTTCAATCCCTACAAGTGTAAAGCCATTCAGGGCATCAATGGAAGATAGCTCAAAAGGATGTGGAAATCCAAGATCAGTACCGTAAATGACATAAGCGACTCCGGTACGGTTATCACCGCCAGCGGAAACGCCAACAATTAAATCATCGATGCCATCACCATTGACGTCCCCCGCAGCACTCACCGAGTCACCGGTACGATCAGAAATATTGATTCCAAGGATAGCAAATCCATTTTGCCCATTGAGTGTACTCATATTAAAAGGATTGGCCAAACCCATGTCAGAACCAAATACCACGTAAGCACTACCAACCCAATGATCGCCATTGAGTTCAACTTCGGGTGCACCCACAATCACATCATCAATTCCGTCACCATTGACATCACCGGCTGAACTGACCGAAAAACCCAATTTATCGCCTGCTGAGATTCCATTGATGGTGATTCCATTAAGTGCATTTATGCTTGAAAGCTCAAAAGGATTAGGAAAACCCATATCCGTTCCAAAGATTACATGGCTGCTACCCGCATACTGATTGCCATTCGGACTGGCATTATAAGCTCCAATAATAATATCATCAAAACCATCGCCATTGATATCCCCGGCAGCACTGACTACTCTTCCTGCCCTGTCATTCGAGTTTGCTTGCAGAATGAGAAAACCATTTTCTCCATTTATGGTTGTTGAGGAAAAAGGGTTGGGGAACTGTGAATCCGAGCCAAATACCACATAACTCTTCCCGGCAATGGAAGTACCGACGATTAAATCATCCAGACCATCACCATTGACATCCCCGGCTGCGCTTACAGATATACCTACAGCTTCACTTTGTGCAGAACCGTTTAAGGAAAAGCCATTGAGGGAATTAATATCTGACAAATTAAAGGGATTCGGAAATCCGTCACCGGAGCCAAAAACAACATAGGCTGACCCGGCTTCGAACATACCATCTACAGTGGCTCTGCTTGCGCCGATAATGAAATCATCAAAGCCATCTCCATTAATATCACCAGCAGAACTAACAGATATACCTGAATAATTATTTGCATCAACTCCATTCAACACAAAACCGTTTTGACCATTGATATCGGAAAGTTCCAATGTGGCATCAAATTGAGCATAAGCTGGAATTTGTATCAAACCTAATGCTAATGAGATGGCGGTTACCATCGGTTTTTTACACATCTGTCCCCCTATTTTATGTACGATTCTGATTCAATAACTATAACAATCTCCAATTAAAAATTAAATCAAAACCGTTTTGTTAACGGTTTTTAAATAGAAATTCTTCAAAATAAATAATTTAACTAAGTCTTCTTTGTTTTAAGCAAATTGTTATTGATTACGATAGTTAAATGGCTCGTTTTATGCTTTTTGAGTCATAATTCCGGCATCAGTCGCTATCAATGTTGAGAATGCTTTTTGATGAGCAAAAATTCCATTACAAACCACTCCTGCAATGGAGTTAATTTTGTCTTCGAGTTCCAGTGGATTGATGATGTGTAAGTTATGAACATCGATGATAATGTTTCCATTGTCTGTTGTAAAACCTTCTCTAAGCTGAGGTTGTCCTCCAAGTTTGGCAATGGTTCTCCCAACATGAGATTGAGCCATTGGAATGACCTCAATGGGAAGCGGAAATTTTCCTAAAACTTTGACCATTTTGCTTTCATCGACGATGCAAATAAACTTGTCACTGGCGGCTGCAATAATTTTTTCACGAGTGAGAGCACCACCACCGCCTTTGATTAAACGATTGTGCGAATCACATTCATCGGCACCATCAATGTAGAGTGATAACGGTCCTGTTTGATTGAGCTCTCTGACATGAAAGCCATGTTCTTTTAAACGACGGGTGGTTTCTTCCGAACTGGAAACACAGGCTTCAATTCGGTTTCTGACTTTGGGTAAAACATCAATAAGGCAATTCACGGTTGAACCGGTCCCAATTCCAACAACCATGTCGTAATCATCAAAATATTCGAGTGCTGCCAAAGCAACTTGTTGTTTCAGTTCTTGTTGTTTATTCATGTTTTATCTCAATTGTTTCGTTGTTAGTAAAAATAATATCCATCGGAACATCCCAGCTGTCAGATTCAAGAGTAGGGCACTGCTGAAAATTATATGCGGCTCCGGCTAATTTTGTTTTTTGTTTATTATTCGAGTTAGAAAAATACCGATCATAAAAACCACCACCATAACCCAGTCTTGAACCATTTCTATGATATCCAACTAATGGCATTAGGCAAAGGTCAATTTGCGATGAAATAACTGTTTGGCTGTTTTCCGGTTGTGGAATTCCATATTTATTGTTTACTAATTCCGAATCCAATGTGTAAACCCGAAACTCCATGTCGGAGTTATTCAGCACATACGGTAATAAGAAAGTTTTGGGATTTCCTTTCATGTTAACTAGACTTAGCAAGTCCACTTCATTATTAATTGGATAATAAAATGCAATCGTTTGGCTTTGGATAAATACCGGATGTGACAAAATTTGTTGGCAAACTGAGAAACTGAGTGAGTGTACTTGTTCCGGTTTGAGTTCTTTGCGTTGTTGAATGAGCTTGCGTCTGAGGTTTGATTTGATGGCTTGGAATCCTCTCAAGTTTCAAGTGATGCGATGTAAACCACACATGCCGTTGTGCTTGAGGCGACCTTGGAACCTGAGGTTCAAGGCGGCTGACTCTCAATTCTTTAGGCTTTCTGTTACACGACAGACATGCTCACAGAAATTGATTGTGTCATCCAAAAAGGATCAATTACGGACCAAGGGATATGCTGAAACACTATCGCACATGGTAGTTCACACCTTGAACTCCATTATAAAACTTTTAATGGATTGCCACAAGGGTTTAAAGAGATTCGATATTTTTTTTGAGTTCGTTGTTTAATGAACTGATTCTGTCTTGAGCTTGTTTGAGTTGCAAAGTATCGTGGCTGATATTCAAAGCCGCCATAATTGCTATTTTATCAATTGATAAGCCGGAATTGCTGTTTTTAATGGTGCGCATGGTATTATCCAAATAATCAGCAGCGGCAATTAATGATGGTCTTTCTTCATCAGTTGCTGCGAATTGGTACTCTTTGTCAAGGATTCTGACTGTGACTTTATGCTGGCTCATGCGGATTTTTGTTCGAGTGCTTTAAGGCGTGAAATCATGGATTCCAGTCGGGAACGAGCTTGATCGTTCTTTTGTAACAAGAGGGCTTTTTCGTGAGTTAAAGATTCCATCTTAGTTTTTAAGGCTTTATTTTCAATCTCATAGCGATTTATCAATTCAAGTGCTGTTTGAATTGATTGCTCCAGAGATAAAACCTCTTCAAGAAATGCATTTTTACTCTTGTCCATAAGCTAAATAATAAATGGCAAAATCCAAAAGGTCAACTAACTTATTATATTTTCCTTTCAAGATTATGAAAAATCAGGGAAAATATGCACTTTATCACATTAACAGGATTATGATACCTTATAAACCATTTGCAAATCATTTAACAGAAAATAAAGTTATCGCTACACCGGCTGAGTTACATGGCCATGTTTGTGGAATGCTGACAGTTAATTTCGAGTTAAAGGCGAATGAATGGATTGAGATTATTCTCGAAGATTATTGTTTTGATTCAGTTGATAAAAATAACCTGTCAACAGTTTTAGAATCGCTATTTGAATTTGCAAAAGAAAAGCTGAATTCTGAAAATTTTTCATTCAATTTATTATTACCTTCAGACGAAGATGAATTGTCATCACGTTTGGATGCATTATCCAGTTGGTGTTCCAATTTTTTAAGTGGTATGGCTTACGCCGGTTTTAAGTCTTTGGGTCAATTATCTGAAGAGGCAAACGAGTTCATCCAAGATTTGGAAAAAATATCAAAAGTGGAAACTAATTATGACGGTTCACAAGGCGAAGAGGCGGATTATTATGAATTGGTTGAATACGTTAGAGCCGGTACAATGATTGTTTATGGAGAATTTGCCTCACAAAATAAACTAAAATCAACAGACTCTTCATGTCAGAAAGTCAATTAATTCAATCGATAAAGATTTAATCAAGTTCTCTGTGCTGGATGAGAATGTTTTTTCGAGATAAACTCAATTCACGATAGATTTTTTCCACTAAATAAACAGAACGGTGCTTGCCTCCGGTGCATCCGATAGCAATAGTTAAATAACTTCTGTCGTGTTCATCAAATTTAGGAAGCCACTTCTTAATCAAATTGAAAATATCGTTAAAGTAGTCAGCAACAATTTCTTTGCTATCCAAATATTCAATGATTGGCTTGTCTTTACCACAAAATTCGCGTAATGATTTTTCCCAAAATGGATTTGGCAAGCATCTGGCATCAAACACAAAATCAGCATCAAATGGAACCCCCCGTTTGAATGCAAATGATTGAAGTAAAACAGAAAGCCCACTTTCGGTATTAGTGCTTACTTGCTTCCAGATTTTGTCACGAAGCTGAGGAGCTGTGGTTTTACTGGTATCAATTAATAAATCTGACATTATTGCCAAAGATTCCAGTAATTCTCTTTCGGCTCTGATTGCCTGAGATAATGAAAAATTGTGTTCGCTGTTTGATAAAGGATGAGAACGCCGGGTTTCAGAATAGCGTTTTAGCAGAGTTTTATCATCAGAACTGAGAAAAAATAGTCTGATTGAAATAATTTTGCGATATTTTTCTTTAAGTTTTTCAATGATTGCAGGAAATTTCTTCAGTGCCGTTTCCGTGCTTCTGATATCAATGCCAATAGCAACCCGAGAATAATCTATGTGCTCCTGACTTATATGCTCGACAAAATGCTCGAACATTTCTACCGGTAGATTATCGACACAATAAAAGTCCAAATCCTCGAGTGTTCTAAGAGCTATGGTTTTGCCCGAACCGGACATTCCTGAAATAATGAGTAATTCTTGCATTTATGTGTGTTCGTTAAAAATGATTTCCCGGATTTCATTCGCTGACTGAGCATTAATAATCGCTCGGTATAGTCGGTACTTTTTAAAAAAAGTACCAATATTTCTGAGTAATTCCAAATGAAATTCATTGGTTTCTTTTGGAAAAATGACACAGACCACCAATTGAATCAATGTTTCATCAACGCTTTCATAATTTGACGGAGTGTTTAATACAAATATTCTGACTCGTACTTCACGGTTTTTTAAGCATTTGCCATGGGGAATGGCAACTCCGTTCCCTAGTGAGGTAACACCTATTTTTTCTCTTTGAACTAATGCCTCATAAATCTCTTGAGTCTCTTTTGCATTTTCTCCGGCTTTGATCGCGAGCTGCTCAAAGAGGTGTTTTTTGCTTCGAAAAGGAAAATTGAGTTCAATATTTTGAGTTTCTATGTAGTCAATCAGCTTCATATAATTTATTCAAAATCAGTTGTTGAATTTTAGCATGAAACTCTAACAGTTAATGGAAAATTTTGTTACTTTGAAGGATAGAAACCCTTAGAGAATCTTGTATTTCTCTAAGGGTTTGTGTGAAGAATCAAACTTCTTGATATTTTAAAGGCTCACTACGGTGGCGGGTGCTGGTTAGTTTATCCTTGTGTCTTCTGATTTGTTTATCAAGTTTGTCAATCAGAAGGTCAATGGCTGCGTATAAATCCTCCTCTGTGGACTCTGCAAAAATTGTTTTGCCGTTAATGTGCATTGTGGCTTCAGCTTTATGCTCAAGTTTTTCAACACTTAATATTGCATGGACTTTAATGACCTGATCAAAGTGACGCTTTATTCTTTCGAACTTATTGGTTAAATAATCTCTCATTGAAGTTGTAACGTCGATTTGATGACCGGTGATGTCTATATGCATAGCATTCTCCTTCTAGATTTTATTAAAAAAAGGGCGTACATTTGAAAAGGCTTTAAATGATTTGCCCGTTGGATTTGAACTATGGTTTGTTTGATATTAAACCATATCTCATATAGGAAATCTGGATACGAATATTGGAAATTCAAGAGTTTAACTTTCCAAATTGTGTAAATTTTTCATAAGTTCAAGATACACAATTTTTTTATAAAAAGCAAGTTTTACATTCTAAAGTTTTCACCCAGATAGACGTTTCTCACATCTTCGTTACTGATGATTTGTTCCGGCATTCCTTCGGCAAGTATCACACCATCATTCAGGATATAGGCGCGGTCACAGATTCCCAGGGTTTCTCGAACATTATGATCGGTTACCAGAACTCCAAGACCTCTGTTTTTTAAGTGTGTGACAATTTTTTGTATGTCAATCACTGATATTGGATCAACTCCGGCAAATGGCTCATCGAGAAGAATATATTTCAAATCCAGTGCTAATGCCCTGGCAATTTCAACTCTTCTTCGCTCACCCCCGGAAAGGCTAATTCCAAGCTGATCATGAACGTGGTCAATGTTAAGCTCTTCCATGAGTGAATCAGCGTGGGTGTTTCTTTGTTGTTTGTTTAAATCTTTGCGGAGTTCAAGAACAGCCAGAATGTTTTGTCGAACAGTTAATTTGCGAAAGACAGATGCCTCTTGCGGCAAATAACCCAACCCTAATCCGGCACGAAGATGGATTCCATAGTCGGTGGCATTGACATTGTCTATGAGAATTTCTCCGGAGTCTGAATGAACCAGTCCGACAATCATATAAAAGCATGTTGTTTTTCCGGCACCATTTGGACCTAGTAAACCGACGACTTCTCCTGCCCCGACTGTCATCGAAACATCTTTGATGATTTTTCTTTTCTTATAAGATTTTACAAGGTTATTTACTACAATCATCGGTGATTTATTGCTCTTTGGATTTCGGTTTTAGAATGAGTTTAACTCTTTGGTTTTGAGCTTTAACGCCTTTGATTTCTTTGGTTTTGAGATTCATGGTGATTTTTTCACCACTCATTTCGCCTTGGATTTTGCTTTTGATGGATACATTGCCAGTCATAATAAGCATGTCATCTTTCACCATGAAGTCAATTTTATTGGCGACAACTTCTAACTTCCCAAATTCTGTATCTATGAATTGTTCCATTTCTACAGGATTGCCGGTGAGCTCAATCTTTGTGATTCCATCTTTGTTATTGTGTACGATAGCTTCATCAGAACTGACTTTTAGAGTTCCTTGTTCGATACTGATGTTACCCCAGTATTTTATTTGGCTCAGTCCGTCCTTAATCTCAGGTAAATTAATAAAGTTATCACCCAAAAGTACAAAATCAGCATCTTTGTCTGATTTTAAAGCCTGAATTTGCGAGCTGAATATCATCAGAACAATCAATAAGAGAAAGATAAATTTATTGTGTTTTTGATGATTTGTATATTGCTTTGACATTGTCATTGACCTCTAAAATTTCTTTTTTCATATCCAGTTTGGCAATCTCGCCGGACATGGTAAATGGTGTCTGTTGAAAAACGATTCCATTATTAGTGTATGCAGTGCTATTATCAAGTTTTACTAATAAACTGTTAGCAGTAAAACTGGATTTTTTATCTCCAAGTATTGATGAAGCCTTCAACTCTTCGGTAAAATTAATTTCATTGGTTTTATTGTTATATTCGGCTTTTTCCGAAAAAATTTGCCAATGTTGCTTGGCATCGTCATACGTCCACATCTTTGGTTTCGATATCAATATCAACTCTGAATCAGTGTAACGAATTAACCCTGGCGAGGTGAATTTACCAACCAATTTACCACTCTCGTCAGTAATTTTTAATTCCAGATTCTCAACCGAATAGCCTTTTGTGAACGGTTTGTTGGATTTCTGTTTTTCCAGATTAAAGAATATTTGCCATATAGAGTAAATTAATATGGCAAGAACCAGAAATAGTAAAATATGTTTTTGTTGTCTTGTCATTTACTATTGATGCAAAATCGAAAAATCATCAATTTTATCTTGTGCGGTTAATAATAAATCACAAACCTCTCGTCCGGCTCCTTGTCCACCTTTGTTTTTGGTGATTAGTTTAGCAGCCGATTTGGCTGAATCATGAGCATCGGCAACGGCAATTGGTAGAATACATTGTTTCATAATTGGCAAATCAATAACGTCATCTCCGACATAGGCAACTTGGGTATGAGCGAGTTTGAGCGCATCCAACAAATTGTGATATGTTTCCAGTTTGTTCATTCGACCCTGGTAAACGTGATTAATTCCCAGATTTTTCATTCGATTCGCCACAATTGAAGAAGTTCTTCCGGTAATTATTGCTACTGTTATATCCGTTTTGGCTAGCCACGATAATCCCAAACCATCTTTAACATTGAACTTTTTTATTTCACGCCCTTCATCGGTGAAATAAATTCCTCCATCCGTTAATACTCCATCAACATCGAAAATGACGAGTTTGATGTTTTTTGCAATGTTTAAAATTTCCTGAGGGTACTCCACTAAACAACTCCGGCTCTTAGTAAATCATGAATATTTAATGCACCGATTAGGTGGTTTGTATCATCAACCACCAACAGGCTGTGAATATTGTATTGCTCCATAAGCTGAGCTGCCGAAACAGCTAAACTATTGGATTTAATCGTGATTGGATTCAGAGTTGCCACCTCTTCGATATTGGTATTTTGAATATCAACTTGTTCATCAAAGGCACGGCGTAAATCACCATCAGTAAAAATTCCTTTTACGGTGTTTTTATCGTCAACAATTGCCGTCATTCCAAGACGTTTTTTGGTGATTTCAAAGAGTGCTTCTTTAATATTTGTGCCGACATTTACTTTTGGGATTTCATCCCCGGTTCTCATCAAATCATCAATTTTGAGCAAAAGCCTTTTACCCAAAGAGCCTGCCGGATGAGAACGTGCAAAATCTTCTTCGGTAAAACCTCTGAGCTTGAGCAAAGTAACAGCTAAAGCATCTCCAAGAACTAAAGTAGTCGTTGTGCTTGTTGTCGGTGCTAATCCCAAAGGACAAGCCTCTTCGCCAACAGCAATGGATAAGTGAACATCTGACAGTTTTGCTAAAGTTGATTCCGGGTTGCCGGTTATTGCAATAGTTGGAACGCCCATGCGTTTGATAACCGGAAGTATACTTAAAATTTCATCGGTTTCACCGGAATTTGAAACACAAATAATTGTATCATTTTTGGTTATCATTCCTAAATCACCGTGGCTGGCTTCACCTGGATGAACAGAAAAGGCTGGTGTTCCGGTTGATGCTAAAGTCGCTGAAATTTTATTGCCGATATGGCCGGATTTACCCATGCCAATAACAATCACATGTCCTTGGCAATTAAGCAATAAACCAATAGCTTGAATAAAGTCATCACCAAATTGCAATTGAAGTTTGTCCAGAGCATTTTTTTCCGTTGAAACAACCTGTCGGGCGAGTTCAAGTATCTCAGTTTGGACTTCTATTTTATATATCATGCAACTGATCTCATATACAACCAAACCATATAAGCTAAATAACTGGCAACGAATAAATATCCATAGAAGCGAGGAATTGGTTTGTTTTTGGATACATAGACCATAGATAATACCAGCAATGCGAAAGTTAAATCAAGCATTACCAGATATTCTGTTTGTAGAAAATCTGCCGGCATTTCATAAGATTTAATGGTGGCACTGATGCCTAAGACACCAAGCAAATTAAACATATTTGAGCCGAGTATGTTTCCCAATGCCAAATCGTGTTCATTTTTACGCATGCAGGCAATTGTGGCAGAAAGCTCAGGCAGTGACGTTCCCAATGCAACGATAGTTAAGCCGATTGCTACATCCGACATTCCCATAATTTTTGCAATAATCGTTGCACCATCAACAATAAGCATGGATGCAACCGGTAGCATGATGATACCAAAAGCCAACCATAACAAAGCAGCTGTTTTTGATACATCTTGCGGAATTTCTGCTTCAAATTCTTTCTGAAGAATGTCTTTTTCTTTCGATTGTTTCAAGCCCAGCCATGCCATCCACACGGTCATTGATAGCACAGACGCCAAAAGAATGATACCATCCATTCGGCTTTGTTCACCATCCCACATTAGCATCAATACAAATAATGAAATCACCAACAACATTGGTAATTCGCGTTTAATGGTTGCAGATGCAATTAAAAGCGGTGTTACGGCTATTCCGACACCTAAGACCAGGGCAATATTTGCAATATTTGAACCGACTGCATTTCCTAATGCCAATCCGGGATTTCCTTTCATCGCAGCAATTGCAGAAACCACCATTTCGGGCGCAGAGGTTCCAAAGCCAATGATAATCAGTCCAACTACCATACTGGAAACCCCAAGGTAACCGGCCGTGGCAGCTGCACCAAGTATGAATTTATCAGCAGAGTAAATTAAAAGGATAAGCCCAAATATCAGATAGGCTATTGCTTCAATCATTAAAACACACCATAAAAATTAAATTTTCGCTATTCCAACCAGCCATTATAAAATATAATGTGGGGCTTTTGAAACAAGAATCAATCTTATCTGGTATTTAAGCATAAGAATGTTCTAACGACGGAATTATTCATGGAACCATCACAAATTGAAGAACTGATTGCAGCACATATTAATTGTGACTATGTCAAAGTCGAAAGTAATGATAACAGGCATTATCAAGCAGTTATCGTTTCAAAAGAGTTTGAAGGAAAAATAAAAATCAGTCGTCATCGTTTGGTTTATTCAGCATTGGGCGATTCCATGCAAAATGCCATTCATGCTTTCAGCTTTCAGGCTTATACTCCTGAAGAGTACAACAAAATCGCTTAAATCATGGAAAAAATAGTCATCAAAGGTGGAAAAGCACTCAATGGAACTGTAACGGCATCCGGCGCGAAGAATGCCGTTTTGCCAATAATTGCCGCCAGTATTGTTGGATCAGGAACATCAATAATTAAAAATGTACCGCATCTTGAAGATGTAACCACCATGAATGAACTACTTATTCAGATGGGCGTGGATTTAACGATAAACGACACAACCAACATCGAAATTTGTGCCGATCATATTACCAACCCAAAAGCTCCTTATGAGATTGTAAAAACCATGAGAGCATCAATTTTGGCTCTTGGTCCTTTACTTACTAAATATGGCAGAGCCGAGGTTTCACTACCCGGAGGTTGTGCAATCGGCGCCCGACCAGTGGATATTCATCTGAAAGGACTCGAGGCTATGGGTGCCGAAATTCATGTCGAAAACGGCTATATCATTGCTAAAGCCGACCGACTGAAAGGTTGTCAATACTATATGGATAAAGTGACGGTTACCGGTACGGAAAATTTGCTAATTGCCGCTACTTTGGCTGAAGGTGAAACCATTCTTGAAAACTGTGCGACAGAACCTGAAGTGGTTGATTTGACAAAATATCTCCTCAATATGGGAGCAAAAATTGAAGGAATAGGGACGTCTGTTTTGAAAATCACCGGCGTTGATAAACTTTATGGTTGTGAACATGTAGTTATACCGGACCGGATTGAAATTGGCACATTTTTAGTTGCAGCAGCAGCTACCGGTGGCAAAATTACAGTAAATAAGGTGGTTCCTCATGATTTGGAATCTGTTCTTATAAAACTTCGTGAGTCCGGTGCAGAAATTACCGTTACAGAAGACTCAGTTTCTTTGAATATGCATGGTGAACGCCCCAAACCGGTAAACATCAACACAGCTCCACATCCCGCTTTTCCAACCGATATGCAGGCACAGTTTTGTAGTTTGAATGCAATCGCATCAGGTTATTCAATTGTGACTGAGAATTTATTTGAAAATCGTTTTATGCACATCAATGAATTGGTTCGGATGGGAGCGGATATTACCGTTTCCCATAATCAGGCTGTTATTCATGGTGTCGAAAGATTAAATGGAGCACCAACCACGGCAACCGACTTAAGAGCATCTGCAAGTCTGGTTATTGCTGGTTTGGTCGCTGAAGGCATATCTGAAATCTACGATATTCACTTTATCGATCGTGGCTATGAGGTGATTGAGGAAAAGCTCAGCCAACTCGGTGCAGATATTAAAAGAGTTTCGTATTAACTCTCTATTTTTACAACATTAACTCCTTATTCTTTCAATGATACTTAATTGTTTCATTTGCTGATTACAAAATAAGTATTCCTATTTGAAAGTTGCGATTCTTCGATATAACAAGGATAATGGCGGATATCTATTGAAACTTGGAAAATTTCGTAATATGAAATCCACATTATTTTTAATTCTCACTTTGTTGCTAATTTCATGCCAGAAACAACAGAGCGAAGACAAAATTATCACAGGTTATATAGAAGAGGAACTGCGTTTAATTGCTTCTCCACAATCAGGTTGGATTATTGAAAGCGATATTGTGGAAGGAAATAGAATTCAACCGGGGCAACTGTTATTTCGATTGGATAATGAAAACCAAGTCAATGAAGTTAAAATCCTTGAAAAAAATCTTGAAGCAGCAAAAGCCGGAATCACTGACTTGCAAAAAGGTGTGCGCCCCGATGAATTGAAAAGTATCAAAGCTCAATTACAGGAAGCCCAATCGCGTTTTGAATTGGCAAAAAATGAACTAGTTCGAGCAGAAAAATTATTTAAAAAGGGACTTTTAGATGAATCTAAACTGGATACTGCCAAATCGAATAAAGATGTTATTGCAGCACAAATAAAATCTTTGCAGAGTAAACTCAATCTAGCGCAATTAGGAGCGAGGCCGGATCAAATAATACAAGCGCAAGCTCAGGCTGAATCGATAGTCTCGCAATTGAGTATTGCCAAGTACAATTTGTCTCAGCGTGATGTTTACAGTAGTGTAAGCGGAGTTGTTAAAGAGGTTTTGTACCATAAAGGTGAGTATGTTCAATCAACATCGATAGTTCTTAAGGTGCAACTTCCGGATATGAATAAAGTGAGATTCTACATTCCGCAATCAGAGCTTGTTAATGTAAGTTTGAATCAAAAAATATCAGTTTCAGCCGATGGAATGAGCCAGCCGGTTGAAGCAAGAGTCAGTTACATTTCCGAATCCGCTGAATTCACTCCTCCTGTTATTTATAGTAATGAGTCCAGAGATAAACTGGTGTTTTTAGTTGAGGCTCGTTTGTCAGCAGATTCTTCATTGCATGCCGGTTTGCCGGTGGATATTAAACTGTGAGCGAAGATTTTCATGATAGCAACTCTCTGGCAATTGATGTCAAAGGGCTGGTCAAAGACTTCAATGGCAAGATTGTTGTTAATGGAGTTGATATCAAAATGCCACTTGGACAAGTTTGGGGGTTTCTGGGTCCAAATGGTTCGGGTAAAACAACCACAATTCGTATGCTTTGCGGATTATTGAAGCCGACCGCCGGTTCAGGTACTTGTTTAGGCTTCGATATAATTAATGAATCCGATAAAATTAAAAAATTAACTGGTTACATGACTCAAAAGTTTTCCTTTTGGAAGGATTTAACCATTCGGGAGAATCTTGAGTTTGTAGGTCGTCTTTACAATAGCAAAAATCTCAAACAATTAGTCGATGAAACACTGGAATCGTTAGGACTTCAACATCGGCAATCACAACTTGCAGGAAACTTATCCGGTGGATGGAAGCAACGGATGGCTTTGGCAGCAGTCACCATGCATTCTCCTAAATTGTTGTTACTGGATGAGCCAACTGCGGGAGTTGACCCTTTGGCAAGACGCGAATTCTGGGATCAGATACATACTTTATCAAATAAAGGTTTAACTGTACTGGTTTCAACGCATTACATGGATGAAGCGGAACGATGTGACCAAATTGTCTATCTGGCTCATGGGAATCTCATTACTCAGGGATCGGTTCGGGATGTGATTAAGGAGTCCGGACTTGTCACCTATAAAGGGCAGGGTGAAAATATTCGTCAGTTAGCTCCATATTTCAAAAATATTTCCGGAATCGAACATGTAGCATATTTTGGAAATGCTTTGCACATTAGTAGCCCTGATTCTAATGAGCTTGAACAAGCAATCAAAAACAGCCAAAAATCGTATTCTGAATCATTAAATATTCATTGGGAAAAAATTGAACCTAGTCTTGAAGATACGTTTATATCGTTAATGCTGAAATCCGGTACAGATCAGAGGAAGTATTGATATGGAGGTTTTGAACAAATTCAGACACATTAGTGCGATTCTCCGTAAGGAGTTTATTCAAATGTCGCGTGATAAAATGACATTCGCCATGATGCTTGTGATTCCGCTAATGCAACTGATTTTATTTGGTTTTGCAATTAACACCGACCCTAAAAACTTACCAACAGCAATTTATTCAGAAGAATCAACACTTTTTGTACGAAGTATTATCAGTGGTTTTGAGGCATCGGGTTTTTATGATGTGAAGTATAAATCTTCAAGTCCTGCTGAAAATTCACAATTATTGGAGGAAGGTGAAGTTGCCTTTGCTATTCATATCCCTGCTGGATTTTCTGCTAATTTAATCAAAGGTTTACGACCGCAAATCCTACTGGAGGCAGATGCATCAGACCCCGCAGCAGCTTCAAACGCGGTAGCCGGAGTGAACCAGATTGTCAATCAGGCTCTAAGACATGACTTAAAAGGAAGTTTGAGTTCTTTGAACCAAAAACCGGCCCCGGTCGAAGTTATTGTTCACCGTCTATATAATCCCGAAGGCAAGTCTCAATATAACATTGTCCCTGGTCTTTTGGGTGTTATTCTGACAATGACTTTGGTTATGATTACATCAATGGCAATGACTCGAGAAGCTGAAACCGGAACATTAGAGAACTTGCTAGCCATGCCAGTGAAACCTGTTGAGGTGATGATTGGTAAAATTATTCCTTATGTGGTTATTGGCATCGTCCAAACAGTTGTCATATTATTGGCTGCTCACTATGTTTTCTCTGTCCCGTTTGTCGGTAATATGATGAGTTTAATTATTGTTGTTGTTATTTTCATATTAACTAATCTGACTCTAGGTTTTACTTTTTCAACGGTTGCACGAACCCAAATGCAAGCTATGCAGTTGACATTCTTCTTCTTTCTGCCATCTATTCTACTTTCCGGTTTTATGTTTCCGTTTCGTGGAATGCCAATCTGGGCACAAACTATCGGTGAAATTTTACCTTTGACTCATTTTTTAAGAATAATCCGCGGAATTATGCTGAAAGGCAGTGGAATATTCCAGTATCCTCAGGATGTGATGGCATTATTGGCTTTTACATTTGTTGTTGGAATTATTGCTGTTAAAAGATATCGCCAAACTTTAGACTGATTGAATCTAAAATTATTGAGAATGATTCCTTTTTAGATTATATACTCTAAAAAATCATCTTAGGATTAATCACAAGTGTTAATAAAGAGGGTGGTGCTATGAAACGCTTGGGATTGATATTTTTATCAACTTTTTTACTTTCTGATTGCAGTTATCTTGAAAGTTCGGGAGATGCTTTTATCTCGCCGTTAAATGCTATTCAACTGACATCTGAATCAGAGTCAAATTCACAGATTGGTGAATTTCAAATGCAGATAAAGTCAATTGATAATATTCAACGAATGACATTTCTTAATTCGGAATTGGATTCAAAAGATCAGCGGAATTTAACAATTGCAATCAGACCGCGAGCTGTTCAGCAATTAACTAAAAAATACGGTGATAAACTGCAAGAGCAATTGCTTAATAGTGAAATTAAAGTTAGCGGAGAAGCAAAACGCCAAAAAATCTGGGTATTGCATAGGAATTTAAACACCGGGCAATATTATTATCAGACTAAGGTGTTTGTAAAATCGGCTGATCAGATTAGTTTTTTGTAGTTTTTCCGGTTGTTTGCGGATAAATCCAACCGGATATCAGACCTCCGGAAGTGTTTTCGGACATTCCCGGTTCGATGTCAAGGATCTGGTAATAGCCGTTGGTTTTGAAAAGACTGATTTTGCGAGAATAGGATTCCGGATTTTGCCAGAGTTTGTTGTTGTAATTTTCCTCTGCGAGAGCAATCCATCCTTGTTGTTCATCGATATCAACGACAACTGCAACATGGCCGTGACGCCAAAGTGGGTTATTTCTATCTGGATAATAAACCAACAAATCTCCTTTCTTGGGTGCAATTCTAGCTGTTCCGTTAATTGAACGGGCTAGGGGAAAGTTTTCATTGGTTCTAATATTTTTGCCTTCTTCGAGATAAATGATCTCATGAGCACTATCAATACTGCCAAAAGTGATGCCATTGTTAATCATCCACCAATGTCTTGCGTATTCAACGCATTGGTAAACCAATCCAATGTAATATAAATTCTTATCCTTGGGGTTCTCAGCATGAATAGTGACTTCATTTGTTGCCAGATTAAGAAATGAAAACTCAGGATATATGCATTGTGACTGACAATTTGAATAGGCTTTTACGCCCTGAGATTCTCCTAATGCTGTTCCAAAATCATTGACACAATTGTTACTACACATTTGCTTACCTTGTTCGAACATGGATTGGTTTTGTTCGGTTGTAAATGGTTCAGGTTTGTCGATTAATCCATAACCATCGGTTGCAATACTTTGTGCCAATAATGAAGTTGAAAACAGAATCAGGAGGGATAATTTCATTTTTTATTTCCCATTAAAATTTGCTTTTCTTTTTTCCAAAAACGCCTGTGTTCCTTCTTTCATATCTTCGGTTGCGCATGTGACAGCAAAGGCCTTGGCTTCATAATCCAAACCTTCCGGTAATGAGCATTCAGCACCGTGATTGATTGAATCAATGATACACTGCATTGCAATTGGAGCAGAATAGGTTAGTTGTTTTGCCATTTTTGCAACAGTTTCAGCCAATTCGTTTTGTGGTACAACCAAATTAACCAAACCAATTTCGTAAGCTCTTTGAGCATTAATCATGTTTCCAAGTAAATTCATTTCCAAGGCTCGACCTTTTCCAACCAAACGCACCAGTCTTTGAGTTCCTCCAAATCCCGGAATCACACCAAGTTTGATTTCCGGTTGTCCGAACATCGCATTCTCGGAAGCGACACGAATATGGCAGGACATAGCAAGTTCACAACCACCACCTAAGGCAAAGCCATTAACGGCAGCGATTACCGGTTTGCCTGATTGTTCGATGGTATTCATCACTTTTTGACCATAACTGGCAAACTTCATTCCAGTGACGGCGTTGGCTTTAGCTAGTTCGGAAATATCTGCTCCGGCTATAAATGACTTTTCTCCACTACCGGTAATTATTATTGCAGCAACATTCTCATCAGTTTGAGCGTTGTTGATTGCTTCTTCAATTTCTTTTAAGGTTTTTTGATTTAGGGCATTGAGTTTTTCAGGTCTATTGACTGTTAGTGTTAAGATATTGTTATTTGTTTCTAAAAGGATGTTTTCCATTATTTGAAGTCTCAATTATTTAACCGTCATATTGTATCAATTATTGAACTGAATAGCTGTATTTATGTCTATAGGAGTTGTGAATATTCGTGCTGTAGCATAGAATACGCAACTTCAAAAATTATCAACATTGAGGAAAAATGATGAATTTTAAAATTTTATTAGCTGTATTGATGGTGATTTTTGCCGGTTTGGCAAAGTCTCAAAATGCAGAACCAACTTTTGATAAAAAGAAAGCCAGTTATGCAATCGGCTACCGTATGGGAATTGAATTTGCCGGCAGACAAGGAACTGAATTTGAACTGGATGTTGAAGAAGCAATCAAGGGTATCAGAGACTCAGCAGCTAAAAAAGACCCTGCAGTTTCAAAAGAGGATATGGTGCTGAATGTTCAAGGATATGAAAAGAAAATGCAGATGAAACAAATGGAAATGTACAAAAAACTAGCGGATGAAAACAAAAAGCGTAGTGATGGATTTTTAGCAGAAAATCGTAAGAAAAAAGGCATTAAAGAGCTTCCATCAGGGGTTCAGTACAGAGTGATCGAAGATGGTGTTGGTAATCATCCAACGATGGATAGCGAAGTCACAATTCACTACAGAGGTTCTCTCATTGGCACTGAAGATGTGAATAACTATCAGGAATTTGACAGTACATTCATAAGAGGCGAACCAAGAACGCTGAAAGTAAGTGAAGGCTTAAAAGGTTGGCAGGAAATTTTACCTTTAATGAGACCGGGCGGAAAATGGCAAGTTTATATTCCACCTGAGTTGGGATTCGGTATCAGAGGGCAAAGTCCAATTGGTCCAAATGAAGTTTTAGTTTTTGACATCACTTTGTTGAGCATCAATAAATAAGAACCAGCTAGAATTGATTCATACGGGGCGGATTATTCATGCCCCGTTTTTTTATGTTAAAACCAGAAAATAAACAGAACCTCTATCAGAACCTGAAAGCCAGATTAAAAACAGATTTGATTCCGACAGAAATTTGGCAGGCTTCAGGGCATGATGAATTGCTTCCGGCAGCAGTATTAGTTCCACTGTTCTGGAAAAATGATGAACTTCATATCCTGTTGACCAAAAGATCTGAGAGTTTAAAAAAGCATTCAGGACAAGTGAGCTTCCCCGGTGGTCGGTTTGATAAAGAAGATTTGACAATCAGACAGGCTGCAATCAGAGAAACTCGTGAAGAAATTGGGATTGCAGAAGAACACATCAATGTAGTTGGATATCTGGATGATGTGCAGACAGCTTCAGGTTTTTATGTAACTCCCTTTGTAGCTGTTTTGGATGATAATTTTTCAATAACAAGAAACACAAGCGAAGTATCTGAAGTTTTTTCAGTTCCATTTCAATACTTTGCTGAGGAAAGTAATCGCAGTAAACATACAGCGAAATATAAAGGACAAAATGTGAATTACTATGTATATCCACATCAAAAGCATACAATTTGGGGCGTTACCGCAGAAATTATCGTAAAATTAGTCGATAAAATCATTGAATAGAATTATTTATATTAAGCAACAATGACAGCAAAAATCAAAGGAAAACTATTTATTAAAACTCATGGCTGCCAGATGAATGAATATGATTCATCTAAAATGCATGATGTTTTACATGATACTCATGAGCTCACATTAACTGAGAACGAAGATGAGGCGGATGTTATATTGCTGAACACTTGTTCCATTCGAGAAAAGGCACAAGAAAAAGTTTTTTCACAACTTGGCAGGTGGAGAAAACTTAAAGACAAAAATCCGAACCTTATCATCGGGGTGGGCGGATGTGTCGCTTCACAGGAAGGTGAGAATATTTTAAAAAGAGCTCCGTATGTAGATATGGTTTTCGGACCACAAACACTTCACAGATTACCCAAAATGCTTGATGCGGTACAGTCTGAACATAAGGCTCAACTTGATATTAGTTTTCCTGAAATTGAAAAATTTGATAACCTCCCTGAACCTAAAAAGGAAGGAGCTTCGGCTTTTGTTTCAATCATGGAAGGTTGCAGTAAATATTGTACATTTTGTGTGGTTCCATACACACGTGGAGAAGAAGTTTCCAGACCATTGGACAGTGTATTGGCAGAAGTGATGGAACTTTCATTACAAGGTGTTAAAGAAATTAATTTACTGGGACAAAACGTAAATGCCTATAGGGGAACAACTCATGAAGGAGATGTTGCAGATTTAGCGGATTTAATTCATTATGTAGCAGCCATTGACGGAGTAGAAAGAATACGTTTCACGACATCACATCCTGTTGAATTTACCGATGCTTTAATTGAGGCTTATGCTCATGAGCCCAAATTGGCCAATTATTTGCACTTACCGGTACAAAGTGGTTCGGACAGAATTTTATCAGCCATGAAACGCGGCCACACAGCATTGGAATATAAACAAAAAATTCGCAAACTCAGAGAAGTTCGTCCCGATATTAGTTTGTCATCCGATTTTATTGTTGGATTTCCAGGGGAGACGGACAAGGATTTTGCTGCAACCATGAAATTGATTAACGATATTAAGTTTGATCAGAGTTACAGTTTTATTTATTCCAAACGCCCCGGAACTCCGGCAGCTAACATTGAAGATGAAGTCCCAATGTCGGTCAAGAAAGAAAGATTGCAAATTTTGCAGGAAACTATTAACGGATTTGCCGCTGAAATTTCACAACAAATGGTCGGAACAACTCAAAGAGTTTTGGTCGAGGGAGTTTCCAAGAAAGATCCTAAGCAACTGGCTGCAAGAACTGAAAATAACAGAGTTGTAAACTTCGATGGTAATCCACGTTTGATTGGCAGTATGATAGATTTGGAAATCACCGAGGCTTATCGCAACTCATTACAAGGGAAAATAATAATTAATGACTGAAGTCCAAAATACTATTAAAACGATTGAAATCGAAGATGTAAACAATGGTGTTCTTGCCAATTTATACGGATTTCAGGATGAACATTTAAAACTTCTGGCTAAAAAAACTCAAACTAAGATAAATGCTCGAGGAAATCACCTGCAAATCGAAGGTGAAGAAGAAAACATTTCTGTCGTTGAAAGTTGCCTTCAATTAATGTTGGATGAAGCTGTTAATGAGTCCCTAAATCCTGAAATGGTCCATATTATCGTTCAGGGAAACTATCAAAATACGCAAACCGATAATGACTCTGAGGCTGACTTTTCTGAAGTCACAATCCAAACTCGTAAGGGAGCAATTGTCGGTCGTTCACTGAATCAAAAGCTCTATCTGCACAATATCGTCACGCATGATATAAATTTCGGAATTGGTCCTGCAGGAACAGGAAAAACTTATCTGGCTGTTGCCTGTGCTGTAGATGCAATATTGAACCAGCAAGTTCAAAGAATTATTCTCGTCAGACCGGCGGTGGAAGCCGGCGAAAGGCTTGGTTTTTTACCCGGTGATTTATCCGAAAAAGTCGATCCTTATCTTCGTCCTCTCTATGACGCATTGTATGAAATGTTGGGAGTGGAGAAGGTCGAGCGGATGTTGGAGAAAAACATTATTGAAGTCGCACCACTAGCATTTATGCGTGGACGGACGTTAAACAACGCATTTGTCATTTTGGATGAAGCTCAGAATACAACAATTGAACAAATGAAAATGTTTTTAACTCGTACTGGTTTCGGAACGACTGTTGTCGTTACAGGTGATGTCACTCAGGTTGATTTAAAACCCGGACAAACTTCAGGTCTAAAGCATGCTATTGAAGTGTTGAAAGAAGTCCATGATATTAGTTTCAGCTGGTTTGAATCGAAAGACGTGGTGCGACACAATTTGGTTCAAAAAATCATTAATGCCTATGAGGCTTTTCCAAAATAAACTTGATAACCTTAAAAACAAGAAAAGCCTGCACCATTCGATGCAGGCTTTTGAACATAGAAGCGACTATACTTCTTTAGGGATTCTGATGGATTCAACCAAATCCTGAATTTCCTGCGGTGGCTCTTCAGTGACTTTGCTGACGACCAATGCAACGACAAAGTTAAAAATCATTCCTAATGAGCCTATGCCCTCAGGGGAAATTCCAAACCACCAGTTATCGGCATTATTTAATTCCAAATGCATGAATTTGAAATAAATGATGTAGCTCAATGTGAACACAATACCAACAATCATGCCTGCAACTGCTCCGGTTTTATTGACTCTTTTGTTGAAAATACCAAGTAAGATTGCCGGGAATAGTGATGAGGCTGCGAGACCAAAAGCAAGTGCCACCACCTGAGCGACAAATCCCGGTGGATTAGCTCCAAGATATCCCGCTATTAGAATGGCTACAGCTGCTGATACACGACCAATAAACAGTTCTTTTTTCTCAGAGATTTCAGGAGCAATTATACCTTTCACCAAATCATGAGAGATTGAAGAGGATATAACCAATAACAATCCGGCAGCAGTTGAAAGTGCGGCAGCAATACCACCGGCGGCAATCAATGCGATGACCCAGTTTGGAAGTTGAGCAATTTCCGGATTTGCCAGAACCATGATGTCTCTGTCAACTTTCAGCTCGTTGCCTTTCCAACCATAACTGTCAGCTTTCGCTTTGAAAGATTCGTTCTTGTCATTGTAATATTGAATCCGGCCATCACCATTTTTATCATCAAATGTTAAGAGACCAGTTTTTTCCCAAGTTGCAAACCATGAAGGTTTGTCGGAATATTTTAAATTGCCATCCACTGCACCAACTTCACCAGGTTGAATCGTATTTATTAAGTTCAGTCTCGCTAGTGAACCTACTGCAGGAGCTGTGGTGTAAAGAATTGCAATGAATAATAACGCCCAACCAGCTGATTTTCTGGCATCACTCACTTTAGGAACTGTGAAGAATCGAACAATCACATGAGGTAAACCGGCTGTTCCAACCATTAAAGCAGCAGTTATGAATAATAAGTCTGTTGTGCTTTTGGAACCGGCAGTGAAAGCATTAAATCCTAACATTGTGACAATTTCATCGAGTTTTGCCAGTAAGGAAATATCCTGACCTGCTAAATTGCTTCCAAATGCCAGTTGTGGAATAGGATTACCGGTAATTTGAACGGAGATAAAAATTGCCGGAACCATATAAGCAAAAATCAATACACAATATTGAGCAACCTGAGTGTAAGTAATACCTTTCATACCACCTAGAACAGCATAAAAGAACACAATTCCCATACCAATAATCAATCCGGTAAGTATTTCTACCTCCAAAAATCTGGAAAATACAATGCCGACACCACGCATTTGCCCGGCGACATATGTGAAAGAAATAATAATCAAACAGATTACGGCTACCACTTTTGCGGTTTTGGAATAATATCGGTCACCAATAAATTCAGGAACAGTAAACTTTCCGAATTTCCTCAGATAAGGAGCCAGTAACAAAGCAAGGAGCACATAACCACCGGTCCATCCCATTAAATAAACTGATGAATCATATCCTGCAAATGAAATAATACCTGCCAGAGAAATAAATGATGCGGCAGACATCCAGTCAGCGGCAGTTGCCATACCATTAGCAATCGGATGAACACCTTTCCCGGCAACATAAAAATCACCGGTTGAGCGTGCTTTTGCCCAAATTGCAATAGCGATATAGAGTATGAATGATGCGACAACAACAACAATAGTTAAAGTTTTTAAATCCATTGTTAATCCTCCACACCGTATTTCTTATCGAGTGTATTCATTTTTTTTGCATACACGAAGATAAGTATCAGATAAACATACATTGAACCTTGCTGAGCAATCCAAAAACCGAGTTTGAAACCACCAAACTGGATGGTGTTGAGCTGATCAACTAGCACAATTCCCAAGACGTATGAAACAATAAACCAAATTGATAAAAGCAATCCCATGAGTTTGAGATTGGCTTTCCAATAGGCTTCGCGATTTTCTTTTGAAGACATAAATGAACCCTCTTACATTTTTAGTGCTTTCAATATATCAGAATCGTTTGATGAAATAACTTATACTTTGGTATAGGTTACTGTGAGAAATTTGTTCAATCGATTATACTTGTTAGTCTCAAAGAGAAGCCGAATAGGGGAAAATGGTTAACAGCAAAGTGATTTATCTGGCTTTTTTCATATACATGTCCTTGATGTATATTGTTGCCACTTGGGGTGATAAGCAGGATTTAAGCCGGAAAAAAATCTTGAGAAGTTTTGTTTACAGCCTTTCGTTGGCTGTTTATTGCACATCCTGGACATTTTATGGTGCTGTTGGAACAGCTACAAAAACAGGTTGGGGCTTCCTGCCTATTTATCTGGGTCCGATTCTACTGTTTACTGTTGGTTGGCCGCTCGTCAATAAGATTATTAAAATCAGCAAATCAAAGAATGCCACTTCTATTGCTGATTTTGTCGCCAGCCTTTATGAGAAATCTCGGAGAATTGCCGTTCTGGTGACTTTTATAGCTGTTTTTGCAGTTGTTCCTTATATTGCTTTGCAACTTGAAGCGATTTCTTCCAGTTTGGAAGCGATATCCGTCGATACAGATAATGCACAATTCCGAACTTTTGTCATTGCCGCGATGGTGAGTTTCTTTTCAATTGTCTTCGGCACGCAAAAACTTGATGTGACAGAACATCACAGAGGATTAATGATGGCAATCGCTTTTGAATCACTGATTAAAGTGATTGCTTTTGTTGCTGTGGGTGTGTTGGTGGTTTTTTCACTTTATTCCGGACCAGTGGATGTTGTAAAGGAGGGAACTAAATTCGACTTGGTTGCCAATGGGCCGACTCTTTCTATGAATTTCATCTCGCAGATTATTCTGGCTTTTTTGGTGTTCATGTCTTTACCCAGACAATTTCATGTAACCGTTGTTGAAAACGAAAGCCGAGATGATTTGATATGGTCTCGTTGGGTTTTTGTTATTTATTTGTTGCTATTTTCGGCATTTGTTATTCCCATTTCAATGGCGGGTCAAAGTTTTTTGCCTAATGATTCATCTGCTGACATGTATGTTTTAGAGCTGCCAATTTTCATGAAACAGGAATGGATGACCTTACTCGTGTTCTTCGGTGGACTTGCCGCTGCGACTGGAATGATAATTATTTCAACAATTGCTTTGAGTACAATGGTCAGTAATGACTTGTTGTTACCTTTATATTTAAAAGCCAAACAATATAACCTCCCCAAAAAGTCCGACTTGCAATCGTTGGTATTAAATAGTCGCAGAGCCAGTATCATTTTGATTACTTTCTTGGGCTATCTTGTTTATTATCTCCTTGATGAAGAAATTCCATTAGCTTCATTTGGAAATTTATCATTTCTACTGACAGTTCAATTTGCACCGGCAATCTTACTGGGAATTTATTGGCACAAAACCAACAAACAAGCAGCTTTTGGTGGTGTGGTTGCAGGTGTTTTTGTTTGGTGTTTATTTGTTTTTATACCTGAAATTTTCATTAAAAGTGCTGAAAACTATACCAAAAGTGGTTTCATGTACACCTTGCAGAATTTAAGTAGCAGCAATTTTTCGTTATCCAAATTCGTGTTTTATTCTTTAGGAGTCAATGTCTTAGTCTATTTTGTTTTAGCCTATTATTATCGTTATATTAATCAAAAACAAAAAGTGGCTTCTCAAAATGATGTTTCCACACAGTCAGAAACAATAAAGGTCAAAGATTTAAAAGCGGCTGTTGCTAATATTGTCGGACAAAACGTAGTGGAACAATCTTATGAGAATTTTTTCCAGGGCTTTAATAACCAAATCACTGATGATTCCGAAGTCTCAACACCAATAATTCAGTTTACTGAGCGCCTATTATCCGGTTCAATTGGCTCCTCGTCTGCCAGAACCATGTTAACGGCTTTATTGAAAAGCAAGGGCTTGACTGTCAATGATATTGTGATTCTTTTGGATGAAACCTCTCAGGCAATTCGTTTTCACCGCAGAATGACCGATGCTACCTTGGATACCATTTCACAAGGTATCAGTGTGGTTGACAGTAATTTGAGGCTGGTTGCCTGGAATAAACAGTACCTCAAATTATTAAATTATCCCGAAGGAATGGTTTACAAAGGCATGGCAATTGAAGAATTGATTCGATATAACGCCTCACGAGGTCTATTAGGTGACAATAGCGCAACAAACGAAGTTGAAAAGAGATTAGTTCACTTGCGCAAAGGTCTTCCGTATCGACATGAGAAATCCTATGGAAATTCAAAATATCTGCAAATAGAAGGCAATCCAATGCCTGATGGCGGATATGTCACAACATTTATGGATGTCAGTCACTATAAAATGATTGAGCAAAAGCTCATCAAATCTGAGAACGATATACGATTTTATACGGAAAACTCACCGGCAATGTTGGCATATATTGATAATAGTTATGACCTGAAATTTGCTAATAAGGCCTATATCAACATTTTTTCTTCGCACGAGAATACGATTGTTGGTCGAAATATCAATGAACTTTATGAAGAAAATCAGTTGAACCAATGCAAACCACATCTGGATTCGGCATTAGAAGGGAAACAAGTCTCTTTCGAATTTGAATTGGATGATGGAATTGATAATAAGAGATTTTTGCTCGGTAATTTTGTTCCGGATGTTGATACAAAGTCACAAGTTGTTAAAGGAGTTTTTGCAATCCTTCAGGATATTTCAACTCGTCGAAAAACTGAACTGGAGTTGCAAAAATCGAAAGAAAGTCTGGAAATAAGGGTTCAGGAACGAACCCAAGAACTTCAAATAGCCAAGAAAAAAGCCGAAACTGCCAATAAAAGTAAAACAAAATTCATCGCCGATGCCAGTCACGACTTATTACAACCATTTAATGCGGCTCGATTGTTTTGTTCATTACTTTCTGAGAAAAGTGATGAACTCCCCGAAGATATACGCTCGACAGTCAATAATTTGGATCACTCGCTCAGATCTGCCGAGAATTTGCTTGGTGCATTGCTTGATATTGCAAAGATTGATGCCGGAGGAATAAGTGTTGATAAAAGTAATGTATCAATTAATCAACTCTTTGAGTATCTAAAAAATCAGTACAAATCATTAGCAGCGAAAAAAGGCTTGAAATTCAAGGTTCGCAGTAATGATTTTTTTACTTTCTCAGATAAAAAATTGTTACACCGAGTTTTGCAGAATCTGACTAATAACGCCCTGAAATACACAGAAAAAGGCGGAGTGTTACTGACTTGCAGAAAACAAAAAGAATCGCTTGAAATTTATGTAATTGATACAGGTTCCGGATTAAATAAAGACGAAAAAGAATTGATATTTAAGGATTTTTATCGTCTTGATAAACATGTTTCCAATAAGCAAGAACAAGGTCTTGGGTTAGGATTATCCATTGTTGACCGAATTATCAAGCAGCTTGGACATAATTTAACAATCCGATCAATCCCGGGAAAAGGTTCGTCATTTAGACTGACAGTCCCAATGGTTACTCATGAAATCATTCAGTTGGAAAACACGACTATTACAACTGAAAAACAAACTCAGCAAGTTTCAAAAGCCAAAATTTTATGCATCGACAACGACAGTCGAATTCTTGAAGGCATGAATTTGCTGGTTTCCAATTGGGGTTATCCTATTCGATGTGCATTAGGCAGGACACAGGCTTATCAAATTTTAGATGATGGTTTTGCCCCTGAGATTTTATTGGTTGACTATCATCTTGATAACGAAACAGGGTTACAATTGATTGAAGATGTTTTTAAAAAATATCAATTTCAATGCCCTGTGATTGTGATAACAGCCAACAGAACTGAAGAGTTAAAGGCAGAAATAGAACAAGGAAATTTCTATTTATTGAACAAACCGATTAGGCCTGCTGTATTAAGAAGTATAATAAACAAACTGCAAATTTAATAGTCAGAAAAACTGAGGATGCTAAAATAGTCAGAATGAAAAAAATAAACAACATTATTGTCATATTGATGATATCAGGATTCTTGTTATTTTTTACGAGTGTTTCATTTTCACAAATAAACTTAGCAGTCGGAAATGAGAGCTCAGATGCTCCTGCTATTCCAAAAGTAGAGAATTTGTCAGTCAAATGGTGGCAGTACTTTGAATCAGCGAATGATATAGAAGAAATTAATCATAAATTTGAGGAGTTCTTAGAAGGATTAAAAACCAGTGTAGCCCAAAATAATATTAATGAGTCAGAAGCAACACTAGAAAACATTAAAACTCTTTTTAATCAATATGTTAAACAAAGATATTCAGACATCACACCTCCAACTGATGAATCATTTACAACTCAAGAAAAATACACAATTAAGGAACTGCTTGAATATAACAATCATATTCTGAAAATCAAAAAGCGTATTCATCAAACTGAAGAAGAAAAACAATCAATCAATGAAAATCTTCTGTCTGCGAATCAACAAATTGATCAACAAAAAATTAAATACTATGATTTATCAAACACCAATGAAGATAAGATTCAAGCAGGTCTCGAGTGGATAATACTTCGTATAAAGTTAGCCTTAGAAAATTTGAGATATTCACACATTGAAGAAAAAAACAAATATGACATCAATCAACTGGATTTCTTAAACACGAATGTGTCAAGCATGATTTCAAAGTTAGAAATCACTGAAAATGCCAAGACTGATATTGATGTTCAAAAACTCACAGATAAATTAAAGAATCTTGAACAAAAGATAGATTTATTTAGTATTAAACTAACCGAGAGCTTTGATGATAGTGATGAATCCCATATAAAAAAAGATATTATTAAACTGGATTTGGCGTTATCTTTGATTGAGTCGAGTAAAACTCAAATGTTATTGCAAAGGAATCAACATATTGAGCTTCTAACCACTATGTATAATACTTCAAAAGTCGATTTATTAGAGGTAAGAAAATATCTAACTGATTCTGATATCAAAGCAAAGGAAAATGAAAAAGCGATTGCAGAATGGCAAAAATTGGCTCTGAATATGCTGTTGTTATCTATTTCTGAGCAAGGAAATAAAACCCCTAAAAAGATTTTGCAATTGGATAAATCAAAGAGAGAGAAAGCACAACAAGTTATCAAAGACTTGGAAAGTCTAAAATCCAATAATGAAGAGAATCTATTTATCCTTGGTTTGGTTAATAACAAACTAAAAGAGGTTGATACCGGATTTACCAAGACTTGGTCTTTGATAAAAGACTTTATCACATCGTCGAAAGATAATATTGTCAGTTTTATCTATAAACCAATCTTCACCATTAATGAATATCCTGTCACATTACTTCCATTAATTAAGTTGCTATTGATTATTTTTGTTGCATATATTGTTTCAAAAATAGTGACATTTTTTATTCACAGAATTGAAAAGCGACTGAAGATTGACCGAATGAATGATCGCTCTTCAATTTATTTGATGCATCGGTTGATAAATTATCTAATCATTTTGGTTTCTGTGATTACTGGATTCAGTGTGCTTGGAATTAATCTTGGCAATATTACTTTGATTGCAGGTGCATTGTCAGTTGGTATCGGTTTTGGTTTACAGAATCTGGTGAGTAACTTTGTTTCAGGACTGACAATTATGTTTGAAAGAACCTTAAGTGTCGGAGATTATATTGAAATTGAAGGACAAACGACTGGTGTTGTTAAAGAAATAAGAGCGCGAAGCACAAGAATAAATACCAATGATAACATTGATATCATTATTCCCAACTCGGACTTAGTGACCAACAAAATCATTAACTGGACGCTCAAAGAATCCATTCGCAGGATTAAAATTCCATTTGGAGTTGCTTATGGAACAGATAAAGAATTAGTGAAAAAAGCAGCTTTGGAAGCGGCTGACAATGTTCAATACACTTTACATAATATTCACGGTAAAGAACCGGATGTTTGGTTGATGGAGTTTGGTGATAATAGTGTGAATTATTTGTTGTTAGTTTGGGTTGCTCACTATGGACTGAGACGCCCGAATAGGATAAAAAACTACTATAACTGGGAATTGGATACCGCATTTAAAAAGTATGGAATTGAAATTCCTTTCCCTCAGCGAGATGTGCATCTTAATATTGTGAGAAAACCCAAAGAACCTAATACTGATTTTAAGAAAACCGAGAACGAAGAATGATTTTTAACATGAATCGGAATTTACACTGAATATTTTATTCACTTAACTCAATTGAAGTGACTTTCATAACTGCCTGAGTTCTGTTGTTCACATTTAATTTCCGCATAATTGCTGTAACATGGGCTTTAACTGTAGCTTCTGTGATGTGCAAGTCATAAGCAATTTGTTTGTTGAGAAGACCCTGTTTAATCATTTGTAGAACTTTGTATTGTTGTGGTGTCAGTTCGGAAACAGCTTGAGTGATATGTTTGATTTCTTCATTGTTGAGTGAAGAAGTAAAGTCGATTTCTTCAGGAAAAAATAAATTTCCTTCAAGAACGGAGCGAATTCCGGCTCGTATTGATTCAATATTTGCTGATTTACTGATATAGCCTAGTGCTCCAAAAGTTTTTGCCTGTCTGATGATTTCTGCTTTTTCAACCGCAGAAATTATGATGACAGGTATATTCGGATAATTCGATTGCATATAACTGAGAGAAGAAAAACCATCAGCTCCGGGCATGTTCAAATCTAAAATCAATAAGTCCGCTTCATCGTTTTGTTTTACGTGTTTGCGTAAGTCATCGAGTGATTCGCATTCAATAATATCGCAATTTTCATAATCAGAAGTGATTGATTGTTTCAATGCACTTCTGAACATAGGATGGTCATCGGCGATTATTATTTTTTCAACATCAAAGAACATATTATTGATTCGTAAAACAACTAGCGATTCATGCGATTTTCAATCAAATGTTGCACCACTTCTGGTTCTGCCAATGTGGAAATATCACCGAGATTTTCATAATCATTAGCGGCAATTTTACGCAGAATTCTTCTCATGATTTTGCCGGAGCGAGTTTTTGGAAGTCCGGGAGCCCATTGAATTTTGTCCGGTGTTGCAATCGGACCGATTTCTTTACGCACCCATTTAACCAGCTCAGTTCTTAACTCTTCAGACTCCACAGTGCCTTTATTCAGCGTGACGTAAGCATAAATTCCCTGACCTTTAATATCATGCGGATAACCAACAACAGCGGCTTCGGCAACATCATGATGGGCGACTAATGCACTTTCTACTTCAGCAGTTCCCATACGATGTCCTGAGACATTCAGAACGTCATCAACACGTCCGGTAATCCATAAATAGCCGTCTTCATCTCGTTTTGCTCCATCACCGGTGGTGTAGTAACCGGCAAACGCAGCAAAATAGGTTTGATAGAACCGGTCATGATCTCCGTAAACCGTTCGCATCTGTCCCGGCCAGCTGTCAGCAATAACTAAATTACCTTCATTTTCACCTTCCAGAATATGTCCTTCATTGTCCAATAACTTCGGTTGAATTCCAAAAAATGGTAAAGTTGCCGAGCCGGGTTTCAAGTCAATCGCGCAGGGCAGAGGAGTAATCATAATGCCACCGGTCTCTGTTTGCCACCAAGTATCGACAATCGGGCAGCGTTCTTCGCCAACAACTTCGTAATACCATTTCCATGCTTCCGGATTGATGGGTTCGCCAACCGAACCAAGAATCCGCAATGATTTTCTTGAAGTTGCTTTGACCAAATCATCACCTTCTTTCATGATGGCTCTGATTGCTGTTGGTGCGGTGTAACAAATATTGACCTGATGCTTATCGCAAACCTGCCAGAAGCGGCTGAAAGTCGGATAATTAGGAACTCCTTCAAACATCAAAGTCGTCGCACCATTAGCGAGTGGACCGTAAACCACATAACTGTGACCGGTAATCCAACCCACATCAGCAGTACACCAATAAATATCACCCGGTTGATAATCAAAAACATATTGGAAAGTCATTGAAGCATAAACCAAATAACCACCGGTTGTATGTAAAACACCTTTTGGTTTGCCCGTTGAACCGGAAGTGTACAAAATGAATAACGGATCTTCCGCATTCATTGGCTCGGGTTCGCAATCAGCTGCGACATCGGCTGAAACTTCGTGATACCAATGGTCATGATCCTTCCAGTTTACTCCCTCTTCAGATGTTTTAATCACCAATACCGATTCCAGATAATCTTTCACGCCTTCTTTTTCTGTGGCTTTGTCAACATTACTTTTTAAAGGAATTGTTTTACTGCCACGAACCCCGCGATCCGCTGTAATTACGAGTTTGGATTTACAATCAATAATCCGATCACCGAGAGCATCCGGTGAAAAACCACCAAACACTACCGAATGAATCGCTCCAATACGCGCACAAGCAAGCATCGCATAAGCCGCTTCCGGAATCATCGGCATATATAATGTCACTCTGTCACCTTTAACGACGCCAAGTTTCTTGAATGTGTTCGCCATTTTACAAACTTCTTCGTAAAGTTTCTGATAGGAGATTTTTTCAGAGACATCAGGGTTATCACCTTCCCAGATGATTGCCGTTTGATTGGCTTTATCTTTTAAATGTCTGTCTATGCAATTGTATGAAACATTCAATTCACCATCGGCATACCAGCGTATATGTAAATCGTCTTTGGCAAAAGAAACATCTTTAACTTCGGTATATGGTTTAAACCAGTCCAGTCGTTGCCCTTGCTTTTTCCAAAAGCCGACATTATCCTCAATGGATTTTTTATACATGGCGTGATAAGTTTCTTTATCACAATTGGTTCTTTCTTTACACTGTGGATTGATTGGATAAATTGATTTCATTTTTTCATTTCCTGTAAAAAGTTTAATCATTACATCTTTGAATACTGTTTTCTATTATACTTTAGTTGAGGGGTGATTTTTAGATTTTTTTGTTTCTCTGTAAGCATGTCATCATCAAAACTTTTTTCATCATTCCGAACTTTATACACTCCGTCATTTCGAGTGAACGAAGTGAATCGAGAAATCTTTTATGAGATCTCTCTATGCGCTACGCTTGGTCGAGATGACGAGGAATTTATTATTTGTCATGCCGTTATTTCAGAATCTCCTAAACCGCCGTCATTCCCGCGCAGGCGATTTCTGTATAACAGGGATTTAATTACCTTGGCTTGATTTAACCACCTGATTAATGCACTTTTATCTCGATTAAATACGATAATGACGCATATATGCTTTTTAAACACGATATATGAAAATAAAAGAGCAAAAATATAAATGTAACTGCCATTTTTTAGCTAAAAATATAGGAAAACATATTAAAAAAGTGCAATTTTAACTGTTAAAAGTGGCTATAATGTATGTTTAATAAATTGATAACTGGCGCATCCCTGCGCCAATCTATTTTGGAGCTAACCTGTTCCTTCGTTGTTATTCGGAGAGAGGTTTAAAATCAGAGTTTGTTTGACCGGTGGCATGAGATATTTTATACTCAATACAACTAAATTAAAGCGGAGCGAAATTTGACATCAAGTATTAAAACGGCTGGCCCCCTATCAAAAAGCAGAACACAAACAAGCCTTTCCATGGCCAATCCTGACCATGAAAAGACTAGCAGGTTAGCTCACCGTTAAATTCCTATGATAGAAATCGAAGAACTACACAATAGATGGTCAAATGCCGAAGAAAGTAGAAAGCTAATGGCTCTACTTCCACTACTTGAGCATGGTTATCCAAATGGTTCTGAGCTTTTAATTAACAACACTTCTTTGGAGCAAGCCAACTTAGAGTCTCTAATTGAGTATGCTTTAAATTGGCCTACTAGTGGTGGCTGGTCATTGCTAGCCATCGAGTGGCTAGAGAATGGTTTCCCTATAAATGCAGCAATGGCAGAATCACTTTTGGCAAATTCTAAAGACAAAAAATATTCGCAAAATGAGCGCCATAGGGCTCAAAAATTGGTATCGAAATTTAACAAGTCAAAGCACTCGGACGCCGTAAACGGCGCCGGTGTTTGAGGCGATAAGTGGCACATCCTTGTGCCACTTATCGGTGAGCTAACCTGTTCCTTCGTTGTTATTTAGTGTTTAGATTTTACATTAGAGATTATTTGACCGGTGGCATGAGATATTTTATACTCAATACAACTAAATTAAAGCGGAGCGAAATTTGACATCAAGTATTAAAACGGCTGGCCACCTATCAAAAAGCAGAACACAAACAAGCATTTTCATGGCCAATCCTGACCATGAAAACGCTAGCAGGTTAGCTCCACATTAGGCGTAGTAATCGGAAATTATCTCATGTCAGAGAAAATCAAATCAGCTGTATTCATTAGCCCGATTTTTGTATCTGAAGAAAAGGAGTTTTTATTTGCGAAGGTTCCATCTGAACTGAGTAAATTACATCTTAGAAGAGGAAGGATTACAGTCCTTATATCCGTAGGTCAGTGTAGTTTTGATGCCCAAATGGAGCCAGATGGAAAATTAGGGCATTGGTTTATAATTCCAAAAGGTATCGTAGAAAAGGAATCGCTGACACCATTAAAAAAAGTATCTTTTACAATGACGGCTCTTGGCGAGCAGCCTGAACCCTCGCTTCCTAATGATTTTAAAAATTTATTGGCGGGAAACACATCCGCACTCAAAACTTGGGGTGCGACTACCACATTAGCTAAGATTGACTGGGTTCATTGGATGGAGTCCGCAAAGCAAGAAAAAACCAAACGTGAGCGTGCGGCTAATGCCATAGATATGCTAGGGAAAGGTAAAAAACGTGTATGTTGTTTCGACCCGTCAGGTTTTTATAGTAAGGCCCTCTCTAGCCCAAAAGAAAAGAGTTGATTAATGTCGTGTCATACGCCTAACAAGTCAAAGCAATGGACGCCAACTGCTTCACTTCGTTATTGCGCTGCCTTCGGCATTATCGCGCAACACTCCGTTACGCTGAGTTGGCGCCACTGTTTGAAACGATAAGTGGCACATCCTTGTGCCACTTATCGGTGAGTTAACCTGTTCCTTCGTTGTTATTCGGAGAGAGGTTTAAAATCAGAGTTTGTTTGACCGGTGGCTTGAGTTATTTTAAACTAAACAGACAAAACAAAAACGGAGCAAAATATATGACCAAGTGTTCAAAAGGCTGCGCCACCTATCAACAAATCACAACACAGACGAGCCTTTTCATGGCCAATCCTGACCATGAAAAGACTAGCAGGTTAGCTCCACATTATGCTTACGGATGTACAACGTGACAGAATCGCTAAAAGAAATTAACCAACTAATTACCGAATTTTTCCAATCTTTTGACAACCGCCGTGGTTGTATTTGCAGTTTTGACGACTTCAAATCACGGTTCGTGGAAGGTGCTAAAATAGGAAATCGCACATCAGAAGCCTTAAATATTTGGTCGCTGTCTGAATTCTGGACGCCAAGAGAGGAATTACTTTCTGGCGGTGGACTATGCAATTTCCATGAATGGGAAACTAAGTCAAATACATCAATTATCAAAGGTTTGGCATCCCGGGAGTCTTTCTATGAAAAAGATGGTGTTTTTGACAATTCCCCCTATAAAGGTACTGGTGTTAAATTTTTTCAATTAGCACTTACGCCTGATGGTTGGCGTATTAGCCATCTAATTTGGGAAGATTACCAATAAATGTATAACAAACAAAGGCACCCGAAACTGCGGGCAATGGCCTTGAAAAACAGGCCATTAAAGCGCCTGCAATTCGGGTGCTTTGGGCGTTAAACTAAGTATGAAGATAGTCTTGCTGAGATTTCTCCATTCACTTCGTTCAGTCGAAATGACTGAAGTGGTTTAAATTTGAATCAGTGAGCTTCGCACCCTTCTCTCAGTATGACAATTATTCACTAGATTCCTGATCGGAGTCGGGAATGACACAATATCCCCTTTACTCTCACCGAAATATTTTTGAGAATTTGGATTTACGAGGTATTTATGTCTGAGCGAAGCGAGTTCAAATACCTCGCCAAATTTTCGGAAATATTGAGGGAAGCCAACGGCTGAGAGTTCGGGGTGTGTTTTGTGTTACTTTTCGCACAAGCAAAAGTAACGAAAAGAAGGATACTGAAATAACGGCATGACAAGTCATTTGATGAGATACATTCGACTCGTGTAATCCACACACTTCGCTCAGTATGACAGTGTTCTTTCTCCATTCCCTAGAGGGATAGTATTTCAGTACAATAACGCCTTAATTTTTAACTTATCCGGCGAACTAAAATGCTTGTTGATTTGTGCTAAAAACAGTTCGGCGGTTGCGATGGCGTCTTCGAGGGCGTTGTGTGCGTGGTATCTAGGCAGGTTGTAGTGATTTCTTAAATTAAACAGTCTCAATTCGTTTACAACAATGGGTTTGTTGGCTTTTTCACGGATGTTTTTTTCAATCATGAGGGTGTCAATCATGATTATCGGCAGATTGCAGCTGAACATGTTATTGCAGATTTGTTGGAGAAATTCATTTTCGATTTTTTTATAATGGGCTATCACTACTTTGCCGGTGATTTTTTTCAGTAAATGTTTGATAAAAATCGTGATTGGAACTCCTTTTGAAATCATATCATCTGTGAGATTGTGAATACTGACACTTTCTCCCGATAATTGTTTTTTGGTTGAAATTAAATAGTGTTCGGCACTAGAAAGTTGGATTTTATTTTTTGAAATTTCAACCCAACCGGCACTAATGATGTGATCTTTTTTGCTGTCAAGTCCGGTGGTTTCAAAATCCAGTACCAGAAACTCGGTTTCGGATACTGTTTGAGAAGTCTTGGGGAAATCATTGAGCAAATATTGCCGGAATGATTCATCTTTTGTGGTTGCCAGAGCTTTTTTTCTCCATCTTTGATTTTTATCAAACAGGGAGAGCATGATTACATCCGTCCTTGTGTGTAACGATTGGACAGGACATCCTGATAGGTGCGAATAATTTCAAAAGCATCTTTCAGATGCCGCCGTTCCAAAGACGATAATTCCTCAGGTGAGACATGATTATTGGCTTCTTTGCCTTGTTTGATTTGACCGGCTTGATGTTTGAGTCGAATTAAACATAAAAAGTCAAAAGCATCGAGCAAGTCATTTTTGGCTTCTTTACTGATGATTTTACATTCGTGTGCTTGTTTGAGACGTTCCCGAGTGTTGATTTGATTAATTCCTGCATCCAATGCAAATACCCTTGCCATGTCCGTACATGGCATAATGCCACGTTTTTTCATGTTTAAGGATTTATCTTCTTCACCGTGTTTTTCCAGGACAAATCGCCTGAATATTCCCAGCGGAGGAGTGTTTTGTTGTGCATTGGCTGCCATGTAAGTGATAAACAACTTGTTTTTTGTAATCATTTCATGGATTTCATCATGTAAGTCATCCAATAATTTCCGATTGCCATAGATGCAGCGCATATCAAAGAAAATGCTGGAATACATCAAGGCTTTGGGTTTAGGTGTAAAAATCCACTTATGGAAATAACTTTTCCAGACCGAGTAGGGCTGTCGCCATTGGGTGTTTGTAGCCATCACATCGCCCGGACAATAAACGTATCCGCATTGATTCAATCCATCACTAACAAATTGTGCGAGATTTTTAAAATATTCACCATGCTCATTTTCGTTATAGTCATCAGATAAAATAATTCCATTATCCTGGTCGGAATGAACGGTCTGATCATTTCGAGCCAGTGAACCGGCCACGACAAAGGCATAATCCACCGGAGACGGGCCGAATTTTTTCTCCGCCATTTTTAACAATCTTTGCGCTACCGCTCTGCCGACTGAACTTATGGAATAGGAAATATCATGAGCCCGCATTCCGGCATCGACCAATTTACATAAAGTTTGTGGCAGGGTTTTACACAATAGTACCAGTTGGCTGATTTCGGTGGCTTTATGAATTTCGTTAATGGCATAAATCGGATTATAACTTTGGTGATGTATTAAATCTGTCGCTGTTAGAACTCCAAGAAGTTGTTGATTTTCTACAACCGGCAAGTGTCTGATATTGTTACGAGCCATGATTAACATGGCATCCAATCCGGTGTTCTCAGGTGTAACCGAAATTAGATTTTGACTCATTATGGTTGCTACAGGAGTGCCTGAGTCGAGAGTGTTTGCAACGACTTTGGTGCAAAAAACTCTGTCTGTGACAATTCCGACAATTTGATTGTTTTGCATAATAATTGCAGCGGTTTTATTGTCCGAAGACATTCTTATTGCTGTTTCTTGTATGCTTGTCTCAGGCGGGAGTATCAGTATGTCTGTATGCAATAATTCGCGAACGCTGGTGCTGTCGAGAATATTTCTATCATGAGCATGGATCTCATTGATTGCTGATCGTAAGCGTTTATTTTTTTCCTGATGAAAATAACTGAGGAATGCTTTATTTTCCTTCATGAGTTTGAAATACAAATGTCCCGGAATCATGTAAAAAAGCGAATCTTCGACTGCATGAACAAATTTTTTTATTGTTCCGCCACGTTCTAAAGCCCGGTGTCCGAAGAAGTCTTTCTCAGTGAATTTCGCAACTAACCCGTGAGAGTCATCAGTGCGTTCTACGGCTCCTGAACGTATCAGATAAAGATACTCGTTGTTGGTTTCGGGTTTAAAAACTTCTTGAGAACGTCGAAAATAAGATATTTCTATGGATTGAGCCAGTTCTGTCAGTTGAGCTTCTGACAGTTTATCCAACGGATGACATTTTTTTAAAAAGTCATAAATTTCGAGTTTTTCGATTTCCATTAAAAAATAATCTCAGTTTCAATAAAATATGAGGACTCACCGGCTTGAGTAGCCAGCCTGACTTGATTGTAATTTCTTAAATTTTTGTATGTATCAATTTTGAGTTGCCAGTATTTTTTTCCGCCTGTGGTAAAAACTTTAAATTGTTCAAAAGACTGGTTATCAATTGATAATGCAATTGACAATGCAGAAATGTCTGTATTTGAAACAATTGCCAGTTGAACTGTTTCTTTGAGTTCTTTACTGATCAGTTTGAGTTCAAATTCGCCATATCTGAAAACGCATGAAGAAGATAATGGCTTACACTCACCAATTCGGACTAATTGATAAGTACCAGGTTTATTTTTTTTATCGGAATGAATCACTCCGGTGAGAAAATAACCGAGCAATGCCAGCAACGGGGTGATAAAAAATGCAATTTTCAGATGTCTGTTCATAGGTTAATAATTCTACCATAAAAAAAGGGAGTATATAAAATACTCCCAAAAATGCTTTCAGGGGAGAGAAGATTAGAAAGCATATTTTGCAGTGAAGATTAAACGATTGAGTTCGCCGTCAGCTCTGGACTCCAGTTCTCTTTCAGCATACAACCAACCTAAGCCTAAAGTAATTTTGCTAACTGGTGAGAACAGAACATTCGCCTGAATACTTCTGGCGGAGCGAGTGACTCCCAGTCCGGTATAATCGGTATTATTATCAACATTGATTTGCGAGAAAATAAAATTCGAGCGGACTTTTTCATTCCAGAAATGGCGATACGAGATAAAGCCAGCAGTAGAATCAATTGCGCTAAGATTTCCGTCATCATTGATGACAGCACCATTAGCAGTGTTCAGGCCAATATAGCGTCCCATACCACTTCCTGTGCTGAGCATAAATCTCAAATCATCTTTTTCACCAACCATCACTTTACCTGACAAACTCAATCCATAACTCGATGTACTTTCATTGTTTCCAACTTGATCATATTCCAGATTTCTGACGAGAGCGGCTACGGTAAAATGTCCCCAATCAGCTTTATGATTGTATCTGGCTACTAAATCCGGCATTGAGTTATCATCAGAAACAATTCTTCCGCCACCACCATAAGGTGTAATAGTCGTTTCAGGATTTTCTAAAGCGAACTGCCAATTGCCGTTGGTGTATCTAATCATGCTTTGACGTTCAAAAATTGTACTTTCAGAAGCTGCCAAAAAGTCAACAGACTCAGGTAATGCACCAACATTTTGGAATGTACTCCAAGTTTGTCCGAAAAGCCAATCGTTGTATTTAATGAAAGCATGTCTCAGACGAGGATTGTAAGAGTTACTGATTCTTTCATCACCACCGGGTGGTAAAAGGAAATCCATTTCAACAAAAGTACTCAATTTGTCACCACTTTCTAACACATGATCACTTTTAAAATTAATTCTGGATTCTTTAGCACCGAAGTCAAAATCTGTGCTTTCACCATCACCACCGACAGGAATTGTCGCAGGAATATAGAAATCTCTTCCTGCACTTCCGGAAGCTAAATCTCCATCGCTGTAAGAGGAAAAGCTGGCAGTTGTTTTTACGAAACCACCGAAAGCATAAGTGTGTTTTTCAGGGCTTTCTTCCATTTCTTTTTCAGGCTTGGCTGCGACTTCTTTGATAATCACTTCTTTTTCTTTTGGTCTTTCGGCTAATTGTTTTTTGAGCTCTAAGACCATTGATTCCAGCTCATTGATTTTATCTTCGAGTTTTTGATACTCGTCTCCACCAGCCAAAGCATTCTGGCTCACCCCACACAGCATGGAAACGCTGATAGCCAAGACTGATAACTTGTTTTTGATTTTCATTTATAATCTCCAGTGAACAGATTTATTGCTCATTCTAAGGAGATATTTCTTATTTTGCTATTAGCCTTTAGTATAGGTCTTTCGTGCTAAGAATCGGTCGGATAGCCGATGATTTGTAAATCCACTGAAATTTCATCCAATATGAGCGGATCATCAATGGTTGCAGGCATGTTGTAATTCTCACCATCTGCAATACTTCGTATTGTCGATCGTAGAATTTTGCCGGAACGGGTTTTTGGAAGTCTTTTAACCACACAGGCGTTTTTGAAAGCAGCAACCGGACCGATGTCTTTTCTCACCAAAGCGATTAACTCGGATACAAGCTGTTCATTGCTGATGTCAACCTTATCTTTGGTAACAATCAAACCAATCGGAAGTTGTCCCTTGAGTTCACATTTAGCTCCGATTACGGCACATTCGGCTACCGCCGGGTGCGAAGATAAAACTTCTTCCATAGCACCGGTTGAAAGTCTGTGTCCGGCGACATTAATCACATCATCGGTGCGTCCCATAACGTAAATATAACCGTCTTCATCTCTGTAACCGGCATCGCCGGTCAGATAATAGCCGTCAAATGTTGAGAAATACGATTTAATCAAGCGTTCATCATCGTTCCATAATGTTTTTAAAGTTCCCGGAGGGAGTGGCAGTTTTACCACGATGTTGCCCATTTGTCCACTTTCAACAGGGTTACCCTTGCCATCAAGAAAATCGACACTGTAACCCGGCACGGCAACAGTTGGTGAGCCCGATTTAACCGGTAATTTTTCAATTCCCAAACAATTGGCAGCAATTGCCCATCCGGTTTCTGTTTGCCACCAGTGATCAATCACCGGAACTTGCAATTTTTCCTCAGCCCATTGCAAAGTATCCGGATCGCAGCGTTCGCCGGCTAGAAACAATGACTCGAAATGACTCAAATCATATTTTTTAATGAATTCACCATCCTGATCTTGTTTACGAATCGCTCGAAAAGCAGTGGGGGCAGTGAACATTGATTTGACTTTGTGTTCAGAAATTACTCTCCAGAATGCTCCTGCATCAGGAGTTCCAATTGGTTTACCCTCATAAACCAGAGTGGTAGAACCATTTAACAAAGGCCCGTAACAAATGTAAGAGTGTCCGACCACCCAACCGACATCTGATGCTGCCCAGAAAACCTCTCCCGGTTTGATGTTATAAATATTTTCCATGCTCCATTTGAGTGCAACAGCGTGTCCGCCGTTATCTCTGACCACGCCTTTTGGTTTTCCGGTGGTACCGGAAGTGTACAAAATATAAAGTGGATCGGTTGCCTCAACATCAACACAAGCGGTTTCAGTGGAATTTGAGATTGTTTCAGTCCAGTCCAAATCTCTTTCACTCATCATTTCCGCTCTGGCTTGTGGCCGTTGCAAAATCAGACAGTTTTGAGGTTTATGTTCGGCAATTTCTATGGCTTTATCTAACAAAGGCTTGTATTCGATCACTTTGCTGATTTCGATGCCACAAGATGCTGATATAATCAGTTTAGGTTGAGCATCATCAATACGTGTTGCCAGTTCTTTGGCTGCAAATCCGCCAAAGACCACCGAATGAATCGCTCCGATACGTGCACAGGCAAGCATGGACATTATAGCTTCAGGAATCATTGGCATATAAATAATGACTCGGTCACCTTTTTCGATTCCAAGGTCTTTCAAGGTTCCAGCCAGAACAGAAACTTTATTCGTTAGTTTTGAATAGGTGTATGATTTTTTTGTATTCGTGACCGGGCTGTCGTAAATCAATGCCGTTGTTTCGCCAAGACCATTTTTTACATGTCTGTCCAAAGCGTTGTAGCAGGTATTTAATCGACCGCCTTCGAACCAAAGATTAAAAGGGGAATTACTTTGGTTTAATACCTTATTCCAGGGTTTCGACCAATCAATCGCTTCAGCGGCTTTTGACCAAAATTGCTCTTTATTTTCAATAGATTCTCTGTAAACGGATAAATACTTCTGCATGATTTAAACTTAAATTTGTACGAATTCTAACAGACTAGCACAAAGCGATTATAAATCAATTAGACTTTAGCCGTATTTTTGTTGTTAATCTTGTGAAATAAGAATTTCCGGAAAATTTGTTGAATTACTTTCGGGTATTGGATGATTATCATCACCATGAAAAGTGAAAACCGCTGAGTTTTTACTTTTTTGCGTTTTATTATTGCCGGCAGCATGAAAAATAGCTGCATGAAAAAACAATAAATCACCTTGTTTCATTTCGACATTTTGGGCTTTCTCAATCCATTGCATAGATTCAGGCAAATCTTCTCTAAGGAAAAGTCTTTCGTCTAGTAAATCTCTTGGTGTATGCCATTGATGAGATTGTGGAATAACTTGCAAACAACCATTTTCCTTAACTTCATCATCTAAAGGTAGCCACGTGTTGATCAAGTGATTGTTGGCAAAATTCCAGTATCGAGTGTCTTTGTGCCAATGAGTTTCTGAACTGAATCGTGGTTGTTTTGTCATTACGCAATTGTGATGAGATTGCACAAAAAAGATTTTTTCCGATTGAAATAAATCTTTCAAAACTTGTATAACCTTTTGATTATTAATCCAATTTTTGAAAACTTCATCACGCGAATAGGCGAGCTTCAAACGTCTGATAGTGTCACCGCCTTTTTCTTCCACTGTTTTGGGTGAACCCGGATAATTGACCTCTTGCTCCAATTCAAAAGGTGCGATGCGGTTTTTAAGATGTTGTTCTGTAATTTTCTGAATTCGTTGAACGATTGTTTTATCAATAAAATTTCTTTTTATCAGATAACCGTTTTTTTTAAAAAAATCCCATTCAGATTGTGATAATATTTCCAGCTTGTTCAATATATTCATTGGATTAAAGTTGGCGTGAATTATAAGACATTCGCACGATAAATTCTCAATAAATAAATGTTAATATGATTTTCCATGCATGAAAAAATAAAAAAATACCGTTGGTTGATATTTGATGCCGATAACACTTTGTTTGATTATAACGAAGCAGAAAAGTGCGCTTTGTTGAAAACACTGGATGATTTTGAAATTCAGTATCCACTTGAGACTATTATTGAGACTTATCATCGAATTAACCACCGACTTTGGATGCAGTTTGAAAAAGGTGAGGTTAAATCACAAAAGGAAATCAAACTCAAACGTACTACACAGCTTCTTGATGCTTTGGATGTAACCAGAGATGTTGAAAAGTTTGCCGAAGATTATTTGTTTAATTTATCTCAAAACGGACAATTGTTAAGAAATGCTATGGAGGTCATTGATAAATTATCGAACAACCACCAAATGGTTATTATGACGAATGGTATGACAGCAGTGCAAAAACCGCGTTTTGCAGCATCTCCAATTACCAAATACTTCAAGCATGTGATTATTTCGGAAGAGATTAAGCACTCAAAGCCATCAAAAGAGATTTTTGATTATGCTTTTGGATTGATGAATTCGCCGGAGAAACCTGAAGTTTTGATGATTGGTGATAATCTCGGCTCGGATATTCAAGGTGGAATTAACTATGGGATTGATACTGTTTGGTTCAACTTGTATCAGCAAAAAGCAAAACACAGCGCCACTTATGAGGTCAAAAACCTGCTGGAGTTTGTTGGCAAAGTTGAATAATTTGACAACATAATTGTTAAACCTTGTACATTGGCTTTATAAAATTTAAAATCCTCAAAAATTTATATTTTTCATTGAATTATGCTTACAACTTCTGAAATTAGAAAGAAATTTATCGATTACTTTGTTGCACATAAACATGCTGCTGTACCCAGCAGTTCGCTGGTTCCTGTTGATGATAATACCTTGCTTTTTGTTAATGCCGGCATGGTGCAGTTTAAAAATATGTTTCTGGGAGCGGAAAAGAGAGACTACAACCGTGCGGCGAGTTCACAACGATGTGTCCGTGCCGGTGGCAAGCATAATGACCTTGATCAGGTTGGTTACACCGCAAGGCATCATACATTCTTTGAAATGTTGGGAAATTTTAGTTTTGGTGATTATTTCAAACAGGATGCGATTCGTTTTGCTTGGGAGTTTTTAACTAAAGAGTTGAAATTACCGCAAGAAAAACTGATGGTGACGGTTTTTGAAGATGATGATGAAGCTGAAAAAATCTGGATGGAGGAAATCGGACTTCCAAAAGAAAAAGTTGTAAGAATTGGAGCCAAGGATAATTTCTGGCAAATGGGAGATACTGGTCCTTGTGGTCCTTGCTCAGAGATTTTCTACGATCATGGAGAACACATTGCCGGCGGTCCTCCGGGTTCACCGGATGAAGATGGAGATCGTTTTATCGAAATCTGGAACTTGGTATTCATGCAATTTGATCGTCAAACAGATGGATCATTGGTTCCGCTGCCAAAACCTTGTGTGGATACAGGTATGGGTTTGGAACGTGTCACATCAATTTTGCAGGGCAAACATAACAATTATGACATTGACTTATTTCAGCATATTATTAAATACATAGCAGGGCTTTTGAATGTAAAGGATTTATCCAGTCCGTCACTAAAAGTGATTGCTGATCACATTCGCACTTGTGCCTTTTTGATTAGTGATGGCGTGCTACCCGGAAACGAGGGCAGAGGATATGTGCTCAGACGCATTATTCGCCGAGCAATTCGTCACGGATATAAACTTGGAGCGAATGAGACGTTTTTTTATAAAGTGGTCACTCCTTTGGTTGAAGTGATGGGTGATGCTTATCCTGAACTCAAAAATAGCCAAAAACAAATTGAGTCAGCATTGCAAAAAGAGGAATTACGTTTTGCAGAGACATTGGAAACAGGCATGTCGCTTTTAACAAAAGCAATGGAAAGCATGAAAGGTGATATTATTTCGGGTGATGTGGCATTTAAACTCTATGATACCTATGGTTTTCCATTAGATCTCACACAAGATGTTGCAAGGGAATCAGGTTTAACCGTTGATGAAGACGGTTTTAATCATTGTATGCAGGAACAAAAAGAGCGCTCCAAATCATCAGGTGGTTTTGATCAAAGCAATCAGCTTCCAAGTGATTTGATAGCCAGTTTGCAGGCAACTGAATTTAGCGGTTATGAAAAACATAAAGATTCTTCGACTTTATTGGCAATCATACAGGACGGAAAACAAGTTGAATCTTTGTCATCCGGAGAAGAGGGTGTTTTGATTTTAAATCACACTCCTTTCTATGCAGAATCCGGCGGACAAATTGGTGATTCCGGTGAAATTATGACAAATTTTGGCAATTTTGAAGTTTACGATACACAAAAAGCTGCCGGACAGTATTTTTTGCATATCGGTAAAATATCAAAAGGTAAGCTATCTCAGGGAGATGAAGTGGTTGCCAAAATTGATCAGCAAAAACGTGGAAAAATTGTTCTTAATCACACTGCAACACATCTACTGCATAAAGTGTTAAGAGAAACTCTTGGTACTCATGTCCAGCAAAAAGGTTCTATTGTATCGGATGATAAGTTGAGGTTTGACTTTTCACACGGCGAAGCAATTTCCTCGAAACAACTTCAGCAAATTGAGGCTGATGTTAATGCTCATATCCGTGCCAATTATCAGGGTCAAACCAAGTTGATGAAATACGACGAAGCCGTTAAATACGGAGCGATGGCATTATTTGGTGAGAAGTATGGTGATGAAGTTCGTGTCTTGGATTTTGGAGGATATTCCATCGAGCTTTGTGGTGGAACTCATGCGAAAAACACAGGTGAAATTGGTCTTTTTAAAATACTCAGTGAGTCCTCAATTGCAGCGGGAATCAGAAGAATTGAAGCTGTGACCGGTATTGAGGCAATAAATTATTTGC
>ERZ795057.224-NODE-224-length-60727-cov-9.616512_pt1 | contig 60727 bp, 62 predicted proteins | sample MGYA00375141_ERZ795057 | MGnify/ENA primary metagenome ERZ795057 (study PRJEB30186, sample SAMN05720163) | activated sludge metagenome | isolation source: Anaerobic digester | place: Hong Kong | collected 2015-01-26 ...
ATAAATTACTCAGTATTGCTAATAAATTACAAAGAAAAGTATTCTTTTAACTCCTGCCACAAATCGGCAATCCCTTGTTTATTATCGTCAACAGAATTGTCTAAAATAAAAAGTCGCCCGTACTGATGATCGCTGATCGCTTGTTCAATAATTTTTTTCTTTTTAGCAAAATCATATTGACTGGCTAGTCTTCTTTTAATTTGCTCTTGGCTTAAACCTCGTTTAATTAAGCGTTGGGCTTGAGTTTGCTCGTTAACATCTAATAAAATCAAATTAAAGTTGCTCAAATCCATCATTTGCGTTTCAGCCAACAGGGCGGCGTTTAAGATTATTAAACCTTCTTTATTTTTTAGTTCTTTGCGTAGTCTCACCAAAATTGGGGTCCGCATAATCTTGTTTAATTTATTTAGCTTTTCACTGTCAGCAAAAACAATTTCACCTAAAGCTTTTCGATCGATTCTGCCATCTTTTTTGGCAACTTCTTGACCAAAATTTTTAATAATTTCTTGTCTAACTAATTCATACTTTTCTTCGCTTAAATCTTCTTGAATTTGCTGAGCCAATAAATCAAGTTCAATATTATGAGCAGAAATCTTGTCTTTTTTTGCTAGTTGCACTAGCTGTTCGCCAACATAACTCTTCCCACTGCCAATTTCACCAGTCAAACCAACAATATATTGTTTGGATAACTTTTTTTCTAAACATTGTTTAACATAAGGACTAACGTAGTCTTGAATTAAGCCCTGATCCTTTTGAATTTCCTTAACTGCGCTGGAACTAATATGTGACAATTCAGGTTTAGTAAATAATAAGAAGGTATCAATACCCAAACGCTGACTTTCACCCATTAAGTGTAAGTTCTGCTCATATTCAAAATCTTGATTGGTTCTAACACCTTTGACAATCACGTCCACATTATTTTCATAAGCAAAATCAACTAGCAGACCAGTAAAAGACATTACTTTAACATTTTTCAGATTGACTAAACTACGTCGAGCCATTTCTTCTCTTTCCTCGAGAGTAAACAGATAATTTTTTAAGCGATTAACACCAATAGCCACAATTAACTGATCAAAGGCCTTGGCAGCTCTAGTAATAATATCTAAATGACCGTGGGTAATTGGGTCGCCAGAAAGGGCGTATAAAGCTCTTGTCATAATTTAATTATTCAATAACAATGCGTGCATCAAGCACTTTTACTCCTTGAGCAGTTAATAATAATGGATTAATGTCTAATTCTTTGATTTGCGGAAAATCGCCAGCTAACTGAGCCAAGCGAGCAATAGCTTCAATTAAACTTTTTTGATCAATCGCTGCTTGACCTCTAGCTCCCATAAAAATACTGTTAGATTTTAAACCGCCGATCATTTTTTCAATTTCTAACTTACTTAATGGAGGAAAAGCGAAAGTTACATCTTTAAAAACCTCAACATAAATCCCACCTAAACCAAACATTAGCATACTCCCCAGCGAGTTTTTATTAATACCTAAAATAGTTTCATGACCCTGGGGTGCCATTTCCATTAATAACACCCCCTCTAATTTGGCTTGTGGTTTATTTTTACGGACAGTGGTCATCATTGCTTGAAATTTTGCTTCAACATTGTCTGCTGTCACATTTAGCATCACTCCGCCCACATCACTTTTGTGTAAAATGTCTGGAGAAACGATTTTCATCGCTACCGCACAAGCAAATTTTTCTAGAATTTGTTTGGCTTCACTCGCTGATTTAGCCACAGCACTTTTCAGTAAGGGAAAATTATAAGCTTGGAGAATTTTCATCGCTTCAGCTTCTGGGAAACTAGTTTTCCCTTCTTTTTTGGCTTTCTTAAATATTTGAGCAACCCGTTCTCGATCAACGTCATTAAAAACTAATGGTTTATCTTCTTTAATTTTAGTCCAAGCCACAAATTTAGCTAAAGCGCCCAAACCTAAAGCCGCTGATTCAGGAAAAGTGGTATTAGCAATTTTATTATCTTTTAAAATTTTCACTCCATCTGCAACTAAATCTCGACCCATTAAGGAAACAGCAATGACTTTATCTGTTTTTTTTCTTAAATTCACTATCGCCTGGGCTGTTTTGACTGGCTCAGTCATGGTTTGTGGGGTCAGCAATACCAAAATCGCGTCAGTTTGCCGATCGTCACCAATTACTGCTAGGGTTTTTTCATAGACCTCACCAACCGCATCACCTAAAACATCTACGGGATTATGAGTATTGGCTGCGGCTGGCAAAAAACTCTTTAATTTTTTGATCGTTTGCTCTTCCAATTTAGCCATCTCCAATCCATTTTCTACAACCGCATCAGTGGTCAAAACTCCGGGACCACCAGCATTAGTGATGATCGTTACCGTTTTAATTTCTTTGAGGGGATTATTACTAAAAATTGAGGCTAAATCAAATAATTCACTGACCGATTGTGCTCGGATAATCCCAGCCTGATTAAACAGTGCTTGATAAGCATTATCACCACCAGAAAGTGAACCGGTGTGAGAAGCAATGGCTCCAGCTCCAGCGGCTGTTTTACCAGATTTAAGCACAATCACCGGTTTTGGCTCTTTGCCGCGATTTAACTCTTTTAGCGTTTGAATGATGGCGGTTGCATTATCTAGTGCCTCAGCATATAAACAAATCACTTTGGTTTGCGGATCCTCATGTAAATATTTAATTAATGCTAATTCGTCTAGAGCGGCTTTATTGCCTATACTAATAAATTTGGAGAAACCTAAACCTAATTCTTGAGCGTAGTCCAAGACTGCTGTACAAAGTGCTCCGCTTTGAGACATAAAAGCCACGTTGCCTACTTCTGGCATAATGGCAGCAAATGAAGCATTCATTTTATGCTCAGCATTAATCACCCCTAAACAATTTGGCCCAACCAGAATGATCCCGTGACGTCGACAAGTAGCAGCCAGTTCCTGCTCTAATGCCAAATTACCAGCTTCTTTAAAACCGGCTGAAATCACAATGGCTGCCTGAGCCCCTTTGCTAGCTGCTTCGTCAATAGCTGAGGCGACAAACTTGGCTGGGATGGCCACCACTACCAAATCAATTTTTTGATCCAAGTCCTTGATATCGTGATAGACTTTTAAACCATAAAGTTCATCAATTTTGGGATTAATTGGATAAATTTTTCCAGCATAACCCTGATTAACTAAGTTTTTTACCACATCATTACCCACAGTCTTTTCTCGACTAGAAGCGCCAATAATGGCAATTGCCTGAGGTTGAAAAAGAGCTTGAAAATTCATATCTGCTTTCTATTTTAGTTGACTACCACCTTATTACCTAAATATTTAGTAAAAATTTCTTTGGCCGGAGCTATTTGTTCCTGACTAGGCGGTTTAACATTGGCCAACAGGTATTCTCTACCTAATTCTTGATACTTATGCTTTCCTAATTCGTGATAGGGTAAAATTTCCACCCTACTGACTGTTTTAAAATGCGCAAAATATTTTGCCCAAGCTGTTAAATATTCGGGTTGGTCTGTCCAGCCAGGCACTAGAACATAACGCAACCACATTTCCCGACCACTTTTCTCCCTGATTTTAGCATTTTCCAAAACTTTTGCATTATCCTGTCCAACTAAGCGGCGGTGCCATAGCGGATCAATGTGCTTAACATCAAGTAGAAGCAAATCGGTGAAACGATATAATTCCTCAACATCCTTATTGACTATACCTCCACAGCTGTCTAAACAAGTGTGAAACCCTCGCTCTTTAGCCTTTCTAAATAAGGTTATCATGTTTTTAGCTTGCAGGGTTGGTTCGCCCCCCGAAACAGTGATTCCGCCCCGATTGCCATTTTCACCAAAATAGGGTTTTTCTCTCTCTAAAAGCGCAAGAATTTCATCAATCGTTTTAGTTTGAGTTTTCGCAGTTTCTAACTCCTGAGTATCTGGATTGTGACAATATAAACAACGAAAAGGACAACCTTGGACAAAAACGACTAAACGAATGCCTGGCCCATCATGAACCCCAAAAGTTTCAATTGAGTGAATCTTTAGAGTTTTAACCATCTCACATTGTCTCGTGGAAAGTGCGCGCAATCACCTCTTCTTGTAGGGCTCTAGTCAATTTGATGAAATTTACCGCATAACCAGAAACGCGAATGGTTAATTGTGGATATTTCTCAGGATGTTCCATAGCATCCTCGAGTGTTTCTCGATTCAACACATTGACATTAAGATGATGAGCTTTTTGATTAAAATAACCATCTAACATCCCGACTAAATTATCAATTTGTTGAGAGCGATCACTGCCCAAAGCTTTTGGTACAATTGAAAAGGTGTTAGAGATTCCATCTCGAGCATCACCATAATCAATTTTGGCCACACTATTTAGAGAAGCAATGGCGCCAGAATGATCACGTCCATGCATTGGGTTAGCCCCAGGAGCAAAAGGTTCTCCAGCTTTTCTGCCATCTGGTGTAGCTCCAGTTTTTTTGCCATAAACCACATTGGAAGTAATAGTTAACACCGATAAAGTTGGCGTGGCGTCTCGATAAATATGATTTTTTGCTAATTCTGCATTAAAACGCTTAACTACGTCTGTCGCTATTCTATCAACTCGATCATCGTCATTGCCAAACATCGGAAAATCTCCATTAACTTTAAAGTCTTTAGCTATTCCGTCTTTATCTCTAACTGGAGTGACTTTGGCAAACTTAATCGCTGCAATTGAATCTGCGACCACACTGAGACCAGCGATGCCAAATGCCATGTTACGATGACAATGCGTATCCATTAAAGCTAGCTGGGCTTTTTCATAATAATACTTATCATGCATATAATGAATCACGTTCATGGTGTTGACATAAGCACTAGCTAGATAGCTGATGGTCTTTTCAAAACGCTTTTCAAATTCTGCATAATCGATTGGACCAGCCGGTAAAGGATCAATACCAGGTACTACCAATTCCCCACTGATCTCATCACGACCTTCATTAATAGCCATTAACATTGCCTTAGCCAAATTACAGCGGGCGCCAAAAAATTGCATTTCTTTGCCGGTTTCCATCATGGAGACACAACAAGCAATACAGTAGTCATCACAATTGCCTTTGTCGCGCATCAGCTCATCATTTTCATATTGAATCGATGAAGTATCAACTGAAACTTGAGCACAAAACTTCTTCCAATTTTCTGGCAGTTTTTCTGACCATAAAACGGTCAGATTGGGTTCTGGAGCTGGTCCTAAATTATATAAACTTTGTAAAAATCTAAAACTGGTTTTGGTAATTTTATGTTGACCATTACTAAAGAAACCACCCAAACATTCAGTGGTCCAAGTGGGATCGCCAGCAAATAATTCATTGTAAGAATTCATGCGTAAGTGGCGGATTAGTCGACACTGAATAATAAAATGATCCACTAATTCCTGAGCTTCTTCCTCAGTAATTTTACCTGCAGCCAAATCTCGTTCAAGATAAATATCAAAGAAAGAACTGACATTACCTAAACTCATAGCCGCCCCATCTTGCTCTTTTAGCGCTGCTAAAAAGGCAAACCAAGTCCACTGGATGGCTTCTTGAGCAGTTTCCGCTGGTTTAGAAATATCATAACCATAACTGCTAGCCATCACCTTCATTGCTTTTAGGGCTTTAATTTGCTCACTAACTTCTTCCCGTAATCTAATTAAATCATCAGTCATCACCCCTACCAAGGCTTTTTTATCCGCTTTTTTGGCTTCAATTAAAGCATCAATTCCATATAGTGCGACTCGGCGATAATCACCAATAATTCTGCCACGAGCATAATTATCTGGTAAACCAGTTAAAATTCCAGTAGAACGCAGTTTTCTCATCTCTTCAGTGTAGGCATCAAAAACACCATCATTATGGCTCTTGCGATATTCAGTAAAAATCTTCACCACTTCATCAGAAATTTTATAGCCATTTTCTTCGGCCGCAGCTTGTACTACTCTAATACCACCGAAAGGTTTAATGGCTCTTTTTAGTGGTTGGTCGGTTTGGTAACCAACAATTTTTTCTAAATTTTTATCTAAATAGCCAGGCTTGTGACTGGTAATCGTAGAGATAGTCTCAGTATCGATATCAAGAATGCCACCGTTCTCTCTTTCTTTTTTTAAGAGCTGAGTAGCTTTGGCCCATAATTTTTTAGTGGTTGCAGTGGGACCCACCAAAAAACTGGCATCGCCATCATAGGGGGTTATATTCTGAAAAATAAAATCTCTGGTGTCAATTTGCTTTTGCCAAACACCGCTTTTGAATTTTTTTTCCATTCTTTCCTTCTTATTGTTATTTTTTAATTAATTTCAAACAAAAAAATAAGGTCTCATCGACTTTACACGAAAACATCATAATCAAATTTATAGCTAAAAACAAGCTTTTTTCCGAAAATGGATCTATGTTATAATACAAAAACTCTCAATGAGTCAGTTAGCCAAACATAATCCACTCTGGTTTAAAAAACATCAATAAACCAATAATCAACATCACAATTCCCCCAATTAGATGTGAATAACGAGCATATTTGGTATTAAGAGCCACTCGTTTCATAGTGATCATGGTAATGATAAATACTGCCAGATCATCAAGCATAAACACAACAATATAGATCAATAAATAAAGATAATATTGAACAGTGCTTAGTTCATTCATACTCAAAATTTTCGTATAAACCGCCGGTAAACCAGCTGAACAAACTAACTCCAAAAGATTAACACTAAAAGCTAAAAGAATGATACCAAACAGCGACCAAAGCAAATTTTTTCGATAAACCACTTCTTTTAAGCGACCAAAAACTTTTTGTTTATTGCCTGCTAAATCCACCTCACAAGACCCATCTTTGTTTTTGACAAAATCTCGCAAATAATTAATTGCCACAAAAATCGCTAAAACAGCAATAGCAATCCTTATCCAATTGACTAAACCCAAAAAGATAAAAAAGTTTAGCCAAGCACTCATAAATAAAAAATAAACAAAACCAGAAGCAAAAATAAAAACGGAACCTAAGATCCACATCCGTCGCCGATCATGCATCCCGATCAGTAAAGAAATTAAGAAGATTAACACCCACATGGCACAAGGATTAAAACCATCTATCAGACCAATCATTACAGTTAATAATGGTAAAGATACTTCTTTCAGTTGCACTTTACCAAATAAAGGTAGTTCTATTGCTTCACTTTGTTCGTCAATAGTGAGGGGTACTTCAGCAACAACTGGTGCAACCTCTTCCATCTCCAACTCCTTAATGATTGGAGTTAATTGATTAGCTCGAACAGTTTCTAGGACTAGATCTAAATTTGGCACTTCCTGACTTAGTAATCGATCAATAGCCTTGGGCGTGGCTTCAGAAAAACCGACAATCACCTGATTATTAATCACGATAAATGGCACACCTTGTCCAGCAACCTCTAAATTATTGGCGACCAAGGCTAATAACTGAGAGTTTTGTTGATAGGAAACTTCATATTGATAAATAGTAATTTCCGGGCGCTCTTCTTTTAAGTCTCGCAAAAATTCCTCTGCTTCACGACAATGAGGACACAACTTTGAGGAAAAAATATGAATAGTAGCTGCTTGGTCACTAGCGAGAGTAAGTGTTTGGTCACTAGCGAGTGCTGAAACATCAAAAAATTTTACTAAAGACAATACAGCTAAAGCGACAATTACTAAAAAAAATGAAATTTTTTTGATTAGCATTCTCATAAAACAAGTGAGGTTGATTCTACAGCTTATTAAGTAAAGCTTCAAGCTTAGCCACTAATTTTTTTTAAATGCAGAAAGCGTTGTCTATTAAATTGATCTTTAATAAATTGAATTTCAAATTGGGTAAACAAAAAAGAAAAATTTCGCCTAATAAATCGCTGATCATGTAAATGATATGTTTCAAGAATAACTGTAGCTTCATCAGCCAAGAGTTGCTTCTCTAGTAACTGCTCTAGGGCACTAGCAATTAAAGAAAACCCGGTTTCACCTCCGTCCAGAGCCATTGGTGGTTCGAATTCTTTAACACTGGCACCCAAACTTTTAATTGCCGAGTGGGGAATATATGGTAAATTAGCCAAAACGAGATCAAATGGTGGTGGTGGTTTTATTTCATCTAATAAATTACTCAAGATAAATTTTACTTTAATTTTGTCCTGATTAATGTCTTTGGCTAACAAGTGTCGATAATTTTTTTTAGCCACGGCTAAAGCAGGAGCTGATATTTCTGTTAACACGAACTCCCAGCTTTTAGTTAAATAATTGAGTTGCTGAATTTTATTAATTAAAGCTAAAGCAATCGCGCCACTGCCAGTAGCAATCTCAAGAATTCTTAGCCGCTGCTTCGGACAACTTTTAGCAAAATCAAGCGCTTGATCGACCAATTCTTCACTTTCAATTCGTGGTATTAACACATCTTGATTGACTTCTAAAGTCAAACCAGCAAAATCAACGCGGCCAGTAAAATATTCAACTGGCATTTCTCCCATCTTTAAAAATTCAGCTTCACTCAAGCCATATTTTAACAATTGTTGCTTTTCATAGATCGATAACGCTCGCTGTTTATTGCCGTGATTGGACATAAAAATTACTCAATGGTTTTTTTAAAACTTATGCTAGAATAATCGCTATTATTGTTAGAATAACCGCTATTATAGAGATGAAAGGCTAAATGGCAAAATCAGAAAAACCAAATCAATTCTCCTTTGGCAATTTTATCAGCTTTATCAATGAGCACTTTGCCCTACTTATCATTATTTTAATTGTCCTTACTATCGGTTTTGTTGGCGGTTCGCTGTGGACAGAGAATCAAATGTTGAAAGCTGATAATCAAGTTGGTGTAAAAGATCAAGCTCAAAAAGTAGAGGCAGACAATCAAATTGATGATTCGCTGGCTTTGGACAAAATTCCTGAACTTAACGCAGCTGATCACGTACTTGGCGCCGAAAATGCTGATGTAATCATGATTTCATACCTAGATTTTCAATGCTCTTTTTGTCAACGGTGGCACCCCACTTTAAACAGTTTAATTGAAAAATACGGTGATCAAATCACTTTTGCCTATCGACATTTTACCTTAGGCTTTACTTACTCAGACAAATTAGCTCAAGCGAGTGAGTGTGTTGCTGAATATGGCGGTGAAGAAGCCTTTTGGAACTTTTCCAATACCCTTTATGAAAAGTTAATTGACGAATCAATTTACACCCTAGAAAATGGTAATCCAATTATTACTGATGACAGTATTTTGACTATCGCCGCTAATGCTGGTGCTTCGCCAAACGAGGTTCAAGCGTGTCTTGAAAGTGGCGAAAAAGCTGCTGTAGTTGAAACAATGAAACAAGAAGCGGTTAGTGCCGGAATTGGTGGCACTCCAGCGACAATCATCATCAGCAAAAAAGGTGGTCGAGAATTAATTGGTGGCGCCCTACCCATTGAAGAGGTAGAAGCCATGTTGGAAAAGCATTTATAAAAAATTATTTTTCTCTACGACAAATTGCTGTGTCTATAAAGCATTGTTTTTTCTATAAAGCATTGTTTTTCAGATCAACTAAAGTTGTTTGAAGCTTGGTGCTGCCTCGCCACTGATTAACTGTCAATCTAATTAAAATATTAAAATTTTGGCCTAAAGTCGGCTTAGTAAATCTTTGATCAAATTGCCAAGCTAAAACAACCACTTCTTTGCCACTTTTTTCGTCCGTAAAGAACATTTTGACATGTTGAGCATCTTTGCCCAGCGTCTGCAAATTTCTTAATTGCAAATTTTTTAATAAAAAAATTGGTCGAGGGTTAGCGTTACCATGCGGTTCAAAAGCTTCTAAAGCCTGAGCGGTATCCAGCGTCACTAATTTAGTTGAAATAGGACAATCCACATTAATACCAGCTTCTAAAGCCACATCGGCCAATTGTTGTTTAGCTAAGGTCATTAAACGTTTTTTGACTGAGGCTAAATTTTTTAAACTTACCGAAAAGCCAGCCGCTAAAGGATGACCCCCCACACTTAATAATTGATCCTCGACTTGACGTAGAAATTCAGTAATATTTAAACCAATTAATGATCGGGCAGAAGCCTTGATAGCTAAATCTTGGTCATGAACATCTTTGGGAACGGCAAAAACAACACAGGGTTTAGCGTATTTTTCACTCAGTTGGCCGGCTAAAAGGCCAATCACTCCTTCATGGTAATCACCTTCGACAATTATTATTTTTGATTGTTTATCTTTGGCTGTCAATGAGGTTTCAACCTGATTAATCAGGTCTTTGGTCAAATCTTGTCGTGCTAAATTTGTGTCTTGTAACAGATTGGCTAATTGTGTAGCTTGTCGGGGATTTTTAGTGCACAACAAACGCAACGCATCCATACTCTCTGCCAAACGCCCCATCGCGTTAATTCTAGGACCGATGACATAACCCAAATGATAACTATTGATTGCTTCTTTGTTGACTCCAGCTAACTGATAAAGCGCTAATAAACCTGGACGCTCTGTCTGTTGTAAAGCTAATAAACCATGACTAACTAAACTACGATTAATCCCAACTAATTCCATCAAATCAGTGACGGTGGCAATTGCGACCAAAGACAATAAATCATTTAATTTTTTACTCGCTAGCTTGGGTTTATCAGTCGCTTTACATAATTGGGCAATCAAAAACCAAGCCACTGCTGCTCCGCAAATTTTTGTTGAATGAAAAACGGCTAAAACTGGTAATTTATTTTGATCTTTTTGGTGGTGATCAGTAACTATTGTCTCTACTTTTTCTTTAGCTAGAAACTGCAAAGCTGGCAAGGCTACAATGCCATTATCAACAGTGATTAATAAATCTGGTTTACCTTGATTGGCAAAAAGGTCTTGCAAGGCTTTGACCGATAAACCATAACCATGTTTTTGCCGATTGGGAATAAAAGGGGTGCTATTAATTCCTAAAAATTGCAAACCTTCCCATAATATGGCGCTAGCACATACACCATCGCTATCATAATCGCCAAAAATGAAAACTTTTTCCTTTTTTTCCTTAGCAATGGCCAATCTTTTTTGAATCTTTATCAACTCAGCGTGATCAAAACCTAACTCTTTTAATTGCCAATCTTGTGGGGGTTTGGGGTGAAAAAAGTCAGCTGCTTGGCTCGCTTTAATTTGCCGATTTGTCAATAATACTTTAAGTAGTTGATCGATGTCTTGAACCTCAGTTTTAGATTGCAACTGCCATTTCTTCATAGTTCTTTTATAATAACCTTATGCAGTTGAATTTACCATTTGAATCACTTTTTGTCATTCATGCCCTTCACGAAGCTGGTTTTGAGGCTTATTTAGTAGGTGGTGCAGTCCGAGATTTAATCTTAAAACAAGGCGATATTCAAGATTTTGATTTCACCACTAACGCGCGACCAGAAGAGATTCAACAGGTGTTTGCGAAAAGTTTTTATGAAAATGATTTTGGCACAGTCAGCATCACCCATGACAACTTACTTGAACAAATGTTGAGCAAAAAATTATGGCTACCCAAAAATAACCTCTATCAAAAATTATTAAAACATGACCAAGAAATTTACCAAAAAAATCAACAAGAAAAAATCATTAATTTAAAAAAAGCAAAAAAAATTCATTTTTCATTAAAAGAAAGAGCTTTAGCCTCTAAAAAAGTTATTGCTCAACAAAAACAGTTATCTATCTTACCTCCTTTCGAAATTACCACTTTTCGCAGTGATGGTGATTACGCCGATCATCGTCGCCCAGCCTCAGTTACTTGGGGAAAAGAAATTAGGGACGATTTGAGTCGTCGCGATTTTACGATTAACGCTATGGCCATAGCCATTGATAAAAATTACCTATTTCAAATATTCAAAGAAAACAACCAGCTTCAGGAAACTTACCAATTACAACCACAACACTGGCAATTGATTGATCATTTTCAGGGCTTTCAGGATCTAACCAACAAATTAATCAGAACAGTGGGCAATCCCAATCAACGCTTTCGTGAAGACGCCTTAAGAATGTTGCGGGCCATCCGTTTGGCTGTACAACTCGAAATGGAACTGGAACAAGCAACTTATCAGTCAATTCAAAAAAACAAGGACCTACTAAAATTTATCAGTTTTGAACGCATTGGTGCGGAAATAATGAAAATTTTAGCCTCAGCTCATCCCGCTGAAGGTATTAAGCTACTAGATGACACTGGGCTATTAGAATATATTATCCCCGAATTAAAACTGGGAAAAAAGATGGATCAGCCAGGCCATCACACCACCGATGTCTTTGTCCATAGTTTAGATGCCCTAGCCGCCTGTCCTAGCCGTGATCCAGTGGTGCGCTTAGCCACCCTCCTTCATGACATCGGTAAACCAGAAACTTATAAAGAAAATGATCAAGAAATTACTTTTTATAATCATGAAGTTTTAGGGGCTAGAACCGCTAGCAAAATTGCCAAAAGACTCCGTCTAGCCAAAAAAGACGTACAGCGAATTTTTATTTTAGTTCGCTATCACATGTTTTATTATCAGCCAGAACAGAGTGATGCTTCAATTAGACGTTTTATCAAAAAAGTCGGCCTAGAAAATATTGATGATATTTTAGATTTGAGAGAAGGTGATCGACTTGGTAGCGGAGCTAAAAAAACTAGTTGGCGTCTCGAAGAATTCAAAGAACGGATTATTGAGCAATTAAATCAACCCATGGATTTAACCGATTTAGCCGTTAATGGAGCAGATTTAATTAAAGAATTAAAGCTCAAACCAAGCCCGGTGGTTGGTCAAATTCTTAACGAACTCTTAGATAAAGTATTGCAAGATCCACAATTAAATACCAAAAAATTATTATTGAAAGAAGCGAAACAAATTCTACAGCACAAATAATAGACTATTTGTGCTTTTGACGATTGGCTAATTCTTCCCAAACCAACAAAATTGGCACAGCCGTAAAACTACTTGAATACGTACCCGTAATGGCTCCGATCAATAAAGCCAAAGTAAAGTAACGGATACTTTCTCCACCCAACAATACCAACGATAACAGCATGATAATAATAGTAAAGGAATCATTAATCGATCTGCCCAAGGTTTTCCACACAGCTGCATTGGCAATTTCTTCTAGAGATAGATGGCGATGTTTTTTCTTTAATTCTCGAATGCGATTATAGAGAACCACTGTATCATGAATGGAAAAAGAGAGAGTGGTCAAAACAGCGGTCACAAACAGGACATCTACCTCCACAGCCCGGAAATGACCGAGCAAGCTAAAAATACCTAATAAAATCAATGAATCGTGAAACATTGCCAGTACTGCCGAAATGCCGAATTTAAGGTCATGAAATTGCTGCCAGATATAGATAGCAATCACCGCTGCCACCAATAAGATCGCAGTGATAGTTTTTTTTAACAATTCTTGACCTAAGATGGGACCAACTGTTTCAAAACGCAAAACCCTAATCTCGCCAAATTCATTTACTATTGAATCAACAATTAACTCTTTTTCCTGATTAGTAATTTCCTTAGCTCGCAAAATTAGACTATTGTCACCAGTTTTTTGGATACTTTCCACCGGATAAAGTTCTTGTAAACTTTGTTTTAACTCTTCAATTGAATAATTTTCAGCTTTAACTTCATCTATAAATTGAAATTCTAGTAAACTGCCACCAGTAAAATCAATCGCTGGTTTCAGTCCAAAAAGGATTAAAGAAATTAATCCAGGAATCAAAAAAAATGCTGAAATTAAAAAATAAATTTTTTTATGTTTCATTAAATTCATGACTGAAATTCCTTAGGCTTAATGAGTGGCATGAGTTGTTTAACTAAAATTTTAGAAACAGTCATGCCAGTAAACATACTAAGCAAACTACCTAACAAAAAGGTAATGCCGAAACCTTTGACCAAACCACTCGTATTTAAAAATGAAAAATTTAACGGATTAATGAGGACTAGAGCCGTAATGATCGAAGCTAGATTTGCATCTTTAACTGTATCCCAAGCTCGACCAAACCCAAGTTCCAGAGCTTCTGCATAATTTCTGCCTGCTCGCTGTTCTTCTTTCATTCTTTCAAAGATTAAAATATTCGCATCTACTGCCATGCCGATAGTTAAAATTAAACCAGCAATTCCTGGCAAAGTTAAAACCACACCAATGATTTTATAAATAGCAATGGTTAAGATCGCATAAATAATCAAAGCTAAAGAAGAAATTACTCCTAACCAACCATAATATAGAACCATAAACAAAATAACCAAAGCTAAACCAACCACTCCAGCAATAATGCTTTTTTGCACTGATTCATCGCCCAAACTAGCTCCAATATTTTTCTGTTCGAGCACCTCAATATTCACGGGTAGCGCACCTGCATTGAGCTGAATCGCTAAGTTTTTGGCTTCCTCAACCGAAAAATCACCTGTCATAATTGCTCGACCATCTAAAATGGCAGTTGAAATGGTCGGTGTCACTACTGGCAAACCATCAATGAAAATGGCCAACATTTTATTAATATTATTTTTGGTAATTTCGGCAAAAAGATCTCGACCACTGTCATCAAATTCTAAAGCGATTTGCGGTTTAGCTGTTTGCTGATCAAATTGTAATTGCGCCCTTTTTAATTGCTGACCAGTTAAACCAGTCGGCGCAAAATACATATCTAAAAAATTGGCAGATTGGGTAGCGATCGCCAGTTCCGCATCACTTAACTCACGTTCTAATCGAAATTCTAATTCAGCCGTTTTGCCCACTAGGTCAAGCGCTTGCTGGGGGTCATCAACCCCTGGCAGTTCGACAATGAGGCGATAGTCATCTTCTAAACGAGCAACTTGAATAGTCGGTTCGCTAATTCCATAAAGATCAACTCGCCGACTAATGATTTCTCGAGCTGATTCTAGAGCCGTCTCTCTATCTTCATTAGCTATTTCGTTCATTTTGGCTCGCAACACCACCTGCATCCCTCCTTGAATATCCAAACCCTTTTTTAACTCAAAATCTTTATAAACATGTTTACCCCAAAAATAAAAATCAATGGGTGGTTTATTAATTACAAATTGAATTTTTTTGTTAAAAATTTTAGTATCAACAGCCAGCCGCGTGGGAAAAGCAATATAGGCGGCAATTATGGTTAGTAATAACAGCCAAAAAAAAGCTCTAGTGTTTGATTTTTTACTCATGAAAACTATCTCTCTGAATTATTAATTAATTGGTAAATCTCGATGACAGAATTCATTTTCATCACCAATAATCATTACTCTTACACCATATAATACTTCCATAACAAATGGATCTCGGCGTGTTTTTCTAAATTCAAACTCATCGGCACTTAGCACAGCATAATTAATTTCTCTACCCAATTCTTTTTGTTCAGCTCTAATTAATTCTTCTAGCTCAGGTAAAACCACGTCGCCGACAACTAAAATATCTAATTCATCTGGTTTGGCTTGTTGACGGTTAGTAAAAGTACCAGAAAACATCACGTACGACAGTGTACCTAGTTTACGGCGATTTCGCCTGATTTTCTTACCCAAACCAGTACTTTTGGCAACAATTCTTTGTAATTCTTGATGATAAAGGTAGCGTTTGTTTAAATAATAATAGAGACGATTGCCGCGTTGTTCACTTTTTAACAAGCCACAATCCAACATTCTTTCCAGTTCTCTTCTAACAGCATTAATTTCTTCTTTAACTAATCTGGTAATTTCCCTAACATAATACATTTCATCTGGATTTTTATAAAACAATTCCAGCACTTTGACTCTAACTTTGGAAATTAATAAATCATTGAGACAGGACATAAAGTTTCCTTTATTGTTTTGCTAAATTATTTGAAACAAAAATTTACTCAATTTTACGTGATTCAAATTAAAAAATCAACAACGAATTTGTAACAATTTAATCAAAAAAGCCGGCGAAAGCCGGCTTATTAATGACGAAACTTTATCAAATTAATTAATAAACAATTTCACTGCCAGTAGCTAAAACACTAATCCAAATTTGACCACGAGCCAATTCCACAGCTTTGCCTCTAACATCCGTAAATTGAAGCTCCGCTTCCCGACTGGGTTTGCTCCAATTAGCTTCGATTGGTTCTTGACCATGTTTGAAAATTAAAGCTTTACCCTTACCAATAGTGGTATAAAGCATGTGTTTTAACTCATTAATTGGTCCTTTTTCAGTAGTTAAGAGCACAATCACTGTCTTGGGAGCTATTGGCTCATCATTATTCAGGTCATACTGAACCTCACCGCCATTGGTTCTTATATAGCCATCCAGGTCTATATCATAATTCCATTCGACGGAAAATTGATTATAGCCAGTCCAAAAATCATAACTAATTTTTCTGACTGCTCCTGGTTCTCCAACCTCATCCTCAAAAGTCCAACCCTGATAACCTTCTTGCCAAGGGGTAGCGGGGATTGTTTGACGATTAACCACTCGCTCTGGAGTTATATTAGTCCAACCCCTATCAGCGGCCACTGCCCAAAGCGCCTCAGTATCCGTTTGCATGGTATGTTCTGTATCAACTTCTTTATCAGGAATACGACTATAGTTACGAATAAAAGTTGGATAGCCAATGGAAAATTGATCCATATCATTTTCACCACGCCAACCATAATCAGCAATTTGGCCTAAAGCATTGCTAGGACCAGACAAATTAGCTCCACCAACATGAACATACATTGGCAAATTAAATCCTGAAGCCCAATCAACAAAGTAAGTACGAGCACTACGAACTGGAGCAATCACTACATTTTCATTTTGGGCGGCACAATAATAAAGAGCCCCAAAACGAGTTACTCCACCTTCAGCCACTGCTTCAAAAACAACGTCAGCTCGACTTAATCCCGAATGAGGTCGGGCATCTGGAGAATTCTCAATCATGACAAATAACGGTCGTCTGGTTTCCCAGGCTTTCTTTTCAGTTAAAGTGTAATATTTACCATTAAGCGGGCAAGCCTGATCTCTCGGCTCGTTAGGATCGATATCTAATAAACCACCTAAAATAGATTCTTTTGGTTCTGTGGCTGGTTCATTAACCGCTACAACCTTTTCCTTTGAGAAATAGGAAAAACTAAAAAACGAAATCACGCTGGAAACTAAATAAAAAATCAATAAAATAACTAAGTTTTTTTTAGACATATCTTGTCTACCTTTCCCCAAAAATTGACAATCCTAAGTATAACGCAAAGTAATTAAAGCTAGAACTACTAAAATTACCAGACTAATTAATAATGTTTTTTTCAAATCTTGACTAATTAATTGAGGATCATAATTAAACAAATTGGCTGTCTTATTTAGTCCATCTATCGGTTTTACTGCTGGGCTGGCCGCCGTTTTTAAAGAATTTCTGTCCTGAGCAGCGGTGTTTTTAGCAGTGGCGTTTTTAGCAGCTTCCGCCAACCTTTTTTGCGCCCGAATTTTATCAATTTTACGTCTTTTTTTTGCCATAATCTTTATTTTTTTAAAAGAGGTTTCTTACATCATTTACCGAAACAAAAATCATTAACAAAATTAAAATACAAAAACCAAGATAGTTAGCCCAATTTGCTACTTTTTCAATTTTCTCCTTAGTAATCACTTTTTCTAACAAAATAAAAACCGCCCGACCTCCATCCAAAGCCGGTATTGGTAATAAATTCATCACTCCTAAATTAATCGATAACAATGCGGCAAAACTCAAAATATTCAAAAAACCGCCATCAAAAAAGCCATAAGTTTGAGCTTGATGGACAATGCCTACTGGCCCGGCTACGTCCATCGCCACTGAGCGACCATTGACTAGATCAACAACTAAATTACCTAAAGCTTGCAAAATTAATAAACCTAACGCCATCGCTTCTTTGAAACCATAAAGCGAACCTTTAATAATAGCTAAATACCACGGATTTTTTTCATACACCACACTAGTAAAAACAACGCCCATAGCCCCTTCAGACTCTGCTCTCTCCGAATCTTTTCTTAGATAAACTGTAAATTCTTGATAGCTATCTGGGCAGTCAGTTAATTCACAGGTGTCGGTAGTTTTAACAATTACTTCTTCACCCAAATGGGCATCAACATAATCCTGAACTTCCTTGATATTATTGACTGTCACCCATTGCTGGTCAAGTTGACTATAAAAACTCACGATATTGGTATTTTCTTTCAGGCCAGCGCTAGCGGCTGGGGAATCATCTCTGAGTTCATAAATTCTGGCTTGCTCTCCCAAATCGTGGGGAATACCAGTTTGAGTAAAAATAATACTAAAGGCGATAATACCAAAAATAAAATTGGAAAAAACTCCAGCTAATAAAGTTTGCAATCTGGCAGAAATTGATTTAGTAAAAAAAGGTCCCCATTCTTGATTGTTTTTTTTATTTGCACCACGGTCTGTATGGTCTTCGGGACCATTCTCACCCTCTAATTGAACAAAACCACCAAAAGGAATGGCATTGAGTGAAAAAACCGTACCTTGATAGGTAAAAAGCTTTACTAGTCGTGGCGGATAGCCTAAACCAAATTCCTTGATATTAATTTTATTTTTTCTTGCCAATAAATAATGTCCCATTTCATGAATCAGCACCAAAAAAGACAAAACTAAAATAAACACTATAATTTCGTACATAATTAGATAGTTAACAAATCCTTTTCTTTACTCTTGACTAACTCCTCAATTTTTTCCATATATTCTTTAACTAAATCATCGAGCTCGGTAAAATTAGCCTTAAGATCATCTTCACTAATTCCAGCTTCACCCTCTTGTTTTTCAATATCTTTGCGAATGTCGGCCCTGATTTGTCTCAGCATTACTCTACCTTCCTCAGCGCGTTGATGCAAAATTTTTACCATTTCTTGACGACGCTCAGTAGTTAAGGTAGGTACTGGAACCCGAATTAAATCCTTATCAACAATCGGATTCAGGTTGAGTTGAGCCAATTGAATAGCTTTTTCAATCGCCGGCAACAAGCTCTTATCCCAAGGCTTGATTACAATCAACTGAGGATCTGGTACCGCCACAGACGCTACTTCAGCCAAAGACATTAAACTGCCATAGGCTTCCACCCTAACCGAATCTAAAATCTGTGCTGAAGCTCTGCCTGTACGCAAAGCATCAAGCTCCTTCTGCAAATGGTCGAGAGCCTTAATAAATCGAGGACGGTAGCTTGCTAAATCAATTGACATAATAAGTAAATTGTAACAAATTTTAAGGAAAACTGATCTTGAAATTAATATTGGGAAAAGCCAGGGTCTGCCGGGTCGGATCTGCAGCTCTCAAATCATCTTTTAAAGATTGAATCCGCTGTTCTAGTGGATCAGCTTCAAGCATCTCTTCTTGTTCTTGCGGTTCTTCACTTATGACTTGTGCCTCTCTTTTTGGCAAGAAAACTACAATAATATAGAAAGCAAAAAGCAAAAATACTCCAGCCATCATAAAATAAAACGGTTTTAAATTTTTATTACCAGTCAAATTTTTCTTCAGATCAATTTTGTCTTGAGAGGCTTTTTGCCACAAGGGAGCTTGATCAACAAAAATGGTTTGGTCTTGGTTGTATTGATACTTTTTTTTAGCCATAATCTATTTAAAGTTCATTAATTCGTCCAAATAAGCCAAAGATTGAGATAAGTTAATATAAACTGGATTCAATTCTTTAGTTAAGTTGCGATAAATACCTTCTAACGCATTGGGTTTTTTGGCTTTTCCCCACAACAGATCGAGGTTATTTTTGGCCTGAGTCAGAGTCTTGTCGGTTTCTTCTGAAGCTCTTAATAAAGCGCTCAGAGCGCTACTTTCAGCCACTCCCAAAAATTGATCAACATCTTTTTTAAGTGGTAAAGCTAAATCATAAATGCGTTGTAGTCGTGAAATCGCTAACAAGGCTAAAACCTGCTCACTCATTTTATTTAGATCAGTAAATGCTGTAAATTCATCTAAACTGGCTTGCACCTCACTCTGACTATGTTTAGCCTCTAAGGCCTGACTATGTGTTGTTAAAGCATCAATATTTTCTTCTAATAATTGGAGATATTGATTTTTGACTGATAGTTCTACTCCTTCACTCGCATAAAGATTTAACCTTAATAATTCTAAATACTTGATTAAAACTTGATCTCGACTGAGAGCTACTGCTTTCGTTTTGATTACTAAATCCTCCAAACTAGCCAAAGTTTTTAATGAAGCATATTGATCATAAGCAATGGTGTACAGCCTTTCTTTATTACGGTAATCTTCCAAATTTTGACTGTATGCTTGGCGAGCTTGACTAATTTCTTCTTGTAATCTTTCCTTTTGCCAAATAAGATCTGTTTTAGCTGCGGGTTCTTGAGCATTAACTAAAGTTGCGCCAAGCAATAAAATGGCACCCAAAAATAAAAACACTTGTAAACCATGAAATAGCCAAGATTTTGACTGTGTTAGATTTTTTTTCATTTTATAAATTCAGCTCTGATTTGCTAATCGCCTCGCTCTAGCAAATTCAGTTGCTGCATACATTGATTCAAAAGTACCGGTATCAAACCAGGCCCCGTTAACAAAAGCCACATCTAATGTCTTTTCTTTTAAATATAAATTATTTAAATCAGTTATTTCTAATTCTCCCCGATCGGAAAATTCTATATTTTTGACTTTTTCCACTACGGTGTTGTCGTAGATATAAAGTCCAGTGACACAATAGTTTGACTTTGGGTGCTGAGGTTTTTCTTCAATAGAAATTGCTCGATTATGTTCATCAAACTCGACTACACCAAATCTTTCTGGGTCAGCTACCTGTTTAGCAAAAATTCTGCCACCTTTTTCAAAACTTTGAATTGCTTGAGTAAAATCATCCTCAAATAAATTATCACCCAAAATCAGCGTGACATTATCGTTATCGAGAAAATCTTCCCCAATTTGAAAAGCTTGAGCAATACCTTGTGGTTTGTCTTGAATTTCGTAAGAAAAATGACAATTAAACTCTTTGCCACTGCCCAAATACTTAAGGAAGTCACCAGCATGATCCGGAGCAACAATAAATAAAATATCAACAATGCCAGCTCGACGTAATGTTTCTAGTGGATAATGAATCATTGGTCGATCATAAATTGGTAAAAGTTGCTTACTGGTAACTTTGGTTAAAGGTGACAAACGAGTCCCATTTCCTCCAGCCAAAATAATACCTTTCATGTTTTTTTTAGACATTCAAACTCCCAATTTTTATAAACTGTCGCATCTTAACACAAAATTTTTAAAGAGTAATCAAGATCAGTAATAACACTGCCAACATCGATATCGCTAAATACTCAAAGATAATATCACTGGTAATTTTACTACTGCGCACATGAGTAATTAAACCCCAAAAAAAATAAAAAATGCCAATACCTACCGCCAAATAGCGTTGAAGCATTTTATTGGGCCAAGAACGAGAAAAAAAATAAGCAAAAACGGCCAAAGCTAAAAAAAGAATCAGGTAGGCTAGGCGGTGTTTTTTAGGTAGTTTTGGCATGAATCAAGGAACAATAGTTCCTCCACGAAATAAAATTAATAAAAAGCCCACGGTTAAAAACAGCATAATGTGAGCAAAATTTTGACCAACAATTCGCTCGTAACGACGATTCTTCGACACAAAAGCATCATAAATTAGAGTCAGGATGATTAAGGCAACAACTAATAAAAAGAAGGTTTTAGTTAAATAAAGTGGCGAAAACAACATTCGCCCACTAGCGACTCTTTCTCCTTCAACCAAGCCTAATTCGTTAGTATCGGCCAATTCGGACTCTATGGCGTTAATATTTATTGCCTCATCAGGTAATTGTGCCACTCGGCTATCAGCTGGTGCAGGCAAAGTAATGGCTTCGCCACTAGCACTTTGTTTGAGTTCAACTGCTCCTGGCGTACCAAACATCTGCACCACTAGAGTCGTATTAAAACCATTTAACGTCCCATTAACCACCGCTAACCCGATCTGGGTAAAATTCGGATTGATAATATTTTCTTTATGAGTCGGAGAATTCATCCACGCCTTCATCATTTCTCCAGTACTGTCAAAATCTCTAGCTAAATTTTCTCCAGCATATTTATAAACATAACCAGCATTTTTAATAAATGACCATGGTTGTGTCCCGTCAGGAGCGACATGAGCCCAATATTGTTGACTAAACATGTGTTGAGCTTTAGCTACCGCCGCTTGATTCAACTTCTCATTAATTTGTAAGGGTGGCAAACCTAGTTTGGCACGTTCTTCATTGGTTAAAGTTAATACCTGATTAACATCAATATTAGTAGCAAAACCCAAAATTTTATCAGCTAGAGATGGAAAAAAACGAATTGCATTAAAGAGAGCAAAGCCAGCTAAAACAACAAAGGATAAAACCATTAGTGCCTCAGGATGCAACAGTTGAGGACGATAACGATTTTTTTTGCTAGGTAAAAACAGATTACTCAAGAAATCTTTAAATGTTTTTTTCTTTGGTACGCGTTGATACGACCTAGAAGATCGCTTCTTTTTAGACCTAGGCATATAGTCTAAACATTATGACAAAGATTGGCGAGTCAAGCAAGCACTACTCGACCCGCCACTCTAGCTATTGTTCGTAATAAAAATTCAAATCAAAGGCCACAGTATCACCCATCGCTTCATTACCGCAAGCATCAGCATTGAAATCAAGTTTTAAATTAACAGTGGTCGTTTGTAACAGATCATCTAGCGGTGAAAAGTTTTGTTCATCGATAAACATTGTTTGTAACTGAGTAAAACTAGTATAAGGTTGCACTTCAACCTCATGATTGGCCATATCTAGATAACTAACCCGCATCATTAAACAATCGGCCAATTCTCCAACTCCCTCAATATCAGTTTCAGCCTCAGTATTCACACCTTCACCGCTCTCGGTAACAACCAAACCTATATAAAGATTCTCATTAAAATCAGCTCCAGTGCCAATGTCTGTAACAGCGACAGCCGTGCCAGCCGTTTCCCCAGGGATCAAATTGGGCACACTGAAGCTATACTGAGTTGGATCTTGACCAGCTAGCTTCAGATTGACACTGGCAGCTCCAGCAGTGTTATTACTAAGCGTTTCCACGTCTGAAAACAAAGCCTTTGAAAGCTGCAAGGCTCCAAAAAATAAGGCGCAGGTCAAGAATAAGCCAAGACCAATTTTTTTGATTTTTTTACTGTTGCTCATAGATTTTTCCTTTCTTTGAGCTAATTAATATTTTTTCTTCTTTTTACAAATCCTTCGAGAAAAGATCAAAATTAAAAATAGTAACAATAAAAAAACAATTAAGGCTGAAAATATTAAAAATCTTTGTTCCCTCACTGATTTCTCTTCAGCAACCTGTGTCTGTGTTGCTGTAATTTCTCTAAATGGAGTTTGTGCACCAAGCACTTGACTATTCTGTTCTTGGATATCTGGTTGATTTAGGCAATTTAATAAAAAATTTAAATCAAAATTAAGTTGAAAATCTTTTGCTACTGCATCTATATAAAACTCTAATTTATATAATTTTGAACTCTGAGCCGGCAAATTTAATAATTCTATTTTTCTTGATAAAAACTCAGTTACATTAGCAGCAAATAATTGCTGATTTTGGTAAAAAATCTTTATCAAAATAGCAGAATAATCATCTAAAAAAATGTCTTGATTTGTTTGAGCCTGTACACTCAATTGACAATTGTTTTTTTGATGATTAACAACCAGTAAATAATAGTGATATTGACTAAACGCTTGTTGAACCTGAATATTAATATTTTTTGCAAGCCCATCTCTCAACTGGCAGGAATTATCACCTGTCAATCCACAGTCGATGATAAGTTGATGACCTGGTGACATTAGAGACACTCCATTGTTAATTGGCTAAAATCGTTACAAGGAAAATCACGGATATTAAGTAATACTTTTTCCTCTACCATCGGCCAAAAATCTTTGATAGTTGTCTGGGGTAAAAGATAATAATTCACTTGCTTGAGCAACTGCTTTTTATCTTCATCACAGATTAAATTGCATTGATGATTGCTAAAAAGTTTTTCTTCAATGGGGCTAAATAATAAAGTTAAACTACCATCTACTTCGCCAATCACTTCTAAGTCAGTGATTGGCGTCTTTTCAAATTGAGCAATCGGCCAAATTTGATCATCAACGGTAATGTAGCCACGTGTTAAATCGTCACTGATTATTGGAATTTCTTGATCACCAAAAAATAATCGATCAGTATCATGCCAAACAATAATTTGGGAGCTTAAATTTTTTAAGGAAACTGTAGTTGTTTTTTCTTGATCAATGAAGTTGCCGGCATGAAAAACTAGTTTTTTCCCAGTAAGTTTGTAGTTGCTTAAATCTAAAACAACTTTTTGCCATTGACCCGCACTTTGAGCGATAGTTTTGGCAAAAATTAATTCCTTTTCACCATTTCCCTCTACAGTAATGTAAAAAGCCGGCTCATCAAAAGCCAATAAATCCTCTGCGCTCTCAATTAAGTAATCAAAAACTATCGCAAGTGGTTGATTATTGGTGAATTCGATTACATAAGTATCATCAATGTCAATTTCTAACTCGGTCTTAAAAAGTTCTTTTAATTGAAATTGCTGATCTTGGCTGATTAAATAAAATTGCTCATTCTGTTTGTCAAACTCATTTTCGACAAGATGATCGTGGGCGTCTTGCTCAAATTCCAGAGCATTCGGGCGGCTAAAACTAATATTGTTATTGGGGATAGTAAATTGAAAACTTTGAGCAAAAACCTGCTGGCTGACAATCAGATTGAAAATTATTGTTAAAGTGATGAGTAAGTAAAACATCAACAACATTGTCTAAATAAAAAATGACAAACTGAGTCACATTTACAAAAGTTGAGAAAATTTGTATAATCCAGAGGTAACTTGGCCCTGTCGTCTAGCGGTTAGGACATCGGGTTCTCATCCCGATAACTGGGGTTCGATTCCCCACGGGGTCACATTAGCTTTCCCTGTTTTTTTTCGTAAAACAATCGGTGGTATGAGAAGATTGATTATCGTGAAGATTTAGAAAATGATGTTAGCTTTTCTATTATTCTTTGTGTTAATTTGTCTTTCTTAGGCGTACTCCCATCATAATGTTCATTGTAACCCCACTGCACATAATCATTGCCAGCGAACAATTTTTTTTTAATTTCTTCAAAATCAAAAATGTTATTCGTTAATAATAATCCTTCTGTTTTTTCATCTTTTTCGGTTGGATTTTTCAATGCTTTTATTTCATCTTGATAAGTTTGATAATTTTCTTCTAAAAATTTTAGAATAGCATCTTCATCGGTGATTGTTGTGATATTATCATCTTCTATAACCCTAAATCCACCAAAATCAGTTATTATTTTTGCTAATATTTCAATTGCCACCAATTCGGTTGCTGCTTCCATATCATATGAACTAAAAATACCGTTTTCCACCATCACTTTACCAGTAAAAACATGAGTATTTTCGTGAACAATTAAGTGGGCTATCTCTAAAGGATCAGATCGCCAACCACCCGCTATATAAAATTCACCATTATTATCAACAAAGCCACCCGTACAACTATGGCCACTGGGCATCTTTGTACCTTCAAGCATGTCATTTAAATCATTTGTGTCACCAACAATACGAAGTTTCACATGATCTTCGGATATGGGTTTTTTGTGTGCATATTTTAATCGATAATCATTAAGGTATTGTGTAGACTTTTTACAAACCTCTAACTCCCATTCGTTCGGAGGCAATATTTCATGTTTAAATTTTTTTAATCGTTATTCGAAAATTCTGGTTTTGTCAGAATAAACTCTGTGTATGTCAATTGTCGGGGGTTCTGTGTCCATAAAAATATTATAAACTAAAATTTGGTTTTATCCTCTATATGGAGAAGTAATTTAATAGGATTTACTAGCTTTAAGTGAAGAGACAAAAAACTCAGCCTTTACTCATACCTCAAAGCTTCAATTGGTGAAAGATTAGCAGCTCTCCTGGCTGGAGCTACCCCAAAAATTAAACCGACAGCTGTAGAGACGCCAAGAGCTAATAAAACCGCCGTTAAAGTAACCTTAATTGGAAAAATAGGTTGCAGTGCCCAAGCACCCAAATAGGCCAACCCCAAACCTATTAATCCTCCAAAAACAGATAAGAGTGATGCCTCAATTAAAAATTGAATCATAATTTCATTGGGTGTAGCACCCAAAGCTTTGCGCAAACCAATCTCTCTAGTTCTCTCCGAAACGGAAACCAACATAATATTCATAATGCCAATCCCACCCACCAACAAAGAAATGGCAGCAATACCGCCCAAGGCTACCGTTAACATTGATAAAATGTTATTAATCGTGCTTAACAATTGAGATTGATCAAAAACACTGAACTCATCTTCTTCAAAACTGCGCTTTAATTCATTTTCAATTGCCGTAATGGCTTCAGGAATCATTTCTGCGCTTTTAATTTTTACTGAAAATTGGGTAATATCAGTATCTTGATATATCCGACTAGTCAAAGTATAGGGAACATAAACATAATCGTCGACACTGGGACCACCAAAACCACCGCCTTGTTTGGCTGCCACTCCGACCACTCTATAATTTTGATTACCAATACGAATCTTACGAGAAACTGGATCAATCTGATCAAATAGCTCTTGAGCTACACCATCTCCCAAAACCACTACTTTTTCTCCTGAACGTTCTTCGTTAACATTAAAAAATCGACCACTAGCCATATCAATATCAATTGCTTCTGGATAATTAGCTAAAGTACCCAAAATTATGACTGGTGTTGTATTATCTGAGAATTCTGCTTCATCAACATTGGTTGAAAAATAAGTCACTTCATCAACATAATCTCTCAGTCTTTTGATGCGTTCAATATCTCTTAAAGTAAATTTATTGCCTGATAAAATCTGACCCACACTACCCCGATTAAAACTACCCTCGCCATCAAAAACTTGGCCGATTGATACAAACACCGTATTGGCTCCCAAGCCTTCAAATTGATCGGACACATAGGCTTGCAGGCCACTGCCTAAACCAGTTAGCATTACTACCGAAAACACTCCAATAATGATCCCCAAGGTCGTTAAAAAGGTTCGACTTTTGTTGACCAATAGAGCTCTGGTAGCTACTTTAAAAGTGTTTAATGACATTTTTTTCCATCTGTTCTGACGTCTTTAATGATTTGTCCGTCTTTGATTAAGATTTGACGTTTGGCAATTTTAGCCACATTTGGATCGTGAGTCACCAAAATAATCGTCTTCCCTTCTTTGTTTAACTTAATTAAAATTTTCTTGATTTCCGCACCAGATTTAGAATCGAGATTACCAGTTGGTTCATCGGCAAAAATAATACTTGGATTATTCACCAAAGCTCGAGCAATGGCTACCCGCTGTTGCTGTCCTCCAGACAATTCTCCTGGTTTATTAGCCAAACGATCGCCCAAACCCAATTTCTTTAACATCTCAATGGCGCGCTCTCTGCGTTCCTCTTCAGCAACTTTGGCGTAAATTAGTGGTAATTCAACTTGTTCTACCGCTGAGGTTTTGGCTAAAAGATTGAACTGCTGAAAAATGAAACCAATTTCTTTATTCCGTAATCGTGCCCGTTCCACTTCATCATACTCTGTCACATTTTTACCTTTTAAATAAATTTCTCCTTCAGTGGCTTGTGATAACATGCTAGCTACTTGCAACAACGTTGATTTTCCTGAACCAGAAGCACCCATAATAACTACAAAATCACCTTCACAAACTTTGAGTGATAATTTATTTAATGCTGGAATTAATTGTTGACCTAAAGTGTAAATTTTAGAAACTTGTTTCAGCTCTAAAATGGCTTTAACTGTTTCTGTAGTTTTAGCCATAATTAAATCCTAATCTTCGATAAGAATCACTTCACCTTCTGCTAAACCGCCCACCACTTCTGCCAGCTCATCACTTTCCAAACCTAATTCAATTACCCTATCCTCGTAACCTTGACTGTTTTGGCTTTTAACCTTAACGATGGTTTGACCATCTTGATTACTAACCGCTTCCAGTGGCACCACTAGAACATCAGTTTTTTTGGCTAGTTCGATTTCTACATCAGCATTCATGCCAATCCGATATTTACTCAAATCCACTACTCCGGGTACTGGTAATTCAATTTCAAAGACTGTGCCTGAGCTGCTAACAGTACTTTTTGGCGCAATAAAAGTAATCTCACTATCAATATTTTCCTCTGGATAAGCATCAAAAATTAACTTAGCTTTTTGACCAAGACTCAACAATGATAAATCAATTTCATCAACTTCGGCTCTGACTATTAAAGTCTGAGGATTAACCAACTCAAAAAGATCAGTGGGTGATAAAGTTACCCCCGTCACAGGAACTGGAGCAGTTAATAAAATACCAGTAAAAGGAGCACTCATCACTCGGTTATCAACAGCAACACTAATTAATTCCACATCAAGGACAGTGTTTTCTAACAAATTTTGATTTTGTTCTCTTGCCCGCTGTTCATCCTCGGTCAAAACCTGATCTTTGTCTTCTTCCAATTGGGCATCCCAATCTAGCCGCCGATTTTCATAAAAATTTAAGTTTTTTTCTAAACTTTTTTGTAAATCTCGGTAATCCACTGTAGCAATGGTTTGTCCTTGCTTAACCCAATCTCCTTCTTGAGCCCCTAAATAAACCAATTTTCCGCCAGCTAAAAAATTAAGATAAACCCGCTCCTTAGCATCTAAAGTTCCAGATAAAACCAACACCTGACTAATATCTTGACGATTCACCTGATATTCACTGAATTCCACTTGTTGACTGCGTCCACGATTCAAAAAAATTGAGACAACAATAATCACTAGTACAACTGCAATGATAATTCGCTGTGTTTTCTTATTGCTAAAAAATTTCTTAGATTTGGTGCTTTTTTTTTCCTTAGTCATGGAGGTAATCCTGCTGTTGTATTATATTATCAGTTCTTTTCGTTTTTTAATAGATCCTACAAAATACCAAAAATATGTGTTTTTGGCAAGCTATAAAAAATTCACACTGTAATTTTCCTTTGCGTTAGAAAGTTTCTTTATCCTTGACTATTAAAAAAATTAGTTTTTTGCTAGAATGAATTATGATGAAAAAGACAAATTGCTTCCTCTACAGTCAACAAATCAAAGATTTAGCTAAAAAAGGAGCAACTCTACATAAAGATTTGCCTCATTTGCCCAAAAATTGGCTAAAAAATATTGTTAAAATTTTGCCTTATTTGGTTCTATTTGAGGGAGTTTTTAGTCTGACTTCGGGTTTAAGCAGTTTATTGGTTTTTGATCGCGATCGGGCTTGGGCAATGCACTGGCTGAAAATCAATCAGGCTTACTATTATGTGACTGCGGGATTTAGTATTATTTTAGCGGTTTTTTATTTGCTAGCTTACGAACCACTAAAAAATAAAAAATATGAGGGCTGGCTCCTACTGTTTTGGGCAATTATCGCTTCACTAATCCAGAGTGTTGTTTTACTAATTATGGGTTGGGGTGGTTTGTTTAGCTCTTTAATTGCCACGCTAATTGGTTTCTATTTAATTTACGAAATTCGTCCAGAATTTATTACTAAAAAAAAGACTAAATAAACATGACTTACGAAGAGATTGCTAAACTCTTAGATCATGAGGCCAAGTATTTGCTCACACATCGTTGTGAAAATTTGCCTAAAGATTTAATCTACCAAGTCAATCCTAATCAAGTTAGAGAGATCTTTTCGCAGTCTGATCGCAGTCAGTCAGTTATTGAAAATTTAGAAAAAATTTATGGTCATGGTCGTTTAGCAAACACAGGCTATTTATCAATTTTACCTGTAGATCAAGATATCGAGCACACCGCCAGTTTTTCATTTTACAAAAATCCTCTTTATTTTGATCCAGAAAACATCATTCGCTTAGCTTTAGAAGCAGAAAGTAACGCTATTGCCTCTAGTTTGGGTGCGTTGGCATTGCTGAGCAAAAAGTATGCTGACAGAATTCCTTTTATTGTTAAAATCAATCACAATGAATTACTCACTTATCCAAATAAATGGGATCAAACTCTCTTTGCTCAAGTAAAACAGGCTTATGAATTGGGAGCAGTCGCCATAGGTGCGACGATTTATTTTGGTTCTCCCGAAAGCAATCGTCAAATAAGGGAGGTGTCTGCAGCGTTCTACCAAGCTCACCAGCTCGGCATGGCCACTATTCTTTGGTGTTATCCTCGTAATAGCGCCTGGGAAACTAAAGATGCTGACTATAATTCTAGTGCTGATATTACTGCTCAGGCCAATCGTCTAGGCGTCACAATTGAAGCAGACATCATTAAACAAAAAATGCCAACCATTGATGGTGCTTTTCGTCATTTCAAATTCGCCAAATACAGTGATCAAATGTATGAGACACTTTCAACTGAAAATCCCATTGATATGTTGCGGCTTCAGGTGATTAATTGTTATGCTGGTAAAATTCCTTTACTCAATTCTGGTGGAGAAAGTGCTACCGAAGCTGATTTTACAAAAGATTTAAAAGCTGCCGTCAGAAGTGCGGTGATTAATAAACGAGCTGGCGGTGCTGGACTGATCTTAGGCAGAAAAGCCTTCAAGCGCCCCATGGAAGAAGGTGTTAAATTACTAAGAGCTGTCCAAGATGTTTATCTAGAAGAGCAGATTACTATTGCTTAAATATCGTCCAGATATTGTCGAAATATTAGCTAATTATTTAACTATTTTCCAAATAACTAAACAGTGATTGCCAAGCCAAAGCGCGATGAGAAATGGTATTTTTGACTTTAACTCCCAATTGAGCAAATGTTTTTTGATAGCCATCGGGAATAAAAATTGGATCGTAACCAAAACCTTCTTGACCTAGACTGGTAAAAGCGATGGTCCCCTCCACTTCTCCCGAAAAATAGAGCGGTTCTTGTTTAAATGCAAACAAACACAAGACAGTTTGGAACTTAGCCCGACGATTTTCTACCTGAGCCAATTTTCGCAAAAGAGCTAAATTTCGCTCGGCATCACTTCCGTTAAACCAGCGATGGGAATTCACACCTGGAAAATTAGGAAAAGCAGCCAATAGTAAACCACTGTCATCGGCGATGCAGGGTAATTTCGTCAATTGATGAAAAGCTTGAGCTTTAAGTAAAGCATTTTCTCTAAAAGTGCTACCTGATTCTGCCACGACAAAATTATCAGGAATAGTGATTCCTTGTTTTTTAAGCCAACTTTTTTGATCCAGCGTAATCAACTGATGACGGGAGTGAAGAAAAATTCTTTGAGCCTCAGCAATTTTACCTGCATTTTGACTAACAAAGAGTAGCTGCATACTACTATCTACCCATTAAGCCACCCAAACCACCAGTCATGGTCTGCAATTTCTTAGCAGCCACTTCTTGAGATTTTTTGATGGCTTTGTTCAAAGCGTTAACCAAATCAGCACTGTGAATACCCTGAACAGCAACATCTTTAATTTTTTGATCACCAGCTATGGTCACCACAATGTCCCCTTCCTCAACTACAATTTCCTCACTGGCTAATTCCTTTTGCATTTGCTTAGCCTGTTTACGCAATTTGTTAAGATCACCTAACTGACCTAATAAACCAGCTTTGTCTGCCATATTTGTCCTTTTTAATAATTGTTAATAATTAGCTGTAAACTGAATTATATCAAAACATCTTTTGCCGTCTCTAGCAAATCACTGTCTTCTGTTACTGGTGCCTTACTGAGAATAAAATCAAATTTTAATTTTTCACCCAGTAAATTCTGGAAACTCTCATCTAACAAGGTTTGATATTTTTGCTGTTCCAACTGTTCTTTGTGAAAATCATAGAAAACGATAATTCGGGCTGTACCATCTATGATTTCTTCTAATTTACAGGCTCTTAGCAAGGCGGACAACGAAAAATTTTCCTTGGCCACAAAGTCTAGTAATTTTTGCCAAAGTTCTTTAGCAGAAATTTTTGATAATGGAGAATTTTCAATATTTGTCGATTCTTGCTGACTTATAGACTCAGTGTGGTAGCTGTTTAAACTTTTTTCTACCAGTTCAATTTTTTTTTTGCTGTTTTTACCAGTTTTTTCTTCGCTAGAAGGCAAATTATTTGAATGCTGCTGCGTATTATTTGTTTTCTTTCCCTGTTCATTGGAACGATCAATAATCCCCAAAAAAATTAACTCTAAAGCTAAAAAATTAATTGGCAAATTTTGTTGTAAGTTATTTTGTGAGAATTCTTTGAGTAAAAATTGATCAATTTTACTTTCAGTAAAAGCCTCACCCGGCCTAATTCCCAGATTAATTAATAAATCGTCGTGCAAAAATTCTAGCAAATCTTTATAAAAATCTTGTTCTTGATAGTTTTTTGCTCTTAATTCTTCAAATCTTTCCGCAATAGTTTTGGCATCTTTCTTCAACAATAAAGTTAAAAGTTCTTTAATATAGGTAATATTATCTTGTCCCAAATAAGCGCTGATGGCGTCTATTGTCAATTTTCCACTTTGACAGGCTAATTCTAAATTTTTGACTGCATCTCTAAAACTACCATCAGCTCGATGAGCAATTTTTTTTAAATCTTCAATCTGATAATCAATTTTTTCTGCCTGGAGTATCCTTTCGAGTGAAGCTACTATTTCTTCTTCTGTTGCTTTATGAAAGTTAAGTAAAGTGCAACGAGAAATGATAGTAGCAGGCAATTTATGCAACTCGGTAGTGGCTAAAATAAACACTACATGTGGGGGTGGTTCTTCTAAAATTTTTAACAGAGCGTTAAATGCTTCAGGAGTAAGCATGTGTACCTCATCCAAAATATAAACAGCCATTTTGGCACCCTGAGGGGGTAAAGCAATGCGCTCTTTGAGCAGTCGAATATCATCAATACCACGATTACTAGCCGCATCTAACTCATGAACTAAATAAGATTGACCTTGATATACTTTTTGAGCTAATTCCGAATTGGGATCGGGTTCTTGAAAAAATAACGGCTTTTTACTTTTGGACTGTTTGCCAAAGTATAGTTGATCAACTAATGCTTCATTTTTGGGATCATTCAGTAAAACAGCCAAAATTCTTGAAGCTGAAGTTTTACCTGTACCTTTTGGCCCAGCAAAAATCAACGACTGTGGAATTTTGCCAGCCCTCATCATCGCTTGCAAGCTTTCCCTCACTTGCACAATATCAAGTTCTGCAATAGTTTTTGGACGATACTGACGATACCAAGCCATAATACTTTTTTAGTTTAACATATTAAAAAAATTAATGGTCATCATGATGATAACCTAAGAGATGCATGAGCCCGTGTTCTAAGTAAAAATTGATTTGATCATCAACCAAACGACCAAATCTGCGAGCCGTTTTGACCGCCTCAGGAAAACTAATCACTACATCCCCCAAATGAGGAGCTAATTCTTCAGGAAGTGGAACATCTTGGAGCTGATCCTTGTCATGCTGAGGAAAAGATAAGACGTCAGTTGTCCCAAAATGACCGAGTTTTTCCTCATTGAGTTGCTTAATTTTGCGACTGCCAACGATGGAAATGTCAACCTGGGCGTTATCAATTCCATGATTTTTTAAAACGCGTTTGACTGTTTCTCGCAATTTTTTACGTTTAACTGGATAACGAGACCCAATATATAAATTTGATTTAATCATAGTTTTCCTTAGGCAGAAATTAGCGCTGCAAAGCTTATATCAATTGGCCCTAAAGGTATTTTATCATCGGGATCATCTACAAACAGTAACATTACCCGACCCCGACTATTATTGGACCAAACCCTGCCCTCTCGAATGACTTCGGGAGAACCGCCAAATTGTTTTTGCACCCAAGCTGCTGGACCAGCATCAGCCACTACTCCTACTACCGCTACTTGTTCACTGGGATTTATCATAATCATTTTTCGGTACTTATACCAAGGTTTGAGCTCGGGATAGTCTTGATTCCAATTAGGTAAGTACATTAACTGTACCGCAAAATAATATTTTTCCCGTAAAATCGCTTTTTCAGTTAGTTCACCAGCCTCAGTAAACCAAGAAAAAGCGCCTCTTTTGGGAGCAATCCCAGCCTCTTGATAGGCATCATGCTGAGCTAAACTATCGCCCGGATAGCGCATTAAGTGTTGCTCTGCCCCCATAATCCCAATACTATGATTTAATTTTTTGCCGTCTAATTCGTGCCGAACATCAAAACCAAGAATTAAACTAAGTTGTTGTTCTAAATAAAGCTGTGTCTCAGTTTCTAGGTGTCCTGCTGGTCCATTAACATGCGAGTTTAATTTGGCCATAATCTCTTGGTACTCGGTAGCAGATAAATCCAAAGCTAAGTCATCATTGTCTTTTTGGCCAGCTTTAGCATAAATCGCTTTATCAGTAATGACCTCTTTGGCAATTTGCGGATTCATCATTGCCATTTGACCTGCCATAGCTAAACCAGCCACTAGTTGCTGAGAACTATTTTTAAGAGTGGTATTTTTTTTCTTATCCATGTTATTTATTGTTTTCGCTCAATCTTTTCAAGGCAAGATCTAGTCTTTCAAGAATTAAATCTTTCCCTAAAACGGCCATCGTTTCAAATAATGGCGGTGTCGCCGTTCTGCCGGTCATCGCAATGCGCAACATCATAAAATACTGGCCTTTATGCCAATCATGTTTTTCTTGCAGTTGCCGAATACATTTTTCCAGGCTATTGGCATCAACAACATCTAAAGAGGCAATAACTCTTTTAGTTTCTTGAATTTGCTCATCAACTAAACCAGGCTGATCTTGAGCTTTTTTTAGTAAAGTTGTGGTTGAATAATCAATCTCTTTGTAGAAAAAATCCGTCAATTCTGCAAAATCCGCCAGGGTTACTAACCGTTCATAAACCAAATCTAAAATTGAGTCTATTTTTTGATGCGGAAATGCTGGTGGAATAAATGGTTGCAGTCGCTTCTTTAATTCTGGTCGATCTAATTTTCTAATATAAATGCCGTTTAACCAATCGAGTTTTTTGACATCAAAAACGACCGAATTGACACTCAAGTCTCTGGGATCGAATGCTTCAATGTACTCCTCCAAGCTCATGATTTCTTTTTGATCTTTCCGCGCCCAACCCAAAATCATCAGAAAATTTAAAAGCGCTTCTGGTAAATAACCACGATCCAAAAAAGATTGAGCCGAAACCGTGCCTTTACGTTTACTCATCTTGCCTTTGCCATCAGGGTTTAAAAATAGCGGAAAATGAGCAAAGATTGGTAAATCCCAACCAAAGGCCTGATAAAGTAACACGTGTTTAGGAGTGGAACTAATCCATTCTTCACCTCTCATCACATGACTAATTTTCATTAAATGGTCGTCAACTACTACCGCCAAATGATAGGTGGGATAACCATCGGATTTTAATAGCACTTGATCATCAACTAGATTAGAATTAAAACTAATTTCACCACGTAATAAATCGGTAAATACAATATCCTGATTGGCAGGCACTTTGAGTCTAATTACATAACTTTCACCAGCGGCAAGTTTTTTTTGCACCTCTTCCTCACTTAAATAGCGACAGTGCTGATCATAGCGTGGTAATTGATGATTAGCTTGTTGCTGTTGCCGAACTTCTTCTAAACGTTGTTTTGAACAAAAACAATAATAAGCCTGACCTTTAGCAACTAGTTCCTGAGCTTTTTCTTGATAAATGTTGATTCTTTGCGATTGAATATATGGACCATACGGGCCATCTTTTCCTGGACCCTCGTCCCAATCTAAGCCAAATTTGCGAATAATAGCTTGAATTTGCTCAACTCCGTTTGGGACTTCCCGAGTTTTATCTGTATCTTCAATTCTTAAAATAAACTGGCCATGATGCCGTTTCGCAAAGGCATAGTTTTTCAACAAGGTCGCCATACTAGCTACATGCATCTCACCGGTAGGACTGGGTGCCATTCTTGTCCGAATTGGCAACTGTTTATCTTGCATAATTATTCTCTCTCTAAATAATTTGGATGAATAGCACTCACATATGCTAAGAAATTATCATCTCCCTTAAATACATAAATTGGTTGTAAAAAGGGTTGATATTCAAAATCATCAAAATAAGCTAGTTCGACACTCCGAATCACCGCTCTTTCTAAATTTTGTCCACTAGCTATATAACCCTCTCCAGCCTGAACCATTTTCCAAGCGGATTTAACTCCTCTCAGTGGGTAAGTCTCAAAGGTTGAATAATCCACCTCATGATAATAATAATCAACTTCCACAATTGAATTACTACCTGTAAATGCACCGCTAATAACCGCTGAGATGACTCCCTTTTCTCCAGCTGGAGTGTAAATTGGGTAATAATCATCAATAGGCACCCGATTCAGATCAACTGTGACAAAATCAGCATCAGATAAAGATAGGGCCGGAGTTAATTCTCCACCCAACGATTTTTTGTAACTAATTACACCCGAACTCGTAGCAACATCTTTAGGCATCAGCCCGCCCTCGATCAAGAAATTTTTAACGCGTTCAACTGCTTCAAATTCCTCAGGCAAGCGCTTAGTATTATCGGTGATTAGCAATTCTGGTTTAGCTAAATAATTACTGCTAATGGAAAAATTTAAATAAGTAGCATTAATTTCCAGACTAGTATCTAAAGGTTGAGTTTTAGTAAAACGATAAAGGTCTCCAGAAATAATTTCGGGAGCAAAAATGAAACCATACTTAGCGGCAATTTCTTTTACTTTCTCGTCAGTAAGTAAACTAACTGCTGGCTTGGGCATAAAATACACTTTCATTTGATCAACCGGATCAGTCAAAGTGCCTGCCATTTCCAAGATATATTCTTTGGGCTTTGTTTCATCTTCTTGTAATGGAAAGTTTAATTGTGGTAAAACACCAAAACCCACTGTGGGTGGTGGTGGTGGTGCTGGATGAGTTCTTGCCCAATAGTCAGTAAAAACATTCCAAACCACTCGTCCCACCATTAAAAAAACCAAAGCAATGACCACAAATTTCAATCCCACTCGACTAAAATAGTTGATATTACTCAGAGTGGGTTCGGTGCTGGTGTTCTTTTTCACAAAACGCTGATTAGACATAAAAATCTATTTATTAGTATAAAGGCATCCTCTAGACTATTCAAGCTTTTAAAAATTAATATTGATTAAACTTTCTTCTGGACTAACAAATTGATAGGTATTAAAAATCCAAGTTAATAATTTTTCTGTATCACCATAACGATCTTGACTATTCATTAGACTAATTAAAATTTTTCTACCATTCCGTTCTACTAAAGTCACTAAAACTTCCCCCGCCCAATCGGTCGTTCCTGTCTTGACACCTTTAACACCTCCCACTGTTCCCAGTAATTGATTGGTGTTAAATAGTTGATATGAGGTGCCTTCTTTTTGACCGTCTTCAGTAAGTGAGTTAATTTCTAAATAAGGAGTAGCCACTAATTCTCGTAAATAATCATTTTTTAATAATTCTCTAGCCAAAATGTTGAGATCTCGGGCGCTGCTTAATTGCCCGATTTCATCTAGACCAGCTGGATTGAAAAATTGGCTATCAGTTAAATGTAATTCCTTAGCTTTATTATTCATTGCTGCCACAAAATTAGTTAAACCTCCGGGATAATTATTAGCTAATACATAAGCGCTATCGTTAGCTGAAGATAATAACAAAGCGGCTAATAAATCTCTAACTCTGACTTGTTCTCCCGCTTGTAAATTAATTTTATTACCAATAATTTGATCTTCAGTATCCACTCTCAACAGATCGTCTAATTGATAATAATCAACAGCCACTAAGGCCGTTAACATTTTAATGGTAGAAGCAGGATATAATCTTTTTCGGGAATTTTTTTCGTAAAGCAAAGTGGCAGTCCCCAAATCAAAAGCATAAACACTTTCGGCACTAAGTTGCAAATTTTCCCAAAAATGTTCTTGATTAATATTAGGATTTTTGTAAACAGCCACTAAATCTAAAGGTCTTAAATAAATGGCTTGTTTCTCAATGGTTTTTTCGGGATAAAAAATCAGGACCACACTCAACACTAACGAAAAGGCAATCAAAAACAACAATATTACTCGCCAAGATAAATTCTTCACTGCTTAATTCTAACTCGATTTTTTATCAGCTGTCACGCTTAGTTTTAATTCCGCCAGTTGTTCTTTACTAACGGAACTGGGAGCATCCATGACGCTTGTGCGGCCGCTAGCAGTCATAGGAAAAGCCATCGTTTCTCGCAAATTATCTTCACCAGTGATCAACATTAACAAACGATCGATACCAAAGGCTATCCCTCCATGGGGCGGGGTGCCCAGTTTAAAAGCTTTTAACATATGACCAACACTCTCTTCAATTTCTTCATCACTATAACCCATTATTTTAAAAGTTGCCCTCAATACTTCGGGCCGATGAGCACGTAAACTACCTCCACCCACCTCATAGCCATTGCAAACTAAGTCATATTGACTAGCAATGATTTGTTCAACATTCTTGCCTGCCAAATGATTGTCCAAATGTTCAGGAATTGGATTTGAAAAGGGATTGTGAGTAAAAGTCCAATTACTTTTACTGTCCAAAACTTCTGCTCGATCGGCTTTGTTAACTTTTTTGAAAAAAGGAAAGTTAACTACCCAAGCAAAAGCTAACACTCCTCGTTCTTTATCTTCAGCTGTACGCAAATCAAAACGATCAGCGCCATATTTCTCCATCGCTTCTTGATAAGTCACTACTGGAAACTGTTGATCTTTGATTTGCACGTTTAACTGCTGGCAAACTTTTTTCACTAAATTTTCTAAAAGTTGCATGATTGTTGGCTGATCAATAAAACTCAGCTCAATATCTAGTTGAGTAAATTCAAAACCTCGATCAGCCCGCAAATCCTCGTCACGAATACAACGCGCAAATTGGAAATACTTTTCAAAACCAGCTGCCATTAATAATTGCTTGTACTGTTGGGGACTTTGGGGCAAAGCATAAAATTTTCCAGGATAAAAACGGGAGGGGACAATAAAATCTCTAGCTCCTTCTTTGGTTGATTTGGTTAACATTGGAGTTTCAATCTCCACAAAATCCTGATCAATTAATTCTTGACGAAAACTATTAATTAATTTTGATCTGAGGCGTAAATTTTTTTGTAAACGCTGACGTCTTAAGTCTAAATAACGATACTGTAAACGCAGTTCTTCATTAATTTCTAAACCAGAACTATTAATACTAATCGGTAATTCGATACTTTTATTTAAAATTTGGTAATCTTCAACGAACACCTCTATCTCACCTGTGGCCATTTCTTGATTCACCAGTTTTGCCGGGCGCTTATTAATTTGACCAATCACTTCTACGACCGATTCAATGGTCAAATCCTTTAATTTATCATTAATGCCAACACACTGAATTAAACCAGTTTCATCGCGTAAATCAATAAAAGTAACTTTTCCATGATCACGTTTATTAGCCACCCAACCAGCTAATTTGACAGTTTCGCTAACTTTGTTTTTGCTATCGATGACGGTAGTCCGACTTAAATTTAATTTTGACATAAACTGTTTTATTATAAAGCCTAATTGACAGTTTTTGCTTAATAAAATCAGCAATAATAGTAAATTAGCCCACTTGAGGAAATCGATTACTGACCAATTATCATTGACTGGGATCTTGTTTCTTTATGAACGGCGCAGACGTTAACAACCTGATTAGTGAGGACCACCTGATTTATGACCATCGGCCAATAGTTGACCAGACCCCGATCGATATTCTTCAATTTTGTGAATTCTTTTTTCCATTTGTTTTTTGCGGGTGGTACTTAATGTATCAAAGTTTTTTTGTAAACTTTCAATGCTTCTGCCAAATTTTTGAAACTCTTCATCAAATTTAACCCATTCACCACTAAAAGCTTCAACTTGTTTAATCACTTCTTGAATTTTTTTACCAACCATAAAGTTCCGGTAGCTTTCCATCACAGTTCTAGCCACCACTAAAAAGCTAAAGGGTGAACACAAAATCACTTTCTTAGCTAGCGCTTCATCAATAATATCGGGTAGCTTTTGATTAATAAAAGAAAAAATCATTTCGTTGGGCACAAAGAGGATGGCATAATCCAAGGTGTCGCTTTCAGGAGAAATATATTCAGCGACCTTTTCCACTTTTAGTCTAAGGTCCCTTGCAAATTGTTGTAAATGATTTTTTTTCTCAGTTTTATCATCAGTATTGGCCATTTTCTGAATTTCCTGATAAGGAAATTTAACATCCACCGCTACATTACGTTTGTCGGGAAGCAACAAGGTGATATCTGGTATTAAGTTAGAAGAGCTTTGTTTTGTTTGTCGTACATAATGCACGCCTTCTTGTAAGCCATTGGCCTGTAATAAATCTTCGATAATACGCTCCCCCCAGGCTCCTCGGGTTTGATTGTTGTCTAATATCTTAGCTAATTTCTCTGTAGAAACTTTGAGATCCTTGGTTAAAACCCGGTGATCTTCAATCGCCGTTGCCACTCGACCAATTTTATCAATCTGTTGTTTCTCAATTTCTCTAATTTCTTTTTGCCGTTGTTCCAAATCTTCTTGTAGTTGCTTAACTAATTTTTCGATAGTTGCTTGTTTGTTGGCTAAATCAGTTTTTAATAAATCCTGCTCACTCTGTAAAATGTTTTTGCTTTGATAGGCAATTTTGTTAGCTGTCATCCCAAACACTTTATTCACCGTCGACTCTAATTTTTCATCCAAGATTTTTTCATCCTCAATACTCTTTTGTGATTTTTTCAGTAAAAAAAATAAAAGAAAAGAGACTAATAAAATTAAGATGGCCAAAGAAATGATAATGACAAGATTCATATTCTTTAAGTATACTAAAACTATGGAAACTACCCAAACCCAAAAAAAACTGCGGGGACACTCCCGCCTGAAAACGCAGGCAATTCACCTTGACAACAGAAAAATTCGAAAAGCCAAAAATAGCAATTCGCTGCCAGATCTCATCTTGGCTTTAGTCTGTTTCCTCGCCTGGCAATACTTAATGTTTTACACGTCACCCAATGATGTGGCTAATCTGCTTTATGCTAATTCTTACTTGCCCTTTGTTATATTAATATTTTTCACTGTTTTCTTTTTTTTAAAATTCGCTTTAAAGAAAGTGCGTCTAGCTTTTTGTCTAGCTTTTGAATTAGTGATTATGCTGGTTTTTCATTTACAAAATCTCGATTTTAACTATTACTGGATAATAATCTTAGCCATCCCCCCATTCATCTGGCTTATTGTTAACCAGATCGAGAAAAGACTGCTATAATGAGAGGTTCTATGAGTAAAACTTTTTATGTGACCACCACTCTGCCTTACGTGAATTCATCACCACATATTGGTTTTGCTTTAGAAATTGTTGAAGCTGACGTGATTGCTAGATATCATCGAGAGATATTAAATGAACAAGTAATTTTTAATACCGGCACTGATGAGCACGGGCAAAAAATTGCTGATCAAGCCAAGGCTAAAGGTCTTGATCCGCAAGACTACTGCGATCACTTTGCTCAACAGTTTCAAAACTTAAAAAATGAATTAAATTTGAGTAACACTCATTTTATCCGCACCACCAATCCTAAACATAGTGCTGCTGCTCAAGAATTTTGGCGACGTTGCCGAGCAAATGGCGATATTTATAAAGCTAATTATCCAGTTAAATATTGTGTTGGCTGTGAACTAGCTAAAACTGCTAGTGAATTGGTCGATGGTTGTTGCCCCCTTCACCCCGATCTAGCATTAGAATTGCGAGAAGAAGAAAACTATTTTTTCAAATTTAGTCGTTATCAAAAAGATTTATTAAAACTTTATGAAACTAAGCAGGATTTTGTTAAACCGGTCAGCCGCTTTAATGAAATTAAAGCTTTTGTTAACAACGGTTTAGAAGATTTTAGTATTTCCCGCCTCAAAAAGAATATGTCTTGGGGCGTACCCGTACCTGATGATGAAGAACATGTGATGTACGTCTGGTTTGATGCTTTGGTCAATTACATCTCGACCCTGGGTTGGCCAGAGGACTTAGCCAATTTTCAACAATTTTGGCCAGCAGTCCAAGTGGCTGGTAAAGACAACCTGCGTCAACAAGCTGCCATGTGGCAGGCCATGCTCATGTCGGCTGGTTTACCCAACTCTCAACAAATTTTGATCAATGGTTTTATTGGTGTCGATGGCCAAAAAATGAGCAAATCTCTCGGCAATGTGATTAAACCCAAGGAAATGGTAGAGCGTTATGGCATTGACGCTAGTCGTTATTTACTGATCAAACTCGGAACTTTTGGCGAAGACATGGATGTTAGTTGGGAAAAATTTGATCAGGCTTATAATGCTTCTTTAGCTAATGGACTAGGCAATTTATGTTCTCGTTTGGCAAAATTGGCTAATTTAAATGATTTATCAATTAATTATCAGGCCAAAGTTCCGCCACAGTTCAAAAAATTGATGGATAATTATGAGCTAACTGCCGCCTTAAATCTATTAGATGAAGGTCTCGGGCAAATAGATCAATACTTGGCTAAAGAAAAACCTTGGCTCAGGGAAAATCATAATCATCAGGAGGTAATAACTCAAGCTATTTGTTCACTATTAGATGTTAATCAGGCCATCCAAATTTTTATGCCAGAGACTGCGATAGCTATCAACAAAAAGTTTAATAAAAATAAAATTAGTCCTTTTACCCAGGGTCTATTTAAACGAATTTAACAAAAGAATAATAATCATGCCAATTTTTGATACCCATTGTCATTATAATTTGGAACCTCTTTATAGCGGGCAGGCGATTTATTTTGACATTGACGAAAATGATCCAATTTTACAAAAAAACTGGCGAGATCACTGGCAAACCGCGCAAAAAAATGGCATTAAACAGGCCCTTATTCCTGGGGCTGGATTAACCAGTAGTCGCTTAGCTGTTGATATTGCCCAACAAGAACCAAATCTCTATGCAAGTGTGGCCATTCACCCCTTACGCGTGGCAAAGATTGATTTTGCTTCAGCGACTGAAGAGATTGAAAAATTGAGTCAAAACCAAGCTGTAGTCGCTATTGGCGAAACTGGTCTCGATTACTTTCATTTGCCGAAAGAAGATTCAGAAAAAGTTAATAATATTAAACAAGATCAAGAACGATTATTTATCAACCACATTCAACTAGCGAGTCAAAACCAATTAACCCTGATTGTTCATGTTCGAGATGAGGGTGAAGCAGCTTATTGGCGTATTTTGGAAATTTTAGATCAATATTGGCCAGCTGAGGAAAATATTATTTTTCACTGCCTTTCTGGACCGATAGCTTACGTGAAAAAAGCCATGAAAATTAAACATAGTTATTTTGGCTTTGATGGTAATTTAACTTTCAAAAATGCTCATTATTTAAGAGAACTTTTTCAATTGTTAAATCAGCAATCACCAGACAAAATTTTACTAGAAACTGATGCTCCCTACCTTGCCCCTACACCTTATCGTGGCCAAATTTGTCAACCGGTTATGATAGGTGAATTAGCTAACTTTGTGGAAAAAGATTTGGCAGGCAACTTAGAACAAATCTATCAAAATTCGCTAAGGGCTTTTAAATTAGAAAATAATGGATAAATTAATTAATGATTAAACGCTACTTTCGTCGCCACCCTATCCGCACCAAACGGGCATTGGAAATTTTGCCAGGATTCACTTCTTGGTTTTTAATTTTATTTCCTATCTGGGGTTCTTTTTTAGTGCCAAAATTCGTTGCTTACTACGTAATTATTTTCGCCGTCTATTGGCTGTACAGATCAATTAATTTGGCCATTTTTGCTGGTATCGCGCAAAACAAAGTCAGAAAAAATTCCCAAAATGATATTTTGCCCCAATTAAAAAAACAATTTCCCAAACGGTGGAATACAATTCACCACTTAATTATTATTCCGACTTTTCAAGAACCTCTGGGCACGCTAGAAAATACTTTGACTGGACTAAGTAAACAAAGTTTTCCCCGTCAAAATATTCACGTTATGCTTTCTTTTGAAGAAAGAGAAGGAATAGAAGCAGATAAAAAAGCTGCATATTTACAGAAAAAATTTGCTAAAGTTTTTGGTCATCTCTGGTCGACTAAACACCCTGATATCAAAGGCGAAATTAAAGGCAAGTCATCAAATACGGCTTGGGGAGCAAAGAGGGCCAAACAACTGCTAGTGGATGAAAATGGCATTAACATTGACAACGTCACTATTACCAGCGAAGACGCAGATGCAGTTTTACACCCCTATTATTTTTCATTTTTAACATATAGCTTTTTGACTAGTGACAAACCTTATAACAAAAGTTGGCAGGCGGCGATTTGTTTTTACAATAACATCTGGCAAGTGCCAGCCCCAATCCGGGTGTTGGCAGCTACGCAATCCGTTACTCAAATTTATATTTTAGCGAGACGTGATCGTTTAATTAATTTTTCCACTTATTCAGTTTCCTTAAAACACATTGAAGATATTGGCTATTGGGATACTGATGTTATCCCAGAAGATTATCGACTGTTCTTTAAATCCTATTTTGCCAAAGGTGGCGATTTTGAAGTGGAGCCAATCTTCTTACCGATTTACGCTGATGCTGCCCAATCAACCGGTTTTTGGAGCAGTATGCGCAATCAATATGAACAAATTAAACGCTGGGCTTGGGGAGTGAGTGATGATGCCTATATTATCCGCCACTACGTGCTCAATGATAATGCCCCCTTCATTGACAAAACCCTCAGGGTTTTACACGTCATTGAAGATCATTTTTTATGGCCAGTTAACTGGTTTGCCGTCACTGTCTCAGCGATGTTACCTCCATTACTTAATCAACAATTTAATCGCACCATCATTGGTAAAACTTTGCCCCAAGTAACTTCCACTCTATTAACCATGTCAATGATTTCGATGCTTTCGATTTTCATCATCGATGCTAAAAATCGACCACCGAGACCTAAAAAAAATTTGTGGTCATATATCAGTCAGCCTTTAGAATTTTTATTGATTCCAGTTGTCGGCTTCTTTTTTAGTGCCTTACCGGGCATGGATGCTCACACTAGGTTGATGTTTGGCAAATATCTCGAATATCGAGTGACTGAAAAAGTGGCCAATCCCCAAACAAACAAGTAAAACAAAGTAGCACTTGCACTATTAGCTTTTTTCCAGATAAAATGGAAAGTATGTCATTTAAAAAAACCATCAAAAAAATTGATCTTTTTCTTGATCAGCAAACCGCTTTGTTTATTAACTTGTTTTTGTTAGTCTTACTCAGAATTCCTAACTTTTTTGAACCGTATTGGTACGGAGATGAAGCTATTTACTTGACCGTTGGCAATGCACTCAATCATGGTGGAAAACTTTACACAACCATCATTGATCATAAAACCCCGTTGATTTATCAATTTGCCAGAGTACCCAACCAATTTTACTTCCGCTTACTCAATTTGGTTTGGATGGTCGTAGCCACTACTTTTTTCTGGCTATTTGCTAAAAAATTATTTAAAAAAGAACTACCCAGTTTTATCGCTACACTAATCATGGTGCTGTTAACCAGCCTTCCCTGGCTTGAAGGAAATATTCCCAATGGAGAATTGTTTGTTTTGGGCTTTGTCATAGTTGGAGCTTTTTTATTTTCGCAAACTCAAATCTGGCAGAACTTTTTTAGCAAAAAAATCAGCTGGCCCAAAGAAAAGAAAAAAGAATCTTTATTATTATTTGCTTCTGGCGTGCTTTTCTCTCTCGGAATTTTAACCAAAGTTCCAGCGTTATTGGATCTAGTGCCATTCTTGTCGATTTTTGCCTTATTGCTTTTAGCAGATGCTCTCAAAGTCAATAAAACATTCAAAGATTGGCAAAAGACTTGCGGTCAATTGCTATGGAGATTATTATATTTCTCTGCTGGCATTGTAGTACCTATTTTAATTTCTATCATTTATTATCAAGCAATTGGATCGGGACGAGATTATTTGGAGTATGGTCTTTTATATAATTTGCGGTATAGCCAATCTTGGAACCCATCATTTAACTCTGCCTTTATGGATTTTTCATTTTCTTTGCTCGGTAAAACCCTTTATTTTTTCTCATTTTTGATTTTAATTGCTCTAAACAGTACAGAATTAAATAAACGTTTTCAATTTTTAAGCATATGGTTCGCCGCAACCCTCTATGCCACTTTGTTATCGAATCGTCCATACCCGCATTATTTTATCCAAATGGTTCCCCCATTTGCCTTACTTTTAGTAGAAATGGGTAGTCACTTTCAGAAGAGGCTTGCAGGTGTAAAAAAGCACTACAAGAGTCTTGTCGCTGGTTTAGCTCTAATCTCTTTGACTATTTTTGTGATGCTCACTTTAGGTTTTAAACCTTATTCAACAAGTAAATACTATAGTCAGTTTTGGCGAATGGCCACTGGGCAAATTGCAAAAGCGGAGTATGACTACTCTTTTAATAATCTAACCAGAGATAATCAAAAATTGGCCACCTTAATTGACGAATTAGCTTTAGAAAAGATTTTTATTTGGGGAGATAATGCTATGCTTTATGCTCAAACCAAAACCGTGCCAACTTCACGCTTTACTGTTGCTTTTCACATTAAAGATTTTGCCGATTACGAGGGCACTTTGGCTCAGATCAAAGAGGAAGAACCAAAGTTAATTGTCGTCATGAAAAACGATCAGCATACTTTTCCTCAGTTGAATACTTATCTAAAAGAAAACTACTTAGTAAATTCACAATTTGATCATGTCAACTTATTTCTGAAGAAATAAAAGCTTTCAAAATAAGGTTTATAATATGGTTATGGACGTTAGCTTCAGAGATTCTGCTAGTCGAAAAAAAGAGTTTAAATATTTAACTTTTTTACCAAAAAATTTCCGTCAATTAGCTCTTTATGCGCTTATTGCTAATATTAGTACTCTTGCTCTTTCACTAATCTTTTTTTCTTCATTACAAAAAACCATCCCCCTGTTTTATTCCTTACCTGACGACCAACAATTGGTCAATCGAGAATTGATTTTTATATTACCGGGGATGTCCACTCTGATTAATGCCTTGCACTTCTTCATTATCAAAAAATTTAAAACTGCTCATCCCACCATTTTGCAAGTTTTTCTACTAAGCACGGTAGCCATCCAAATTTTAATTCTAGCAATTTTATTGCGATTACTTATTATTCTTAATTAAGTTATGTGGCCATTAATTATTAGTTTTCTGATTAGCTTTAGCTTGGGACCATTGGTGATAAATTTTTACCAAAAACATCACTGGGTTGATGACCCTAAAAAAAATCATCATGTTAAAGTTACTCACACTAAACCTGTGCCTCGAGGCGGTGGCATCTTAATTTTTATTGCAGTGTTTTTAAGTTCTATTATTTTTTTACATTTTGATAAATATTTAATAGCAATTTTTTTAGGGGCTTTCATTCTGACTATTGTTGGCATTATTGATGACATTTTTAATATTAGCCCGTACTGGCGCCTCTTAACCGGTCTGTTAGCCACTTTAATCGTGGTTGGTTCCGGTATTGGCATTGCCTATGTAAGTAATCCTTTGGGACCTGGTGTCATTCACCTCGATCAACCGCAACTACACTTTGTCTTATTTGGTGAAGAAAGAAACATTTGGCTCCTTTCTAGTGCTTTTGCCATTTTATTTATTATGTGGAATATGAATATTATTAATTGGTCAAAGGGAGTAGATGGACAATTGCCGGGCTTTGTCATGGTGGCTTGTCTTTTTATTGCAGTTTTAGCCAATAGTTTTCAAGATGCTCCTAGCCAATTTAATGTTGCTCAACTGGCCTTAATCGTCTCAGGCGCTTTTGCTGGCTTATTGTATTGGAATTTTTATCCGCAAAAAATTATGCCTGGCTATGGAGCAGGCTCGCTAGCCGGTTATTTTTTAAGTGTTTTAGCCATTCTTTCTGGAGCGAAAGTGGCGACTACGTTGATGGTCTTAGCCATTCCTACTGCCGATGGTATTTTTACAATCGTTAGAAGAATTTTAGCTGGTAAATCACCATTTTGGGGTGATAGAGGTCATTTACACCACAAACTAATGGACAACTTTGGCTGGGATCCGCGTCGCATTAGCATTTTTTATATTTTGACTAGTTTTTTTATGGGTTTTTTATCTTTGTTTCTTAACACTACCGGTAAAATTATTAGCATTGTTCTTGTTAGTTTATTTGTTTTTGCTTTTTTGATTTATAATAAGCTCAGAAAATGAAATCATTTTTTAACAGTCAGTTATTCCTTTTGCTTAAAACAGCTCGGCCCAAACAGTGGTTAAAAAATTTTGCTCTCTATGCCGCTTTAGTTTTCTCTGGATTTTTCTTTTATAAGCCAGAAGATGGTCCATCATATTTTTATTTAGTTTCTTACGCCTTTATAATTTTTTGTTTGCTTACCAGTAGCACTTATATTCTCAATGATTTGTTTGATATTGAAGCTGATCGTAAACACCCCTTCAAAAAAAATCGACCTTTAGCTTCTGGCAAACTATCAATTCCCACAGCGATTTTTGCCATAGCGTTTTGTTTAGCTCTAGTGTTTTGGCTAAGCTTACCTCTAACTTTAGTGTTTAAGCTTTTAATTTTTGCTTACTTAATTTTACAAATCCTTTACTCATTGTGTTTCAAGCAAATTGCTATTCTAGATATCATCTCTATTGCTGCTGGATTTTTAATTAGAGTTTATGCGGGAGCAGTGGTGGTGAACTTACACATGAATGTTTGGTTTTTATTGACCGTAATTTCCATGTCCCTATTCTTGGCAGTTGGTAAACGGCAAAGTGAACGAACTTTAATGACAGAGCACAAACTCTCTTTCGTTAGAAAAAGTCTTAATACTTATAGTGCTCGACTTTTAGATCAATACACCAGTATTTTTGCCACCTCTACTTGGCTCACTTATGCTCTTTTTGCTTTTCAAAGTTCTCCAGGTGATGGTTTAAATTTACTATATGAACGCTTTCCCAATTTAGTCATTAATTTACCGCGCACCCTACAATCGCAAAAATTGTTGATGTTGACTCTGCCTTTGGTCATTTTTGGCATTATGCGCTACTTACAATTAGTTTATGAAGAAAATCGAGGTGAAGCTCCAGCAGATGTTCTATTGAAGGATAAAACTTTATTAGTGACCGTCTTTTTATGGTTTATCAGTGTGATGTTTGTTTTCTACGCCTAAGTTTAAATGCTGATTAATAAATTCCACTAACAAATCAATTGGTAAACCATGAGTAAAAGCCGTCAAATTACCCTTTGACCATGCCAGTAGAGCCATTCCAGCATCATAAGCGGGACTAAAAGCTGCTGACCAAGTTAACACTGGTTGATGACTAATGTAGTTTTCAATTTCAGGAGACGATAAATGACGGAAACGAACTTGGGTTACCACACTGGAGTTTTCAATAATTTTTTTTGAGGAGTTTTGGTAAATAAAAGCATAGCCAGTAATCGCTTTTAGCTCCTGTTGACTTTGCAACTCGAGCATTTTTCTCGCCTCTGCCTTGCTTTTGGGTTTTTCTAAAATTTTTCCTCGACATAAGCAAAAGGTGTCAGCCGCCACGATAATCGCCTCACCAGCAACATTTTTTGCCACGGCGTTGGCTTTGGCTAGGGCAATTTTTTTCGCTTTATCTCTGGGGTTTTTGAATTTGATCGCCGATTCGTTAATATTTGCTGGATAAATTTTAAATCGATAAGGTAGGGTGGCTAAAAGCCTTGCCCGTTGGGGCGATTGTGATGCTAAAATAAACTGCATAAACTTAGTAATTATACAAAAGTATGTTATAAAGATAAAATATGAAAATTCGTAAAGCCGTCATCACCTCAGCTGGATTTGGCACAAGATTTTTACCTATCAGTAAAACTATTCAAAAGGAAATGTTGCCAATTATTAATCGACCCTTGATCGATTATGTCGTTGAAGATTGCGTTAAGGCAGGTATTACTGACATTGTTTTTGTTGTCAGCGAACACAATTATCAAGTGTTGCATTATTATCGAGAAAATCAAAGATTACACCAATATTTAAAAGATAATAACAAATTAGAACTTTATGATTTAATCAAAGATTTACATACAAAAGCTAATTTTCACTTTATTAAACAAAGTGATGCTGATGATTATGGGACTGCTGTACCAGTACAATTAGCCAAAGAATATTTGCAGGACGAAGAAGCTTTTTTGGTGTTAATGGGTGATGATTTTATTTATCGACACAATGGAACTAGTGAAGTGGCTGCCATGATGCAAACTTATGAGCAATCTGGTGCAGCAGCTTTAGTTACTTGTATCGAAAAAGCAGAAAGTGATTTACCTCGTTATGGAGTGGCCAAACTGAGCGAAGAGAACAACTTCCGCTACTTACAAGCCTTAGTTGAAAAACCCAAACCAGGAACCGCCCCGTCCAATTTAGCCAATATTAGCAAGTACATTCTTCCCCAATCAGTTTTTGATTTAATAGCCGTTCAACAACCCAATCCTGCATCTGGAGAACTCTATATTACTGACACCATTAGCCAACTAGCTCTTACTGAAAAAGTAGTGATTCATCAACCACAAGGAGAATATCTTGATGGTGGTTACCCATTAGGCTGGTTAATAGCTAATTTGACTGTGGCTAAAGACCATCCCGAACTGTGGGCTGAAATAAAAAGATTTGTTAATCAAGAATAAAATTTTTTCAAATTATTTATTTGACTCCAACTCTAACCAGCGTTCGATATCCAGAGCAGCCATTGCTCCTGAACCTGCAGCCACCACTGCTTGACGATAATGACTATCAGTCACATCACCCGCAGCAAACACTCCAGGAACCGAAGTCATGGTTGGAAAATAATCTTGAGTAGTTGGCGTAGGTTCTTGAATCAATTCTGCCAAGGCTTGATCACTACCAAACTGCCGAGTCAAAATATATGAATGATCATCTAATTTGACCTGATTACTAAAAAGAGCACTATTGGGCTGATAGCCAATAGCGATAAAGATGCCATCGGCAGCGACTTGCTCTTCTTTTCCATCTCTAAGCAATTTTAGGGCTGTCACTCGCTGTTCATCGCCAACAATTTCTTTAATTTCGGTGTTCCAGAAAATTTTAATATGCTCATCAGCAGCAACTCGTTGTTGCAAAATTTTGCAAGCCCGGAATTGCTCCCGGCGATGGATTAAGAATACTTGATCAGTAAACTTACTGAGAGTCAAGGCATCACTCAAAGCTGTATCCCCTCCACCTACAACAAAAACTTTTTTATCGCGGTAAAAAGCACCATCACACACTGCACAAAACCCTACACCTTTACCAAAATAAGCTTCTTCTCCAGGAACTCCTAGTTTCATGTGCTCAGCCCCAGTGCTGATCAAAACACTGTCGGCGCTATACGCAGCCTCATTTTCTTTTTTGATTGATTCAGTGATTTTGAGCAACTCTGCTTTGGCTAAATGCTGCCAATCAGCAAATTCCATATCTGCTGGTAGAGAGTTCCACAAACGAAACGGTCGTTGACTAAAATCAACTGCAGTAATTTGTTCATGACAAATTTCTGCATCAAACTTCACTGCCTGCTTTTGCAAACTCAACATAAATTGCGGGCCACGCATCCCATCAGGAAATCCCGGAAAATTTTCAATATCTCTGGTAAACATTAATTGCCCACCGAGATTTATCCCACTAAACAGGACGGGTTTTAATAAAGCACGACCTAAATAAATTCCAGCAGTGAAACCTGCAGGACCAGCCCCAATAACGGCTACTTTCAAATTTTTCATATTTTTCGATCCACTAACCATTATAGTACATCCAAATTAATAAATTCGATTCTAGTTAAATCCTTTGCTTTAGGCTAGAGCCTCTTCAATCATTTTTTGGTAACCAGTCTCACCAGGAAAGCCGATTTTGCGATCAAACTCCACCATTTTATTGTCATCACCTTTTTTGAAAATGATCACTGTTGGAATATTCATCACGTTGAATTCACTAGCGATATCTCTGGCCTCATCGACATCGAGTTTGACAATCATCATCTTGTCTTGATAATCATCAGCTAATTTATCAATAATGGGCGCAGCCATCTGACAAGGACCGCACCAATCTGCATAAAAATCAACCATCACTGGTGTTGTCGCGTTATCCAAAGTGGACTGAAAATTACTACTATCTAAATGTTGTGCTGACATAAGCACCTTTCTTAATAATTGTTACTTTAATAATTCTTTTACAATTAAATCTAATTGTTTTTGGTCTTTATTTTTGATGCAGTTATCAGCTGCATTATTTAAAACATTTCTAGCAACACTGGACAAAGAGTTACGTGCTGCGGAAATTTGTTGAGCAATTTCAATACACGGTCGTTCATCTTCATACATCCGAATTAGACCATCAATTTGCCCACGTATCCGTTTCAGCTGAGTAATAACTTGATCTTTTTTTGCTAAAGATATCTTATTTCTAATAAAAGCCATAGTTTTATTATACCCTATGGGGGTATCTAAACAAGAGTCAGTTTATCAATAAATTTAACTCTTTAATTGACGTTGCATTTGCACAATTTGCTCTAACAATTGATCTAAACGTTGTTCCTCGTCTTTGGTTCTTTGATTTTTTTTATCTAGTTCATTAATTTCTTGATTTATTGCTTCAATTTCACTGTGAACTATATTCTTTTTCACTTGTTCTAAAACTCTTTGCCATTCTTTTTTTGGCGTAGTATTTTTTATATTTTTTTCAAATTCTGGGTTGAGTAAGATTTCCATTAAGATTGCCTTCAAATCCTCGGCTAAACGCTTACTAAATTTTTCTAAATCAAAATTTTTTAATTCCCGACTTAAGATATCGACAATATTGCTTAAACCAGGAGTCTGCCATTTTAAACCAATAATGTTGTTAACTCCCTCCTCAAATGCATCCTTTTCTAAATGAAAAAGTAAAAACAATAAATACTCTTCCATAATTTCTTGATGGCTTTTGGCTTTTTGCTTGTTTGGCTCAATTGGTGGTTTGACTTTTACCACAGTTGTTTTTTTATTCTTCTTCTCCGCGACACGAGCGATATCTTCTTTAATTAATCCAAGTTTGACGTTGAGTTTTTCTGAAAGTTTTTGTAAATAGAATTCCTTCTCAACCAAATGATCAATACCATTAATGATCGGAGCTAATTCATCAATAATTTTCCGCTTTCCGTCTGGAGTTTCTGCATCGTAATGAGCTAGGGTGGTATTGAGTAAAAAACTGTAGATCGAGATCGCCTGATCAACAGCTTGTCTCCAAAGTTTTGGTTCTTGTCGAGCAAAATCATCGGGATCTTTGAGATCTTTTGCTGTCGCTAATTGGTGTAAAGCTGGAAAATCTATCACTCGCAAATCTATGTCTTTATCTTTCATCAAAGTGATAGCTCTTTTGCAGGCGTTAATGCCTGCTTCATCAGCATCAAAAGCCAAAATAACACTGTCACTGACTCTTGCCAATAAATCAACTTGATCAGCCGTCAGCGCACTCCCCTTGATCGCCACTACGTTATTTACATGAGCTTGAGCTGAGGAAATAACATCAAACTCACCCTCAACCACTACCACTTTATTAGCTTTTCTTATTTCTCTAAAGAGCTCACTATAACCATAGAGTAATTTTGATTTGTGATAAAGACTGGTTTCAGGACTATTAATGTATTTAGCTTCTTTCGCTTGAGCAGTTAGTAACCTGCCAGAAAAACCAACCACTTGTCCTCGATGATTTTTTAAAGGGAACATCACTCGTCCGCGGAAGCGATCATAATAACGATCACCCTTACCTTTTATAATCAAACCAGTTTTAGCAATTAATTCTAGCGGATACTTCTTTTTTTGGTGTAAATACTTAATTAAGCCATCCCAACTTGACAAAGAATAGCCCAAATTAAATAACTTTATTGACTGACTATTGGTCCCTCGTTCTTTTAGGTAAGCAAGCGCTGGCTTACCCGCCTCATGTTGAGTTAACAGGTAGTGATAATATTCTTTAGCTAAATTAAGAATCCCCAACAACTGCTCCCGTTCTTCATCTTCACTGGTCCGATTAAAATCTTTTAAAGTAATTGAGGCACGATCAGCCAAATATTTCAGAGCTTCATAAAAGGTCATGCCGTCATAGTTCTGCAAAAAATCTAACACATCACCAGTAGCCCCACAGCCAAAACAGCGATAACGCTGCATCTCGGGATGGACAAAAAATGAAGGAGTCTTTTCACTGTGAAAAGGACAACGTGCTTTGAAACTACTGCCCGAAGGCCGTAAATCAATTTTTTCGCCCACAATCTCAACAATATTATTCGCGTCTTTAACCTCTTGAATTTGCGACATCTCTAGCTGTAAAATATACTGTTTATTGAGAAAAGTCAATTATAGTCAAAAACATGTTAATTCATACCTGTTGCGCCGATTGCTTCTTAAAATTTTATCAAGCTTTGTCCAGTGAAGAACAAAAGCAAAGCCAAATATTTTTTTATAATCCCAATCTCTATCCAAGAGAAGAGTTTAATGCCCGGTTGCAAGCTGTGAAAAAAGTCGTGAAAAGTTTAGATCCAGACATTAAAATTTTTGTGGAAAATTACCTGCCACAAGATTATTTTCACGCCCTGGCTACAAATCGGTCAATCAATGAGTTGCGTGAAAAAAACCAATCTCAGCAAATTTTCACGGTCATTCCTCAATCACGGCGCTGTCCTAATTGTTGGCAATTAAGATTGAGAGCCCTCTTTGAAAAAGCCAAACAGGAACATATCTCACTCGTCAGCTCCACTTTACTTTCGAGCAATTATCAAGATCTAGAGCAAATTAAAAAAATTGTTGAACGATTAAGCGCGGAGTATCAAATTGATTTTTATTTTCCTAAACTGACAAAGCTTGATCGTAATCGAGTTAATAAAGGCTTTTATAAACAAAATTATTGTGGTTGTCTCTACTCTTTAATTGAGAAAAGTCGTGAAAAATACCAGATTTAATTTTTATTGGCAAATCTAATTATTGCAACAGATTCTCCTATTTTAGACGAGAAAACCAAGATTGGCTGACTTCGGTAAAACCCTGATGTTGATACCAACTCCGGGCATAGGAATTGCTCATCGTTTCTAAATAAACTCTAGCAATGCCCAAATCTTTCAATTTAGCTAAATACTGATTGAGTAAATAACTACCCAAATGAAAATGGCGTTTTTTTTGACAGACGACCAATTCCCAAATAAACGCTGTTTTGCCCAAGTATTCACCTAAAACTAATCCGCTCAAATCTCCTTTATCTTCGATTAACAGCAATAAACCATTTTCTTTCGTAGCGTCATTTAAAAATTGTCTCAAATAAAAAAACCAATTAATTTCTCTGGCAGCTAAATAGTAATCTGGCAAATTTTGGTGGTGAAAATCAGCCTGTTCGATCAACAAATCTTTGAGCGCCGATTTATTTTTAATTTGACTACTAAAGTTCAAATTAGCAATGTTGTATGAAGCTTGAGTAAATTTTTTTAAATCAAATTTTAATTCAACCAAAGCAGGTTTAAAATTTTCACTGTATAAAAGTTCGGCTAATTCTTGGGGAATTGTAATCGGCAATAATACTTCAATTTTATTAACAAATCTTTTTTTAGCGTATTGTTTGGCTACAGATAATTCTTTTTTCAATTGGGCCAAATTATTTAGCTTTAATCGCCAATCTAAAGATACCCAGCGATTATCTCTTAAGCAAAAATCCTCAACTTTTTTTAAATGATAGAAATTATTCTTAGACACAAGCTAGTTGTTAATCAACCTATCCAATAAAGTGTAAAAACTAACCCCATATAGTTCCAAAATACTACCAATTGCACACGACTCGCTAGGACCAAGAGCTGGATTGACATTAACATCAATCAAGTAATGACGTCCAGCTTCATCTAATCTAAAATCTAATTTGGCATAGTCTTCAATTTTGAGAATATTGAAAACCGTCTTAGCTACTCTTTTCACTGGATCGGGTAATTCATATTTTAAGTAAGTGATAGTTTCCTCTTTGGACACCCAATTGTCGTCGAAGGTGACAATTTTCTTGAACGGATCGTCGCTAGAACGATGAAAGATTTTTTCAGCCGCATAAATTTTGGTGTTGCCACCGTCGACTAACACTACAGTAATTTCTCTTCCAGCAATGAATTCTTCAAGTAAAATGGGTTGCTGATAGGTTTTATACAAATAATCAATTTGGTTTTTAGCCATTTTTTCATCAAAACCAACCGAGACATCTGACACCTCCAAAGAACCATGATTTTCATTCAATTTAATGAATAAAGGAAAATCTAACTCTTCATCAATTTCATCACTAGCATGTTTAATTAACTGATACTTAGGAGTAGTTACCCCATACTGCTCTAACAAGGATTTAGTTAAATACTTATTAGCATTAATAGAAATTGCCAACATGCCACTACCAGTGTAGGGAATTTGCAACAGTTCTAAGGTCGCTGGAATGGTCCCAGCCAAATATTCCTTACCATACACTGAGTCAACTAAATTAATCACTTTGTCTGGAGAAAATTTGAGCAAAGCTTCGTGTAGGCGTGCATCTCCTGGAAAAAGTTCCACTATAAAACCTTTTGCTCTTAAAATATTAGCAATCAGCTCTGCTCGCCCTTTGACTTCAGCTTCAGTAATGTAGAGCTGTTCAGTAGGAAAGTATTCTCGCTTAGCGTCCGAATATAAAATTGCCACTTTTTTAACAAGGGACTTTTCAGTTACTTCATTTGACATCGATAACTTTTAATTATAGCTCAATAGTGGAATAAGAAAATAAGAATAATTTTTGCTATAATGCGCCCATGACTAAAAAACTAAGCGAGCCCACCTCCAAGACCATGATCAAAAAACCTGCGTTAGACTTCTTAGATTTTATTCGGGAACAAGGCGTTGTTGGCTTGGCCATCGGTTTTATTTTAGGTGGATCAATCCGCTCAGTGGTCGATTCAATTGTCAATGACTTAATTAATCCTCTGCTAGGTTTGCTACTCGGTAAAGTTAATTTTTCTCAAGCAGTTTGGCAAATTGGTTCGGCCCAAATAGCTTGGGGTAATTTTATTGCGACCTTAATTAATTTTACCATTGTGGCGGCAGTAGTTTTTTTTGGCGTCAAAGGTTTGGGCTTGGAAAAATTAGACAAAAAGAAAAAATAATTAGCTAAAAAAGTAATTAGTTAATTTTGTCTGGCACTAAAAAGTGGTGCTGGTATTTTTTAACCAATTGTCTCAACAGTAAATAGCCATAGCCAAAACTCAAATCCCCCATCAAAGTTCTCCCATAAAACGGTAAAGCTAATAAATAACAATGTACTAAACCTTCAGTTGTTCTTGGATACCAATTTAACCACACGCCAAAATTAGAAATTAAGAAAAACAATAAAGAAGCCAGCGGGATCAAAAAGACTTGTCGCTTAATTTTGCCCCGACTTAAATAACCCAACAGCGGGTAGATGCTAAAGGCTAAATAAACCCAAGACTGACCTAAATAAAAACCACCAAAAAAATAATCAAAAATTAAAATTGATAAAAAAAAGAGAAGTGGATTGCCGGAAAAAAAACCAAAACTTCCTAAAGGACTAAAATTAGCAGGTAAGATTTTACCAATTCTAACGACGAGAATGCCCAGCGCACTAATTAGCTGCTGTTTCAATTGCTTCATATTTAAATTCAATTAAATCTCCCTGATTAAGAATAATATCAGAAATACCTACTTCGCTTTTTTCTCCATTAACATAGATCGCCCAAAAATTTTCCTGGTCTCCTTTGAGACCATCAATGCCTTCTAAAAAAATCCCAAAATCGTATTCTTGATAAATGATTTGATGATTACTAACCAACAAATCCCAAGCCCTGGTATTATCCTCACTAGCCGTCAAGCTAATAACTTTTGCCTCTTGGGCAATTGGGTTGTTTGATTCTTGAGTTAGTTCTTCAGTGTTTTCTATTTGTTCTTGATCACTTTGCTCATAATTTTCATCCCTCAATAAAGACTGAAAAGTAGGTAAATTTAAGTCGGGAAAGAGTGATGCCAAAATTAAAACAATGACAACTAGACCACCAATAATACCAACGATAATTGATAAAATTTTTGCTGAGTTTCTTTTGACCATAGAAAAAAATTGTAACACAGTTGAAAAAAATTATGAACTGAATATAAACATTAAAAAAACACTTGACAATTTTTTATTCAATTGTTAAATTATACTTAGCAGTCAACTCGTGTGACTGCTAAAGACAGTTTATTAGTTAGTTAAAGAAAGGAGTGACTATGAATCTAGTTCGATGGCGTCCCTACCAATCTTTATTAGATACTTGGCCAGACGTTTGGGAAGATGATTTTTTAACCGACAACAGTCAGCGTCAACATCTTAACATTTATGAAAAGGATGATGAGGTAGTTGTTGAGGCTAATGTCGCCGGTGTTCGAGCTGATCAAATTGATTTGAGCTTTGACAAAGGCATTCTTTGGATCAAGGCTGAGGCTGAAAAAGAAGAAGGTAAAAAGGATAAAAAGCATTATTCCAAAACTAGCTGGAGCTATTCCTATAAGGTAGCAGTTCCTGGACAAATTAATCAGCAAAGCGAACCCAAGGCTGAGTTGAGCAAAGGTATTCTTAAAATTAGATTTAAGAAACAAGCCATTGCTAAACCAAAAAGACTCAAAATTACAGAAAAGAATGATTAATTAGTAAAATTAATTAATTAAAGAGCCAAAACTATGAAAAAAAATATTGTTTTTATCGTTTTAGTCCTGCTCGCCTTTGCTGGCGGTGTTTATCTGAGCAATACTGGTCAGATAGAAAAAATTCTGCCAAATAGCCTTGGGGAAAAGGCGGGCACTGAAGACTTGACAACTGATCACCGAATCACTAGTTTTAGCGACGATCAGCTGAGTATTAGTGAAGTGGTGGAAGCTGTTGGGCCGTCAGTAGTCACCATCAGTGCCGAAAGAAATGTGCTTCGACCTGGTAGTTTTAGTTTTTCACCATTTGGTTTTGGCTCTTTATTTGAGCAATTCTATCAATCTCCTAGTGAAGAAGATTTTGAAACCATAGAGCAAGACATTGGCACTGGTTTTGTCGTTTTAGCCAAAGAAAGCAATCAATTATTTGTCATTACTAATCGCCATGTTGTCAGTGATTTTAATTTAAATTACTTGGTTTATGATTATCAAGATCAAGTTTATGAAGTGACTGACATTTATCGCGATCCCGTCAATGACTTGGCCATTTTAAACGTAAAAGATTTGAATTTACCTGCTTTAACCTTAGGCGATTCTGATCAAATAAAAATTGGTGAATCAGTGATTGCAATTGGGACTGCCCTTGGTCAATTTCGTAATACGGTCACCAGTGGCATCATTTCTGGTGTGGGGAGAGGCATCACTGCCAGCAACGTGTTTGGTGGTCAACAAGAAAATTTAGATAATATCATCCAAACCGACGCCGCGATTAACCCAGGCAATTCTGGTGGGCCGTTAATTAATGCTCGTGGAGAAGTAATCGGAGTTAACGTAGCAACTTCTGCCGGGGCAGATAATATTGGCTTTGCCCTACCAATCAATCTTGTCAAAAATTCCTTGGCCAATTTTGAAGCAACAGGTAAATTTGATCGGGCTGTACTGGGGGTTGCCTATACTTTAATTTCCGAACAAGCAGCCATCGTCAATGAAGTTCCTCAAGGAGCTTATATTCAAGAAGTTTTTGCCGATTCCAATGCCGAGCGAGGTGGTTTACAAGTAGGAGACATTATTACCAAGTTTAATGGTCAGAAAATTACAGAAACTGAAACTTTACCTAAATTACTTAACGAAACTCGCGTTGGCAGTGAAGTAGAATTAGAAATTTGGCGTAAAGGCAAAAAAGAAACGCTCAAAATCACTTTAGAAAAAAGTAATTCTTAAATCCAGGTCGCAGTTCAAGTCTTCTAGAAATTAAAGTTTAGCTTTAATTCTTGACCAAAATTAGTTTGTCACTTATCTTTATTGTATATGACAAATAATAAAATTTTGGTCACTGGTGCCTTTGGTTTAGTTGGTTCCGAGCTCGTTCCTGCTTTACAAAAAAAATATGGTCAAGATCAGGTGGTGGCTCTTGCTCGCGAGACAGTAGATAACAATTTTACTGGCTTACTAGAAATGGGTGACGTGACAGATTTAGCGCGTTTAGAAAAATTAATTATCAAGTATCAAATCAAAGAGATTTATCACTTAGCTGGCATTTTATCAGTCGGTGGTGAAAAAAATCCCCAAATGGCTTGGAACGTCAATATGGGCGGTTTGAAAAATGTTTTAGACTTAGCGGCCAAATATAAGCTAAAAGTCTTTTGGCCATCATCAATTGCGGCTTTTGGACCAACTACACCAACCCAAAACACCCCTCAACACACTGTCCTCGAACCAACGACCATGTATGGAGTCAATAAAGTGGCAGGAGAGCTACTGGGTCAGTATTATCATCTCAAATACGGCGTCGATTTTCGCAGTCTCCGTTATCCAGGTTTGAATGGTTACAAAGCTGATCCTGGCGATGGCACTACTGAGTATGCCATTCACATTTTTTATGCGGCCATTAAAGACGGTCATTATGTGTGCCCACTCAAACCTGATACTCGTCTACCGATGATGTATATAGATGACGCCATTGCCGGCACCATACAATTAATGGGGGCACCTGCAGAAAAGCTCACCGTCAGAACTAGTTATAACTTTGCCGCCATTAGTTTCACTCCAGCTGAATTAGTGGCAGCTATTCAAAAGATTCAGCCAGACTTCACTGTCGACTATCAACCCAACGCTACCCAGGCAATCGCCGATAGTTGGCCCAAAACTATTGACGACAGCGTCGCCCGTGACGATTGGGGTTGGCAAGAAAAATTTGATTTAGACAAAATGACTAAAGCTTTATATGCAGGGGTAAA
>ERZ795057.227-NODE-227-length-60335-cov-10.605143_pt1 | contig 60335 bp, 52 predicted proteins | sample MGYA00375141_ERZ795057 | MGnify/ENA primary metagenome ERZ795057 (study PRJEB30186, sample SAMN05720163) | activated sludge metagenome | isolation source: Anaerobic digester | place: Hong Kong | collected 2015-01-26 ...
GGGTCTTTGTCAATTGATAATTTATCACTCAATTTTAAATCGAAAGACTTGAATCAAAATTATCAGTTGAAATCTAAAATCACAGTACAACAAAGTGATTTGCAACGAGCTTTTGAGTTGCAATTGAATGCCAAAGAAGTTGCTGATGAATTTAAAATACTATCAGTTGCGGAAAAAGATTATGATTTCAGTCGGCAGGCAAACTGGTATGTTGAAAGTAAGAATTTATCATTACAAAATTTAGGGAATCTCGTTCAGCGGGAAAATCTTCCCAAAGCTTTAGTTGATGTGAAGTCATGGTTTTCGACCAAACATGGAAACATCGTTCAGTTGATTGCTCAGGCAAAACTGAAAGATAAATTTTTTGCTTCAGAATCTGAGAAGTATGACATCACCGGTGATGCTGAGTTGGTTTATTCCGGTGAGCCTCAAAACTGGCAAGCCAGTTTATATTTATTTGGTATTGAAACCAATAATATTTCTCAGGAAAACATACAAATTGATATTCATAGAGTTCAAAAACAATTGATATTTAAAGCGGATGCTTTGGATATTCCATTACTGAATGCATTGCTTGAAACTCTGGATTTTTCAAATGAATTACCGTTGAATGATTTCAACATAGACGGGCATTTGTCTGATGTTTACATAGTTTATGATTTCAAAGAAAGACGGATTATGGATGGAAGTCTGAACTTTCAAAATTTAGATATCAAATCTCCATGGGCAAGCCTATCTAATATATCGGGTGAAATCAGCCTCAAAGATGAACAAATACGTTTGCTCATTGATTCAGATTCCGGAACAGCAGAAATTCCGGGAATGATTCGAGGAATTGCAGATTGGGACAAATTGTTATTGACTGCTCAAACCTCCATGCAAGATGATGACCTGGATATTAAAATCAATTCACTTTGGTGTGATTGCAAGGACTTTATCCTCGACGGAGCGGCTCGAGCTAACTACGACGAGAATTTGTTTCTGGATTTAACATTCGGAGTCTATCAGGCTCAGGTTAATCAATTGCATAAATATTGGCCGGCAAATAAATGGAAACCTAAGGTTCTTGATTATCTCGATACGGCTTTGATTGATGGAGCTGTGAAAGAAGGGATGATTTTATATCATGGCTTGGTTAATGAATATCCCTTCAGATCAAAACAAGGAGTGTTTCGAACCCGCTCCAACTTGGTTGATGCCACAATTAAATACCAGAAAGAATGGCCTGTATCTCGTGACTTTAATGCTTTGGTAGAAACCGAAAACCGCAAACTTTGGGTTGATGTTTCTAAAGCCAAAGTGATGCAAGCGAATATTAATAAGGTGCATTCTCAAATATCTAACCTGAAAAACCCTGTATTGACAACTGATATTTGGGCTTCGGGTAAAGATAATTTCCTGCTGGATATTCTGCAAAAATCTGGAATGAGTAAAGGAATTCCGGCATTGGCCAATCAAATTGATTTTAAAGGACGGCAGAACGTCAAAGTGGATTTGTCATTACCTTTGAATAGCCCACAGGCGAAAGCTATTCCTCAAGGATATATTGAGTTTCATGAAACCGATTTCCAAATGAACCAATTTCAACTTCATGATATGAAAGGAAAAATTGATTATAAAGGTTTTTCTATTAACCTGGAGAACTTGAAAGCGACTTTTCTCAACCAGGAAACCTTTCTGAATGGAAGCATTATCAATGAGCCAAATCAATCACCGAAAATTGATATTCTGTTGAAAGGAAATTACAGCACCGTGGATTTTGAATCTTTAACTGGGTTTGTGTTACCGGCTCAGGGACAATCGAATTGGGACTTTGAAATTTCAAATGCTGAAAGCGATGATGAGAGTGACTCAAAATTTGCGTTTACAGCAAAATCTAATCTCGAAGGAACTCAGTTGAATATTCCGGCTCCATTTAACAAAACTTCTGATGAGGTCGCACCATTTTCAGTTCGTTGCGAGTTACCATGTCTGGATTCCAACTGGACAATGGATTTTGATAATCGCTTGAAAACGGATTTTTCATTGGCAACAGATAAGAGTGAGTTTGTACTTAAATCATTGAACTTTGGAAATCAACTGCAAGATAGTTTTGGCGGAAAGATTGATGAGCTTAATCTCGATGAATGGCTTGAACTTTTAGTCAAAGATAAAGGCAATCACAAAGAGCATAAAATTCCATTTCAGAATATGAAGCTGGATATTGGTTCACTCATATTCATGAGCCGGCGACTGAATCATATTGAGATTGAATTTTCACATGATGAAGATGGATTGAATTTCGATATTCGGGGAGAAGAAGTTGAAGGTCTTGTTGTTGTGCCGAACGATATTGAAAACAGAGGCATTATCGTACAACTGGAGCGTTTACACTGGCATGGAATTGACGATGAAATCGCCGCAAAAAAAGCTGAAAAAGTTTCTGTAAAATATCCGGCATTACATGTTTGGATTGGAGATTTCATCTATGACGGAATTCCATTGGGAGAATCCCGAATTGAAGTCAGACCAGTTGTTGAAGGATTACGTATTGAGAAATTTGTTACCAACTCAGATTTATTAAAGCTCAATATAAACGGTATTTGGTATAAAAATAAAGGAGACAAGGGAACTTCTGAATTTAATATCATTCTCACTTCTGAGAATATTGCCGAGTTTTTGGTGAGTCTTGGTTTTTCAGCTCCAATCAGTCAGGCAAACACAATTATTGATATGAAGGCCAATTGGAGTGGTTTTCCCAGTCAGTTTGAAGTGCGAAAAATTAGCGGAAACTTGCACATTGAAGTTGGTGAGGGTGAAGTCGTTGATGCAAAACCCGGAGTTGGTCGGATATTGGGATTATTCAGTTTGACGAATTTACCTCGAAGATTGATTCTTGATTTTAAAGATGTGTTTGGTAAAGGATTGCAATTTAAGTCGATGAAGGGTGATTTTATCCTCAATGATGGGAATGCCTATAGTGAAGAATTCATCATTGATGCGGCAAGTGCGAAGATTTCAATCAAGGGCCGTACCGGATTGGCACAGCAGGATTATGATCAAATTGTGATTGTAACTCCGGGAGTTGGCAAAATTCTTCCGACAATTGGTGCCATCACCGGTGGAGCGGTGGGTGCGGCTGCCGGATTTCTATTTCAGGGAATGTTTAACAAAGGTTTGAAAAACGTAGGTAAAATAGTATATAAAGTCACCGGAACTTGGGATCAACCCAATATCGAAATTATTGAGACAGAAGAAATACCTGATGAAAGCTAAAATTGCAGGACTCGTTTATCTTATTTTTATTGCATGTGTGGCAGCAGCAATCGCCTATGAATCATGGGGAAATGCCGTTGGATATTCGCATACAGTCAATAAAATAACCGAAAAACTTCACATGGAAGACAATTTGAAGAACTCCGGCAAGAAAATTCTGGAAACAATCACATTTAGTCTTTACGAGGGCTATACAGAAAGTGTCAACGAATTGAAAGAACTCAAAGCCAAGAGTGAAAAATACGATACCAATGCTTACCGTTTTACCAAGGCATTTGTTGGAATTGTTTTATTGGTCATCGTGATTTATTTCATATCCGGTCAGCAAGTTGTATTGCTCAGTATGATTTTTCTTTCAATCACCAGCTTGGTGGTCGGTTGGTTTTCACCGATTCTTGAAATTACTGCGTATCAGGATATTCCGGTTCTTGGTAATACAATATTTCAATATGAATCTAAAAGTATTGTTTCTGCCTTGTACAAAATCATGGATAAAGGACAATACGCCATAGCCGGAATCATTTTGCTGTTTACGGTTGTTACACCAATCATTAAAACAATATTATTGCTTATTCTCAGTTTTCAGAAAAAACTGCATTTATCTGCCGGAAAAGTTAAGTTCCTCACTCATATTGGCAAGTGGTCAATGCTGGATGTATTTGTAGTTGCAGTTGTTGTGACCTACTTCTCAACCAAGACTAACGGGCAAACCGATGCCAACTTGCAAATCGGCATTTATTATTTTAGTGTTTATGTGATTTTGTCGATGATTTGTACTTATCTCATTACATTCAAGCGTAAGAAAAACTGAGAAAATCGTGAAATTCTTTTCCACTTTTTCAATGACCCCTGAGAAAGTATTGTTGTCTCGTGCACTTAATTATGGCGACGGTGTTTTTGAAACTATTCGGGTTGTCAAGCGACAAATTCCATTATTTGAATACCATACAAAAAGATTAAAAAGCAGTTTGCAAAGGTTGGGAATAACACCTCCTGACACTAAAGAAATTCACAAACGAATCATCGCATTGGCTGATAAAAACACCGATTGTATTGCAAAATTAGTTGTGTTTCGTAAAGATTATCATCGTGGCTATTCCTCTCAATCCAAGGAATGTGATTATTTTATAACAATCAATCCGATATCATCATCCCGATTATGTAATCAATTAACTGTTAGCTCTGTGAAATTATCTCGAAGTAAAACTCTGGCAGGAATTAAACACCTGAATCGTTTGGAGCAGGTTATTGCAGCTAACGAATTGAAAAATAGTGATTACTCTGATGCCATAATGACTGATGGTAGAAATATTATCGAAACCACTTCTAAAAATATAGCATTTATAAAAAACAATAAAATTTATTCCCCCAAGTTGAATAATTCGGGCGTGCACGGTGTTGCATTATCCTGGCTTGAAGATTGGTGCGTTGAAAATTCTATTGAATTCAAGTGGAAGAAAATCAAATCAATTGAACTCAGCGACTATCAAGCAATGATGACCTGTAATAGTGTTCAGGGTTTTAGCTTAATTAAAAATGTTGATAATCAAGTGCAATTCTCACACAAATCACCAATTGCTGATAAAATAAAATCCTCTTGGTCACAGCTGTTTAAGTTTTGAAGAAAAAATTATTTCTGATTTTTGTTATTTTTGGCACGGGTTGTTTGCTTGTTGGTGGTTATTTTTTTCAACAATATCAGCAATTTATAAAAAATCCTGTTTTCTCAAAAACAACCATCGTTGAAATCGCTAAAGGTCAGCATTTTCAAAATTTTACCAAAAACATCAAGAAACTCAATGCCAATGGTGAAAATTGGCAATGGATGCTTTTTGCAAAAATTGAAAGAACCGGAGGCTGGTTAACGGTTGGAGAGTTTGAAATTGATAACACATTAACGCCTTTGCAAATGATGCAAAAAATAAAGGCAAATGATGTTATCACATATAAATTTACCATTGTTGAAGGTATCAATTGGTGGGAATTGAAAGATAAATTGCTTGATGATTCGGTTCTAATTCACACATTGTCGGACTTCACCGATGAACAACTTTTGCAAAAACTGTCAATAGATGCACCATCTCCTGAAGGAATGTTTTTGCCTGAAACTTATCAGTTTGTGAAAGGTGACTCAGACATTGATATTTTGCAAAGGGCACATTCAGCATTAACCAAAGTATTAGAAGAGAATTGGCAAAATCGCAAACCGGATATACCGATAAAAGATTCCTATCAACTGCTAACTTTGGCATCTATTGTTGAAAAAGAAAGCGCACATGCAAATGAGAGAGATAAAATCGCCGGAGTTTTTGTTCGTAGATTGCAGAAAAATATGCGTTTGCAAACCGATCCAACAGTTATTTATGGAATTGGTCCGAATTTCGATGGTGATATTAAAAACAAGGATTTAAAAACTGACACGCCTTATAACACTTATACCCGCCATGGTTTGCCACCAACACCGATTGCAATGCCAAGTGCTGAGTCTATCCACTTCAGCTCCCATCCTGCGGATGGAAAAGAACTGTATTTCGTTGCTAATAATAGAGGTGGACATTATTTTTCTGATACTTACGAAGAGCATTTGAGAGCTGTTGAAAAATACTTGAAAGGGCAAAAGTTATGAAATCCCGCTTGATTACTTTGGAAGGTTCAGAAGGAGCGGGTAAAACCACGGCTCTCAATACTCTTTGTCAAACGCTGGATGAATGGAATGTGGAATATATCGTTACCCGAGAACCGGGTGGTGAAGAGAATGCGGAAAAAATTCGTGATATATTGCTTCATTCTGAGCATTTACACCCAAAAACAGAGTTATTACTGATGTTTGCATCCCGAAATGAACATATCGAGAATGTGATTAAACCGGCACTTAAACGGGGACAATGGGTGGTTTCTGATCGATATGTTGATGCCAGTTATGCCTATCAAGGTGAGGGTAGGAAACTGGGATTCGAAGTGGTCAAATGGTTTGATGATTTTATCGTCGGAGATATTCAGCCTGATTTGACTTTGTTAATGGATATTGATCCTGAAATTGGGCTTAAAAGAATCAAATCTCGAGGACAAGCCGACCGTATTGAACAGGAAGGCATTGAGTTTTTTCATAGAATTGCCGAAGGATATCGTAAAAAAGCTAAAATTCATCCGCAAAGATATGCCATCATAGATTCTGCAAAGTCAATTCCTGAAGTTAAAACCTTAATCCAGAAAGCTCTTAATAAGCATAAAAGGCATTTGTTATGAATGAACTCCCTTGGCTTGTTGAGCGAATTGAACAATGGCAGAAATTGCTTGCTGGGAATAAAATTCCGCATGCTTTATTAGTGAGTGGTTCAAAAGGAGTTGGCAAGAAAAATTTGGTTTATCAAATGGCAAAAATGGCGTTGTGTGATAATTTGCAGGGAAACCAGGTTTGTGAATCCTGTAAATCTTGTCAGTTATTCAATGCCGGAAATCATACTGATTTGAAGATGATTTCAACCGAAGATGATGTAATCAAAGTTGCACAGATACGTCAGCTGTCTAAAGATTTAATCTTGAGTTCTTCCCGCGGAAATTATCGCTTCGCAATCATTGAAAACGCTGAACGGATGAATTCGGCCTCTACTAATGCTTTGTTGAAAACTTTGGAAGAACCTCCAGCCAATGCAGTTATCATTTTAACCGCTGATGATACAGGTCGTTTGCTACCTACGATTAAAAGTCGTTGTCTGAAAATTAATATTGATTTGCCTCAAAGGTTAATCTCAAAGAAATGGTTGCTGGATAGCACAGATTTCTCAGAGCAACAAATTGAACAAGCTCTAAGTTATACGAATTCGACACCACTCGCGACAAAACAATTTCTTGAACTTAATCATTTGGAAAAGTGTGAACAGATGTTGGATGAGCTTTTAGAGCTTGCTCATGGAACAAAAAACATCCTTGAAGTTACCAAAAACTGGCTTGAAGAAGAGTCATTGCAAATGTTCCCTTATCTTGCAAATCATCTTATGCAGATAATAAAAACTAAAATGTTTGCTGATGTACCAACAAACGATAAATTCACTCAATTCAGTACTCAACAATTATATAGTTTGATTCAAAATTTCTTCCGATTTTTAAAATTGAATAATAAATCTCTTAAGACTGAGTTACTGATTGAAGAGCTACTTATCAGTTGGAAGCAATCGTTTCCAACATAAAGGATAATTTCTGAAAGTATTCAATCCTCACAAGTTGTGCAATAACCACAAAAGTAATATGATATGTGAATTAATGTATTGTTATAAACTAATAAGAGGACATTTTTGATATGGCATTTATGGGTGCCGGGATGGCAAAAAAAGGGATATTATCCTGTGATATAAAAGATGTTGCTGAATTGCATAAATTGTATATGCCGTTTATTGAAAATGGCGGAATTTTTATAAAAACTCAAAACTCTTATAATCTGGGAGATGATGTGTTTTTGTTATTGTCTTTGATGGGAGAAGAAAAAGTTCCGGTAACCGGAAAAGTAGTATGGATTACGCCATTAGGTTCCGGTGGAATGAAACATGCAGGTATCGGAGTTCAGTTTGCAGATAATGCTGATATGGAGCAAATCAGAACGAAGATAGAAACAATGCTCGCCCCTTATAAAGGAGACAACCTTCCAACTGAAACAATGTAAATATGTCACGCTTTCCGCTTTCAGTCTCGCAAAAAATCGAAAACAGTCTTCGCGAGGCGGATGTTTGTCAGTACATTATCAGTGATCGTTCCGAAGAACTCATTGAAACCCTTAGAGTGATGTCTGTTCACTCCGGAATGACGATTTATGTTTGGAAATTTGGGTCGGGGTTAAAAAATATTAAATCCGGTGAAGCTCCACTTCCGGGAACAAAAGGCTTGCTGGAAGCCTTAAAATATGCTCAACGAAATCATTATTTCGCCGTTTATGTTTTTCCTGCTTACACAGAAGAAAACTTTAATGAAATAAAAATGACTCTGCCATCAGCCTTGATGTGGCTGAAAACGGACAAAAACACACGACTATTGTTTTTAGTTGATGAAGATAGCCAATTAAATTTCCTCTTTAAACATGCCGAAGAAGTCGAACTCTCAAGTAAAGGAATGCAAAGATACAAACTGAGAGATTCAAAATGGGTTCCCGCCGATGATTGATATACATTCATTGACTCCTTTGATATGTCTGAGCGACCGCGACTCTGTTGGAATATGTAAAAAAATCTTCTCGCAAGAAGGTCGCTCAAAGTCTCAAACGGCTGATGATCTCAACGAAGTCAAAGATATATTGTCAACAGCAGAGATTAATTTATTGGTCATTGAGTGTTCAGAGGTGTTTGTCAATCATCCTAAAGAATTGCACCGATTGACTCACAAGTTTAAAAATATCAGAGTGATACTGGTAATTAAACAAAATTATCCGGTTCAAAAAGCCTTTTTAAAACAATATCAGCAGATAGCTAATGCAATTATCAATGAACCTTTAGAACAGAAGCAACTGCTTGCTTGTTTGAAGGAGTCAAGTTCACCGGATAAACAGCCGAGTGTTAAACAAGAAGTAATAAGCACTCCAAACCGGCAAGGGGTGAAACCCTTAAAACCCGAGCCTCAATTGCAAAGTAATGAAGTTTGGGAATTATTGTTTACAGATTCCAGTAAACCTCAACTAATTGTAAAAGCTGAAAACCAAAAAATTACTCATGTCAATCAGGCTCTATGCGAGCTTTTACAAAAAGATCAAAGCGCATTAATAGGCAAGCATTGGAGCGAATTGGATGTTGAAGAAAGCCAATCTTCGTATTTGGATTATGTGAAAGAGTTAACTTCAAGCGAAAAAGTAAGTTTTCAAGTTTCCTCGCAAATTCATGGCAAAGTCGAAAATTTAACTGTTGAATACCAAGCCGGAGTTTTCAACTCTGAAATTGTTTATCATGGTTATTTTGATCGCTGTAGCCAGAAACAAGTCTCAGATGAGATTATTGATTTAATTGATCAAATCCAACAGGCTGATGTTTTATCTTCAAAAGCCAATGTTTTATTTGAACAAATCAGAAATTTTTTAGCTGTCGATTTTCTTTTACTTTTCGAGTTTAACAACAATAAACTGTTAAAACCTACTTTTAGTGGTGATACCAAACAAATTGTTGATTTTATTAAAACTCACAATCAGGAAATACTCAAATTAATAAAAAATGGAGATGAAACACTTTATCCATCACTAATTGAAAATGAGGAAATAGATAATCAGTTGCTTGAAAGAATGAAACTAAAAAGTTTTGGTTTTTTCCCGATTATTGACAGCAGCATGCCCTATGGAGCGATTGTCATTGGGAGTAAGCTTAACAAAATTGATTGGATGCCAACTCGCTTTGTGATCAACAATTTAGTGAGCCGATGTCGATATAAATTGTTCCAGAAAAAAATTGTTGAGCAAAAAGAAATGGAAGGCTTTCTTGATAAATTAACGGGGTTACCAAATCGAAATGCGGTTACCAAAAAATTTGCTGAATTAAACAAGCATGGCATTGAAGACGATAAATACATATCGTTGATGATAGTCAATCTGCATAAATTGAATGTTTACAACAAAAGTCTTGGGATTGACTTAACTAACCAATTGCTTCGTAGCTTTTCACTGCTCATTAGTAAAACCGTTCGCTCGGCCGGTGTGGTTTATCGTCTTTCCGGTGATGAGTTTATGGTAATGCTCAACCCTCATGATGAAAAAAGTCGCTCTGAAGCATTAGCGAAAGCCCTTATCAAGTCACTTGGCCAACCAATATTAATGAGTTCAGGTGAAGAAGAGAAAGTCGATGTTAATATCGGAGTTTCTATTTTTCCGGATGAAGGCCAAACAGTATCTAGCATGATGAAGAATGCAGATTTGGCAATGTATGATGCGAAATTATCCGGAAAAAACAATTATGTGATTTATAAATTTTCAGAAACCGGAAAAGCGCTTCAGAAAAAGATTCAGATGGAGGAAAATCTCAAGAAAGCAATTCGAGATAATCACATTAAAGTCTTTTATCAACCTAAAATAGATGCTATCACAGAAGATATAGTGGGTTTTGAAGCATTGGTCCGTTGGCTTGATCCGACATTAGGAATGATAAATCCAGGGCACTTTATTCCTCTGGCTGAGGAAACAGGACTTATTAATGAAATTGGTGAATTCATAATCAAAGCTGTCTGCAAAAAAGTGATTCAATGGCAAAAAGATTTTAATTTAAATTTGAATTGTTCGATAAATGTGTCACCGGTACAACTCAAAGATAAAACATTATCTAAAAAAATCGAGAAAATCATAAATTCAACAGGTGTAATGCCAAATAATATTGATTTTGAAATTACCGAAACTATTGATATTAACTCAGTGCCCAATCTGGTTGAGTCCCTAAACGCTATAGTAAAAATTGGTTGTACTTTATCTATTGATGATTTTGGAACAGGTCATTCCAGTTTGGATTATGTAAAGAAAATTCCGGCCACTTATATCAAAATTGATCAAACTTTTGTTACAAATATCGGTCTTAATCCTGAGGATGAAGCCATTCTGGATGCAACCATCGGTATTGCTAAAAGGTTAAACAGAAAGTTGATTGCTGAAGGTGTTGAGACAGAGGAACAACGAGAGTACTTGTTAGAACGAAGGTGTGAGTACTTTCAAGGCTTTTTATTTTCAAGACCATTGCCGGAGAATGAAATTGACCGAATCTTACAAGAAAAGATTGATTTAATGGGCTAATCACTAACCTTTCCAAAAAATAATTATAAATTTAACGAAATATTAAACTTTTTATCAGGAGCACTGTCTTAGCACACAAACATGAACGAAAAACAGGAACAAGTTGAAGATATGTCTGATAAGGCACTGGATTTAGAACTGGTTAAACAAGCTCAAAGAGGCGATATTAAAGCCTTTGAGTTGTTGGTTCAGCGTTATCAGCAGAAAGTTGCAGGCGTTGTCTCCAAACTGATCAAGGATTACCATGAGATTCAAGATGTTACACAGGATGTTTTTATAAAGGTTTATAAAGCACTTCCCAAATTTCGTGGTGATTCGGCTTTTTACACATGGATTTATCGAATTGCTATTAACACTGCAAAGAATCATCTGGTGGCTAAAGGAAGACGTATCCAAAACAGTGATATAGAGCCCACAGAAGCTGAAAATTACTCCGGTGGTTTTGAAAAACAAAACTTCGCAACCCCGGAAGCTGAGTATCAGCGTCAGGAGGTTGAGAAAGTCGTTCATGATTCAATCAATTCACTACCTGATAACTTAAAGAATGCCATAATTTTAAGAGAAGTCGATGGCATGAGTTATGAGGAAATAGCTGAAAAAATGCAATGTCCGATTGGAACCGTCCGATCCAGAATATTCAGGGCACGAGATGCGATTGAAGCAGCACTCAAGCCCGTATTACAAAAAGAACAACAGAGAGCAAATTATGTCAGATAAATCAAAACAACAGATTTCCAATTTAATGGATGGCGAATTAGAAATTAATGCCAGTAAATTTCTGTTAAAACGCATGGCTGCCGATGATTCATTATCGGAAACATGGAATAATTATCATTTGATTAAATCTTGTTTACAAAAAGAAAAGGATGAGCCATTAGTTTTTGATATCGCTTCAGAAGTTGGAAACATATTAAGAAGAGAGCAGCACACTGATAGTCATAATACAGCTCAAGTGAATGAAAGAAGATGGATGAAGTCACTTAAACCTGTTTTGGGAATGGGAATTGCTGCCAGCGTGGCATTTCTATCAGTTATGATGATTCAAAATCGCACATTGGATAATGAAGCCAATGGAGTGGAAGTTAATGGAAGTAATATTATTGTTGTTAATGATAAAAAATCGGAAGGACTGACTGCTCCGGATACAAATATTTCTGCAAATTTGGCAGCTGCCAGTGGTGGACAGATACTGGTTCCTCCTCCGTCTTTAAGTCGTTTTCCATCTGTTTCTGCTACGCGCTCAAACAATGTTTATGCGCATAATTTTTCACAACCGGCAGTGGTTTCATATATTTTCTACGTTGATGAAAATGAGCAAGGGAAAGACAACAACCAACAAACACCAATGACGATCAAGGATATTAGTGAGTGATAAAACTTGCTAAAATTCTCAGTATCGATTCTGAGATTGTCACTTTAAAACTTGAAGAAAAAGCCAAATGTACTGACTGTAAAAACAGTTGCTCAGATGGCTTTTTAAGTTTTCTTTTCAAAAAAGATTCTGATGGAATTCTTAAAGTAGGTAAAAACTCAGAGAAAAATTTACCATTTTCACACCTTTATGACTATGAACAGTTTTTTTCGGAAAACTCTTTCAAAAACAATGACATTATTGGAGTTGAATTACAGGAATTTCAGCTACTTAAATATGCTTTGATACTTTATGGGATGCCCATATTAGCAATCGTATTTTTTCTGATTAGCGGATATATCGTCTTTTCAATTTCTGGATTGAATGGCGATATTGGCGGAGTGATTGGATTTGTTCTGGGACTGTTTTTGACTAGAGTTTTGATTCAATCTGCAAAGTTCAGAGCAACTCCCAGAGTTAAATTTTTTAAATAAATCTAAAATTATTCCCGGTTTAACTTCAAAGTTTTAAACTTTCAACAATATCCAAAGTAGCTTTTGAACGATTTAGTGTATAAAAATGCAATCCGGGAGCGCCTTGATTGAGCAAGTTTTCGCAAAGTCCAGTAATAAAATCGTTTCCAAACTGCTGAATGGATTTTCTATCATCGCCGTAACTTTGTAATTTATACCTTAACCACCTTGGCATTTCTGCTCCACAGAATCCACAAAAACGATTGATATTGCTAAAATTGGTAATTGGCATAATACCGGGGATAATTGGAATATCAATATTCTTTTTAATGCATTCATCAAAAAATGCAAAATAGGAATCGGCATTAAAAAAGAACTGTGTGATTGCTTGTGTGGCACCGGCATCGACTTTCTTCTTGAAGAATTTGAGCTCACTTTCCATGGTTTCTGATTCGGGATGAATTTCAGGATAACAACCGACAGTGATTCTGAATTGATCGTTAAATTCACTTTTGATATATTCTATCAATTCATTGGCGTGACGGAAATAACCTATAGAACCCATACCGGATGGAACATCACCTCTGAGAGCCAGAATGTCATTGATCTTATGGTCGAGATAATTTTGTAGCAGGTTCTTTATGGATTCTGGAGTTCCACCCATACATGATAAGTGGGGAATAACTATTGGATTGGGGTGTTTTTTTAGTTCCAACACGGTCTCAACCGTTGCATCAATTGTCGATCCTCCGGCACCAAATGTGACTGAGAAAAAATCAGGCTCGAGTTTTCGCAACTTCTCCTGAGTGTCTTGCAATATAATTTTTTGCTCGTCAGTTCTCGCAGGAAAGAATTCAAAACTGATTTTTGCTTTTCTCATTGTTAACCTTCTCTTTAATTTCTCGTCATTCCTGCGCAGGCAGGAATCTCGTATACAAATACTATAGATTAAGGAGATTCCCGCTTTCGCGGGAATGACGATTTTTAACTCTTAATATCTATAATGTTCCGGTTTATACGGTCCATCTGTTGTAACACCAATATAAGCAGCCTGTTTTTCAGTGAGTTGTGTCAGTTTCGCACCAACTCTCGCTAAATGAAGTCTGGCCACTTTTTCATCCAATTTTTTAGGAAGAACATAAACTTGGTTCTGGTAATTTTCACCATTTGAGAATAACTCAATTTGAGCTAAAACCTGATTAGTGAATGAATTGGACATTACAAAACTTGGATGTCCGGTTGCACAACCCAGATTGATTAAGCGACCTTTAGCCAATAAGATGATTTTTTTACCATCGTCAAAAATCACATGATCAACCTGAGGTTTGATTTGATCCCATTGACATTTTTCTTCCAAACTGGCAACGTCAATTTCGTTGTCGAAGTGTCCAATATTACAAACAATTGCCTGATCACGCATTTTTTTCATGTGGTCATAAGTAATGATGTTGAAGTTTCCTGTCGCTGTTACAAAAATATCAGCTTGATTACAAACTTCGTCCAATGTCACAACTTTAAATCCTTCCATTGCTGCTTGCAAAGCACAAATCGGGTCGATTTCTGTTATCAAAACAGTTGCTCCCAAACCACGCAATGATTGAGCACAACCTTTACCAACGTCACCGTAACCACAAACGACCGCAACTTTACCGGCAATCATAACATCCGTGGCACGTTTGATACCGTCAACCAAAGACTCACGACATCCGTATAAATTATCAAATTTAGATTTAGTCACAGAGTCATTGACGTTAATTGCAGGGAACGGTAACTCACCGGCTTTTGCAATTTCGTACAAACGATGAACACCGGTAGTTGTTTCTTCAGTCACACCTTGAATATTTGCCAATGCTTTGGTGTACCAACCATTGCTTGTTGGCAAACGCTTTTTGATGGAACTAAATAAACATTTTTCTTCTGCAGATTGAGGATTATCAAGAACCGATGGATCTTTCTCTGCTTTTGCACCTAACATGAGTAGCATTGTCGCATCACCACCATCATCCAAAATCATATTTGGAGTTCCACCATCGTGCCATTGCATAATTCGATGGGTGTATTCCCAATATTCATCTAGGGTTTCTCCTTTGACTGCAAATACAGGAATACCTTGATCAGCAATAGCTGCCGCTGCGTGATCTTGGGTGGAGTATATATTGCAAGATGCCCAACGCACTTCTGCACCTAAAGCAACCAATGTCTCAATCAGAATAGCGGTTTGAACTGTCATGTGTAAAGAACCGGCAATGCGTGCTCCTTTTAACGGTTGTTTATCTTTGTATTCTTCACGAATTGACATGAGTCCGGGCATTTCCGTCTCGGCAATTCTGAACTCTTTATAACCCCATTCTGCCAGGCTAATGTCGGCAACAATATAATCGGGTGTGAAGTCTTCTATTTTCTCTTTGTTAATCTGTTGTGTCATTTTTCTCTCAATTCTTAAGTTATATTTTCGCTGCTTGTCTCAGTATTTCTGCTTTATCTGTTTTTTCCCAAGTGAAATCTTCATCTTCACGCCCCATGTGTCCATAAGCTGCGGTTTTTTGGTAAATTGGACGAATCAAATCCAGTTCAGTGATAATTCCGTATGGAGTTAGATTGAAATTTTCACGGATTAGTTGTTCAATTGTTTCTTCCGGAATTTTATTTGTTCCAAAAGTGGTTACGCTGATGGAAGTTGGTTTAGCAACGCCAATTGCATAAGAAACCTGAACTTCACAACGATCAGCCAGACCGGCTGCAACCACATTTTTTGCGACATAACGACCGGCATAAGCTGCTGATCGATCCACTTTAGAAGGATCTTTTCCTGAGAATGCTCCACCACCATGACGTGCCATACCACCGTAAGTATCAACAATGATTTTTCTTCCTGTCAGTCCACAATCGCCTACAGGTCCGCCAATAACGAACTTTCCGGTAGGATTGATATGGAATAAAGTATCTTTGGTTAACCAGTTTTCAGGTAATACCGGCTTGATGATTTCTTCCATAACCGCTTCGCGCAAGTCTTTCAACGAGATGTCTTCATCATGCTGAGTTGATAAAACAACAGCGTCAATTGAAACCGGCTTGTCATCGACATAGCGGAAAGTCAGCTGACTTTTCGCATCCGGACGTAACCATGATAATTTACCGCTTCTACGAACAAACGATTGTCTTTCAACCAAACGATGAGCATAAGTGATTGGAGCCGGCATTAATACATCGGTTTCATTGGAAGCGTATCCAAACATCAAACCTTGGTCTCCGGCACCTTGTTCCTCAGGGCTTTGTCTGTCAACACCTTGGTTGATGTCACCTGACTGTTTGCCAATTAATGACATTACAGCACATGTGTGACCATCAAATCCGACATTAGAATTATCATATCCAACATCAGTTATCACTTTTCTAACGATGTCATCTAAATCCACCCAAGCTGAAGTTGTGATTTCACCTGCGATGATTGCTGTTCCTGTTTTTACTAATGTTTCACAGGCAACTCTGGCAGATTTATCTTGTGCCAAAATAGCATCCAACACAGCATCTGATATTTGGTCAGCCAGCTTATCCGGATGTCCTTCAGAAACTGATTCTGAGGTGAAAAGATAGTCGGTTGTTCTATTGCTCATAATTAATATATCTCTTTGTGCGAATAAAGAGATATATTCTATCCGTAAGTTTTGGAAATTGGTAATAACTTTAGTTAAATAATCGTGTTTGATAGTGAAAAAACATAAAAAAAGCTAAAATTAATGGCTCTTATTAACTACTACACAATAGAATGAGTTCTTTGAAAGGAAGTGTTTTTTTAATATTGGTTGTTATCAACACATTATTTTGGGTTCCAATTTTATTGATTTTTGCATTAATAAAATTGATTGTACCCATTCACGGCTTTCGCCGAGCTTTATCACGTTTATTGGTATGGATTGCAGAAACATGGGTTGCTTTAAACAATCATTCACATCGAATATTACATGGAAAAAAACTGGAAGTATCAGGGTTGAATGATTTACAAAAAGATGATTGGTATTTGCTGATAAGTAATCACGTTGCTGCTGCAGATATCCCAGTGTTGCAAAGTGTGTTTCATAAAAAAATTCCTTTTTTAAAGTTCTTCTTAAAAAAAGAATTAATCTGGATGCCATTTCTTGGTTTGGCTTGGTGGGCACTTGATTTTCCATTTATGAGACGTTTTACAAAAGAGTATCTGCAAAAAAATCCTCACATGAAAGGAAAGGATTTGGAAATTACCCGTAAAGCATGCGAAAAATTTAAAGATTATCCAATCACCGTAATTAACTATGTTGAAGGAACACGTTTTACTCAAGCAAAGCATGATAAACAACAGTCACAATTTACGCATTTATTAAAACCCAAATCCGGTGGCATAGGGTTTGTGCTCGGATCTATGGGTGACAGAATCAGCTATTTAATTTTAACGAGTATTAAATATTTACCACATCCACCAAGTCCTTGGGAATACATGTGTGGTAAATTTGCAAAAGTACAGGTTTTGGTTGAAAAAATTAAAATTCCTGATAATTTAAAGAATAAGAATTACTTAACAGATTCTGCGTTTAAGCAAGATTTGCAAAACTGGTTGAATGAATTGTGGTTTAAACAAGATAAGAAATTGTCATGAGCGAAGTTTTATTCGATATCATTTTTAAAGGTAAATTTGCTGGTTCGATGGATCAGCAAAAAGCAGAATTACATTTTTCAAAACTTTTTAAATTACCGATTGAGAAATCAAGATTGTTCTTCGACGGGAAGCCGAGAACCTTAAAAAAATCACTGACTATGGAAAAAGCCAGTAACATGAGGGCTGTGCTTAAAAAAGCCGGCTTGCGTGTAACATTAGTCAAACAAGAATCAGAGGAAAGTACATCCTCTGAAAAGAAAGAAGCCTTGACAATGTCTAATGTGGGAGTGATGATTGTCAATAAACCATTTGTTCCTCCAAAACACTTTGATACCTCGAAATTAAAGCTCGATGAAGTCGGTGTGGAAATTGTTGATAAAGTTGAAGTACCTGAACCGGAATATGACTTGCGCGACTTGAGTTTGGATGAAGTGGGTGTTGAAATTGTTCAAAAAAAACATATTCCTCAACCTGATATAGATGTATCCGGTTTAACAGTAGATGTGGTAGGAACTGTTTTTTCGAAGAAGACTATTGTAAGTGAGCCACATTTTGATTTAAGCAAATTATCATTAGATGAGGTTGGAAGTGTGTTGGTTGAGAAAAAACAAATAGCAAAACCGGAAATAAATACGGAAAATATCAGCTTGCAAGATTGAAGTTAATACAACCTTCTTTGAACTTTTGAAAAATTTATCTTAATCCATTATCAGGCAATTTATTGCTATACAAAGGCATTAATTATAAAATCCCGAATAATTTAAATATTTTGAAACTATGAAGAAGCAAATAGGTTTAATCGTGTCAAGTATATTGTTTTCCGGACAATTGTATTCACAGGAAGCTCCTACTGAACAAGGTTTTGATGATATTGAGGATATCCCTGGCTGGATATTTGATAATCGTTCAGAACCATTAGGAGAGACCGGTTGGTTTCAAGGTGTTGAAACTATCGTTTCATCAAATGAAGGTGATACGACTTCTTATATAGCTGCAAATTATCGAAATACTGACATCGATAATGATGGGGTGCCCAACACAATTTGTAATTATCTGATTATGCCGGATTTAGGTAACTTGGAATCTATTTCATTTTATACTCGTAGTGTTAAAGCGAGCAATAATTATAACGTCTATCCAGATCGTTTGTATGTGATATATAGTCCAACTGGTGGTGTCGAAACCGGAAACTGTACCGATGACCTTGGTGATTTTTCTCATGTACTTATGTCGATTAATCCTGATTTAACGACTGAGTTAAAATATCCAGAGGGTTATCCATTATTCGAATGGACTCAATTTGAGGTCGAAGTCAATGGTGCTGGGCGAGTAGCTTTTTTGTATTATGTGGAAGATGCCGGATTTTACGGAACAAACTCTAACTTTATCGGAATTGATACTGTTGAATGGGTCAGAGGTGAAGATGAGCCAACTCCAAATGTTGAAAAAATAAACAAACCAAGCGAGGAAAGAAGAGTTCCTTTACAAGAAAATATTTGGGTTGAGAAGCTGCATTAAACTTCTAAATATTAAAAAATAAATTTAGTCTCAACATTAAAAAAGCCCTTACGTTTTCAAGTAAGGGCTTTTTTGTTTAGTTCGACATATTAAGGTTGTTAGCTATTCAAATCCATTTTCAAAGATAAGATCAAATGGAGAACAGTCTCCAATTGCAGTAGGCAGTACAGCTAATGTAATTCTTGAGTCTGGAACATCTCCACTATTTGCCGCTAAAATAACATCATTAAATCTCAATTCAGATAAGGTTCCAGAACATACAGTGTATGTAATATCAATTGATTGAGTGGCGTTAGGTGCCAATTCAAAACTCGATGGAGAAACTGTAATGACACCACCATCTCTCATTTTAACATCCGCAGTAGACCATGTATAAGTTGATGATGATCTGTTTTTTACTGTTCTAGTCCAACTACAATTACTGGAACAGTTGGTATCTCTTACACTAGGGATATTTAATGTTGCTGGATCTCCACCCAATGATGGATTCGCAGCTAAATAATTAGCAAAGGTTTCATCCATAACCAAAGCTGCTTTTGCTGCTTTGGTCAAATCAATAGTTCCACTTCCAACTTGATCTGGAGTTGCCGGAGCACCAGTACCTGTAGTCACCGCACTATCTGCTGTCATCATCATTGCTGATTTTATTTCTGAAGGACTCCAATCTGGGTGTGCTTTCATGACTAATAATGCTGACCCAGAAACATGTGGGGCTGACATAGAAGTTCCTGAAAGGAACTCAAACTGAGGAGCAGCTGTGCCATCTTTATATGCAGCAAAAATATTTGTCCCGGGACCATTTATATCTGGTTTTGTTACATCAAATGAATTATTTGGACCTTGTAAACTACCAGCATTTAAAATATTGCCTAATGAATCAATCATAGTATATGTAGCGGTTCCTGATATAAAAGCTTCAACGGTTGTAGCAACAACAGAACCAATGAAAGCAACGATGGCATCGCCATCTGCTTGTCCAATCATTACAGCTGGAATATTCGTTGACTCAATTCCACCCATAACGATTGGAATATCCGCTTGATTATTATAGATAATTGCAGCAACGGCTCCTGCTGCCTCTGCATTATCTATTTTTGATGCGAAAGAACAGCTGCCACGAATGATTAAAGCAATTTTGCCATCAAAGGAATTGGCTGGAAATGCACTACAACCCTCTTGGTTCCCTGGAGCAACATTACCTGCATATAATAGACCGGCATCAACATCACCACTAAAATTATTTGCAACTCCCAATAAACCATACATATCAACCAGATGTGAAGGTATCGGAGTCGGCTGAGTAATATCAACTCTGTTTTTCAATGCACGGCTGTGAGAAGAATTCGCTACAGAAAGTAACCATGGTCCTCTGTGGTTTACATTGCCTACTGGATCTGGAACACTAGTACTGGTGTTGCCTGCTGAAGCAGAAACAACGATACCTGCATTCATAGCATCGAGATACAATCTATCTGAATCAGTCCATGGGGATGTACCGCCACTGATTGAATATGAAATAACATCAACACCATCGGCAATTGCCTGATTTATAGCTGCTGTTATGGCAGAACCGGCACAAGTACTAATACACACATCATAAGCAATAATATGAGCATGGGGAGCTACACCCGAGATGCTTGGAGCCGCTAACGGAGTTCCTGTTGTTGTCACAAAACCACCTGGAATAGAACCTGCTGTTATTCTGTTACCTGCTACAGTACTTGCAGTATGTGATCCGTGTCCGTTAGTGTCATCAGGACCATCGGCAAAGTCCCAAACACCAATCAGTTTGTTGTTACAAACATTTGTTGGACTACAGTCTGAACCGGCCACCGTATTACCAGCGCCTAATGGGTTTGCTGCTGCAAAATCATATAGATCTTCTGGAGAGTCAGAAAAAGACGGATGATCCATGTTGATACCAGTATCCAATACACCAACTATCATTCCCTCACCCTGATTGGGAATATTACCTGGAACCGAAGTACCATCCCAAATTGTGTTCGCACCAATGAATGTTGGACCAACGTCAGTGTCCAATTCATAAATTTTTTCTTTCACCACACTAACAACACCACCAATTGATAGAATCAAACTTGCTTCATCAGCAGTCAAATTCATCGCCATTCCATAATTGGCATAGTAATACTCAAACTTTGTATTCACACTTCTTCCTAGAGTCGTTTGGATTTGATCCACAGTATTAGATAGTTCGTCTCTTAGGAATTGAAGATAGGCTTGTGCAGCTTCAGATTTTGTATCAAGCTTTCTAGTACCTGTTGCACTAGGTGATGTTGCATCAAAACTTTCATATCCACCATCATAATGAACCAAACTCTGATGATTGAGTTGAATAATGTATGTGTTTGATGCAGCATTTACAATTTCAGCTTGTTGAGAATGCGCAATTGTTACGAACAAACTAGTAAAAAGTACAGATAATAATTTCATTTAATATTTCCTCTTTTATTGAATTGCAATAATGGCATCCATCTCTATCATTGCGTTTTTTGGTAATCCGGCAACCTCAATTGCCGCACGAGCTGGATAGGGTTCCTCAAAATACTGGGACATTATGTCATTGAGCGTTGCAAAATGCGATAAATCTTGAACGAAAATATTTAATTTTAAGGTATTTTGCAGGCTTGTTCCTGCCGCGATTGCAATTGCTTGTAAGTTTCTGAATACCTGATGAGTTTGCTTGGAAAAATCTTCTTCTCGCATTTCGCCACTTTTAGGATTAATCGGTATTTGTCCTGAAACATACAAAACATTATTATGAGTCACTGCTTGCGAATATGTTCCAATTGCTGCAGGTGCATCTTGTGTTTCGATAATTTTCTTCATGATATCTATCCAATTTCTTTTCTGGAAGCTTTTAGAACCTCCGGAAGTTGCCTTAATTTATATAAAATGTTTTTCAAGTTCATTTTGTTTGCGATACTAAGGTGAAACTCTAAACCTGAGTAATTTCCATCTCTATCAACCTGATCAAACCTTTCTATGTTACCATGATTCTCTGCAACAATACTCGCTAATTTTGCCAATACGCCTAGTTTATTGATGACATCCATTTGAATAGTTGTGCGGAACAAGACTTCTTGCTCCAAATCCCATTTCATGACAATCATGCGTTCCGGATTTTTCTCCATTTCCTCCAAATTGGGACAGTTCTTTCTATGCACGACAATTCCTTTTATTGGACTCATGTACCCGACGATTTCATCATCAGGCAGAGGTTCACAACATTGTGGATAGCTTAAAATAGATCCTTCTTTACCGGTAATTGAAAATGCCTCTTTGGGTAAATACTCTTTAGCTAAGCCTCTTTGTTTATATAATGGGAGCATTTTTTTTGCAGCAATTGAAGGCAATAATTCAGCAAATGCAAAAGACTTTAACAAGTCATCCATGCTGTCTTTTTTATAATATTTGAGAGCTTTTTGAATGGTTTTGTCATCCAATTTATCAAAGGATAGGCCGTAGGTGTCTAATGCTCGATCTAGCATTTTATGTCCTACTTGCACGGCATCTTGGTCGGTTATTTGTTTGAGTTCATGTCGAATCGCTGTTCTTGCCTTGCTTGTAGTAACAATGTTTAACCATTCTGCCTTAGGAGCGTTTGTCTCACTGGTATTAATTTTGACTGTTTGTCCGGTTTGTAATTTTTGTTTTAACGATGCCGGTTTGCTATTTATTTCAGCAGAAACGGCTGTATTTCCAACAGATGTGTGAATGGCATAAGCAAAATCCAATGCTGTAGATTGTAATGGCAGTTGAATGATTTTTCCACGAGGTGTGAAAACATAGATTTCATCCATGATTAAATCTTTTTTCATGTTTTCATAAAACTCCAAGGAACTACCTGTTTCTTTTTGCAAATGAAGCAAATCTCCAAGCCAGTTTCGCGCCAATGTTAAACGTGACGTGCTATCAGAGCTTTTATTCTTATACATCCAATGGGCGGCAACGCCTGATTCACAAACTTTATCCATCTCACTAGTCCTGATTTGGACTTCAATTGCCAAACCGTAAGGGCCGGTCACTAGTGTATGAATGGACTGGTAGCCATTAGTTTTTGGCACTGCAATATAGTCCTTGAAGCTATTCTCTCGAGGAGCATAAAGTCCGTGAATAACTCCTAGTGCGATATAGCACTCTTGAACCGATTTAACGATAACTCGTACGCCAAACACATCATGAATTTGGTCGAATTCCAGATTTTTTTCCTGTTGTTTTTTGTAGATGCTGTAAAGTGTTTTTTGCCGACCTTCGACTTCAGCATTGAGACTGGAATGTAATAAGGACTTGGATATCTTTTTCTGAATTTTTTTGATAGCTTCTTTGCGATTGCCTGATAGTTCTTTAACTTTTAAGGAAAGTTTTTCAGCAATATTTGGTAGCAAAGCCCAGAATGCGAGTTCTTGAATTTCATTTTGTATTTTTTTTAGTCCTAATCTTTCTGCAATCGGGGCAAAGACTTCCAGAGTTTCTCGGGAAATTCTTTTCCGGCTCGATTCACTCATGGCGCTGATCGTGCGCATGTTATGCAATCTGTCCGCGAGTTTGATAATAATAACTCGTAAGTCGTCAGCCATTACAAATAGCATTTTAACAAAACTTTCGGCTTGTGCTTCTTTCAGGTTTCGAAACTTGAGTTTATCAAGTTTGGTGACCGCTTGAACCAGATAAGCGACGGTTTTATTGAATGTTTTTACCAAATCTTCTTCTGTAACTTCAGTATCCTCAATCGTATCATGCAGAATGGCTGCACAAAGCGTATTGATGTCGAAATTGAGCTCAGCAAGAATACTGGCAACAGTTAATGGGTGAGTGATATACGGCTCACCCGATTTCCTGAATTGTTTACGGTGAGCTTCTGCTCCGTAATGGAAGGCTTTTTTTAGAAGTTTCTGTTCGCTTGAAGAAAGATAACCCCGAGTGAGTCCAGCAAGCGAATTATAAGCTGTAACAACAGCCGGGTGATTTAAAATAGTCGTGACATCTGATGCTGTCACGACTTTTTCATTAGATGGTTAAGTGGAACCGATTCTTTCATATATTCTGAATAATTATAGAATTTGCGAATCTTGTTCCTCTGCTGCAGCATTCCATTCTTCAAGCTCTCTGGCTCGTTTTTCTTCAAGCTCCAGTTCTTTGAGTTTTTCTTCAGTCATCAAACCTTCGGCAATTTCACGCAAAGCCAAAACAGTTGGTTTGTCATTTTCTTCATCAACTAATGGCGCTTGACCGTTTGCAATCAAACGTGCGCGTTTAGCAGCCAGTTGCACCAATTCAAAACGATTATCAACATGCTCTAAACAATCTTCAACCGTAACTCTTGCCATTTTTCTATTTCCTGTTTAATAAATGCGACCGCATATTTTAGCAAAAAAAAATAAAAATAATAACTATCTCAATAATTTGAGTGTTTTTTTGTAGTTTTCTATTAATTTATCATTCTGTTTTTCGGTTTTATGAGCATTTATGTATGTGGAAGCAATAGCATTGCTATCAACAAATACGAGAGTATCCAAACATTGCTCGCCGTTTAGATTCGTTAACAACGGGTTGTGTGTGTCAATTTCAATCCAATTGGCTTTGTCACCGACATTAAAACCATTACCGCAGAATTGTCCTGATAGTTTGCTACCACTGACAGCATTATTCCACAAAAAAGTTCCAACATGAGAAGTCTTTGAATTGCTTGAAACCACCCTTTGTCGGAGTTGTAATCTTTGTGAGTATTCCAATATTTGAAGTTCCTGAAAAGGGTTTATGACAATATGACTGTCAGAACCAATAGCAATTTTTCCGTTTTGCCTGAAATACTCAGGTAATGGGAATACACCATCACCCAAGTTGGCTTCTGTCATCGGACACAAACCGGCGATGGCTCCGGATTTTGCGATGAGATTAATTTCGTTGTCGTTTAAATGCGTGGCATGAATTAAACTCCAGTTTGAATTGACCTCAAAATTATGAAAAAGATATTCAACCGGTCTCATGTTTGTGTGCTCTAATAACTGCTCAACTTCAGCAACTTGTTCTGATATGTGAATATGTATCGGATGATTATTTCCTAACTCATCAAGAACTATTTGCATATTTTCGATGGAAACGGCTCGAAGAGAGTGAAAGCAAATTCCTAACTTTTGGCATTCATAAAGTTGTTTTTCTAAGGATTGGTACAACTCAATATAATCACTGTTCGATAGATAGAATCGTTCTTGTGATTTTGTTAATGGTGTACCATCAACATGCGATTGCTGATAGAGAACTGGTAATAGTGTGAGTTCGATACCTGCATCATGAGCCGCTTGAATAATTGCTTGTGACATGCTATTAGTGTCTTCAGGATTGTTTAATTCACGGTGGATGTAATGAAACTCACAAACTGATGAATATCCGCACAACAACATTTCATGGTAAACATATCGAGCAATGTGATAAAGTTGTTCAGAGTTTATTTTGTTAGCATATTCGTACATCAGATTTCGCCATGACCAAAAGCTGTCGTTTTCCGATGTTTTGTATTCAGTCAGACCAGCCATTGTTCTTTGAAATACATGTGAGTGGCAATTGGGCATGGCAGGAATCGCACAATTTATTATTTCATCGTTCTCATTTGGCATAGAATTGACTACTGAACTTGTGATTGTTCCCTTTTCATCCACATCAATTCTGACGTCTTTGCTCCAACCGGATGGGAATAAGGCTTCGTGAAAGAAAAAGCTTTTCATAATAATATTCGAATTAAGCCACTCTTCTAACAGAGATCAGATACTCAATAGTACTGATTCGGCTGAGAATCTGATTGAGATGTTCAAAGTTATGAACTCTAACGGTTAATTCAATATTATTGATGCCATGAGTGGTATCGGGTTTTGCCGATAATGCATCAATATTGGCTTTTAAGTTAGCCAAAACCGAAGATAAATCTTTAATAAATGATTTACGATCGTGAGCAGTTATTTTGATATTAACCGGAAAGCTGATGTTTGTATCTTCTTTCCATGATACCGGAATAATTCTCTCAGGTTCTTCAGAAATCATTCGAGTGTAATTTTCACAATCAGCACGGTGAACACTGACACCTCGGGTGCGAGTGATAAAACCTCCTATGACATCACCCAAAACAGGATTACAACAATTGGCTTTGGTTGCCATAACATTCATTAAACCCTCAATTAAAAAAGGGCTGGAACTATTTTGAGAGGTCTGAACCGGTTTGCTGATTTTGAAATATTCAGTTTCTTTTGGTCTGAGTTGTTCTTCCGCAAGTCGCAACAACTGATTGACTGAAATATCTCCGGTTGCCACTCTGGCATAGAGTGTATCGACTTCGTGGAGATTGTATTTTTTCAGAAACCTAGATAAATCAACCTCTTCCAGTGCGAATTTTTTTAATTCTTTGTCGAGAGTTTCTTTTCCAACAATGACATTTTGGTCGTAGTCATTGGCACGAAACCAGTGTCTCACTTTGGCTTTTGCACGGGCCGATTTTAAATACCCAGCTTGTTCACTGAGCCAATCTCTGCTTGGTTTGGCAATTTTAGATGTCAATATTTCAACTCGGTCGCCGGTTTCCAAAGTGGTTGTCAGAGGAACAATGTTGCCATTGACTTTGGCTCCACGAGTACGATGTCCCACTTCTGTATGAACCTGATAAGCAAAATCCACCACAGTTGAACCTGCTGATAAATCAATGACATCCCCTGAGGGTGTAAAAACATAAATTCGTTCTTCTTCGGTTTCGCTTTCAAATTGAGCCAGCAAATCGTCATTATCCTTATCATCAGAAGATAAGAGTTGTCTCATCCAGTTGACTTTATTGTCAAAACTGACATCTTGTTTGGAACCGTCTTTATATCTCCAGTGTGCTGCAACTCCAAGTTCCGCATGTTCATGCATTTGATAAGTCCGAATCTGGACTTCCATGGTTTTTCCGCCTTTGCCAATGACAACGGTATGCAGAGATTGATAATTATTTCCTTTAGGCATGGCAATGTAGTCGTCAAACTCTTTGGGAATATGTTTCCAAAGTGAATGAACAATTCCAAGCACGGCATAACAATCGGAGAGGTTATCAACCAACACTCTGATAGCTCGGATATCAAATAAGCCATCAAACGTCAGGTTTTTCTTCTGCATTTTTTTGTAAATGCTGAAAATATGTTTGGGTCTTCCGGCTATCTCAGCTTTAACGCCCATTTCATCGAGTTTGGACTCAAGTTGCTTAATCGAGTGACTGATGAACTCTTCTCTATCACTCCGCCTTTCAGATAATAATTTAGCAATTTCTTTGTATTCATCAGGTTTTAAATAACGAAATGCCAAATCTTCAATTTCCCACTTAACCTGCCAGATACCTAAACGATTGGCCAAAGGAGCGTGAAGAGTTTGTGAGAGTTGAGCCAGCCTTTTTTGTTCTGTTTCGGGAAATTGGACAGCTGCTCGAAGAATAACAAGTTGGTCAGCTAATAGAATTAAAACCAAACGAACATCTTTTATCATCGCAAAGAGTAAGCGTCTGAGAGCCTCGCCATTATTTCTCAGTGCCTCAGCATCATTCATCCACTCAAATTGAGTGACTTTGGTGATTTCGTCGAGAATGAAAAGAACTTTATCAGAAAAAGCGGAACGAGTTTCATTGCTTAAATCTTCACCGTTTCTTACCAGATGAAACAATAAGGCAGCTGTGATGACTTCATCATCAGCCTGGAGATTGTTTAAAACCTCAATAAGAAATCTCAGATGGTTTTTTGAAATGTTGCCATTGAGATTTAGATTTGTTGATTTCTCTTTAATTAAATCAAACGCATTATTGAGATTTTCCTGTTTTTTTTCAGGAAATTTCAATTTCAGGTTTTGCCACCAGATTTGTATGTCAATTTGATTCATTGGAAATATAATTTTGAGCTTTATCTGCTCATGGTTTCAATTGAAAGTAGAAGTTGATTAATAAGCCGGGTTCTGTCTATCTTAATGATAGGGTAATCATTCATCTGGATCATACATCGCTGCATGTCTCAAGCAACCTACCCGAAAACTGTGCGGATCACACAAATGTTTTCCTATTTGGTCTTGCTCCCAGTGGGGTTTACCATGCCATGAACCGTTACCGGTCATGCGGTGCGCTCTTACCACACCCTTTCACCCTTACCAGTCTAAACTGGCGGTCTGCTCTCTGTTGCACTGGCCGTAGGCTCACGCCTCCCAGACGTTATCTGGCACTGCATCCTGTGGAGCCCGGACTTTCCTCGATATTGAAATCAATACCGCGATTACCTTAATCAACTTCTAGGGGTGATTATGGTTGATATAAAATAAAAAACAAGGGCTGTAATTAAAAAATATGAATTAAACTTGTGATTCTAAACTTCAATTGTCTATTCATGGATTTTAGTAAGTCTAAAGAAACTTCAATAGTAAAAAAAACATTGTAAATTTTAAGAACTAGTTTAATTTTAGATATTTCAAAAATGTGACAGCTGTCACGGTATTTAGGAGCATGAAACTTATAATGAACTCAATTGTTTAGAAATTGATGTCCCCATTCCCTATCCAATTTCATCAGTTTCAAACAAAAAAGGCTGCGCGCACACGCAGCCTTTTTCTTTTCTGAGAATTAAATTTTTTAAAATGGCATTTCGACCTTTTTATAGCCTTGAGGGATGCTGAAATTTTCAGGAGATATACTGTCATGATTGACATCACTCAAGACGCCTGATTCGGAGCTTTGGTTGTAACGAACCGGAATAAAATCTCCCAAACCAGAAAAATCCATGCTGTTATCTTCACCAAATTGCTCTGCCATCGCTTCAATTGTTTTTTGAAAAGATGATATTACAGCATATTCACTGCTGCTCATCCCAACTTCAGAATAATCAGCAACACAGAAATCAGATTTACCACCGGCACCTTTTTTGACAACAACTTCACAATCGAAACCATTGACCGAGTCACTTTCTCCGGTCAGGCTATATTCTGCTTTTGGTTTTTTCTTGGGCATTTGAGCCTTTAACGCTTGTTCCATCATGCCTCTCATCATAGCTCTTTGAGATTCAGGAATTTGTGCCATTTGTTTCTCTAGCATTTTATCCATCATTGCACTCATGTCACCGAGCGACTCCAGCTGTTCTTTATCCAATACAAAGTATTGTTGGTTATCTTTCATAATCATTGTGAAAGTGGTGTTGTTAGAATTGTAAACCATATAGGAATCAGCTTCTTTGCCGAAAGAATCAGCACGCATCATGCCATTGGCAAACTGCATTATCATTGTTACATCACCATCAGTTGTAGAATATGTTAATGTTGTATCAGCAAAAGCAGAAGATGCAGTTGCTGTTAATAAACATACTTTAAGAAATTTCATTTGTGTTCTCCGGATATAAAAGTAAATTTTAATCTAAGTCAGATATCATGTTAGTATATCCGACCGTTTGTGATAAATACGTTCATTTGCATATTTAAGTGACAAAAAAAATAAATAATAGAAAAAAATCCGGTTTTGGATTGTTGAGGTTTCTTTTCTGGTTTGGATTTGGATTCTCAATAGGTTTAGGAGTTCCCTGGTATTTTTATCTTCAGTCTCTGATCAATTCCACATTCGTGCAATACAGCTGGAATATTCCGACTTCAATTTATGCCAGAGAGTTTGAATTTTATGAAGGCAAGAAAATCAATGTCAAAGAATTGGACTTTGAACTAGAAGTTTTAGGGTATCTGAAAAGAGACAAACCACAATTTATTGGTGAATATTCAGTCCAATCAAATAGTTATGAAATTCACTCTAAAGGCTTTTATTATTTCGATCAGCCGGAATCACCCAGAGTTATTAAATTTGAAGTTGTAAACCACAAGATTCAAAACTTAAATCATCAATTTTCCCGGTTGGAACCTCTGGTAATCGGACAGTTCTACAATGCAGATTTTAAAAACCGCGAACCGATCCTGATTGAACATATTCCGAATACCATGGTTATGGGTTTACAAGCAATTGAAGACAGAAGTTTTAATCAGCACATTGGAGTTGATTTTTTAGGAATTCTGCGAGCAATAGTCAAGAATCTGTTTGCAGGAAAAGTGGTGCAAGGTGGCAGTACCATCACACAACAATTGATTAAAAGTCGCTGGAACTACGGCAAGAAAAGCTGGTTTAGAAAAGCCAATGAAGCCTTTTCGTCGATATTGTTGGAAAGGAAATTGAGCAAAGGAGAAATTCTGGAAAATTATTTCAACGAAATCTATTGGGGACAGGCAGGAAAAGTTTCGATTCATGGAGTTTTGCAAGCATCTCAGTATTATTTTTCCAAGAAACCCAAGCAATTAAATATTGCTGAGCAAGCATTGCTGATTGGATTGGTAAAAGGACCATCCTGGTACAATCCGATTAATAACTACGATAGAGCATTAAAACGTCGAAATACCGTATTGAGCTCATGGTATGAAACCGGCGTGATTAGCCAAACTCAATGGCAACATGCCAAACAGTCAAGGATTGAATTGAGGATTAACAATTCTTTTAAAAATCAAAAATACCGGGATGCGATTGACTTGGTTGAAAACCAAATTGATAGACATATTTCCGATAAAGAACTCAGGCAGAAAGGTTTAAAAATATTCACAACGCTGAATCCTTTTATTCATGAACAGTTAGTTAATACCTTGCGCTGGCATACCAATTCCTTAGGTGGAAATTTACAATCGGCATCCGTTATTGCCAATTCGCAGAATGGGGAAATTCTGGCGATTAAAGGTTCAAAGGAAATTTTTGGAGATTACAATCGGGCTTTACTGTCCAAGCGTCAGATTGGTTCGCTCATTAAACCTTTTGTTTATCTCGCTGCATTAGAAAAACTCAAAGGGTTTGAGTTGTCAGATAAAATCAATGACAAACCGGTCTCGTTAAAAACACAATCCGGTGAAATTTGGAATCCGAAAAACTGGGATCATAAAAGTTTAGGCAAAATTAAAGCACTTGATGCTTTGGTCTTTTCCAGAAATCAGGCAACGGTGAATTTAGGGTTGAAAATTGGGCTCAATCAATTTATCCGATTTTTAAATCGAATCGGTCTGAATATCAATCATAGCAATCATCCGTCAATATTTTTGGGAGCGACTGAATTAACTCCACTGGAAGTGCTTAATTTGTATTTGTTGTTTTCATCTAATACTGAACAGAAAAACACCATCTTTATCAAATCCATTATTGACTTGAAGAATACTAAAATTGGCGCACAGAAACAATCAGCAAAACAAAATGTGGACAGACAATCTTTGCTTGAGATTCGAGAAGCTCTCCATGAAGTTACAACCCGAGGAACGGCGTCAAAAGTTTCAAAAGAGTTCGGGTTTACAGAAGTTTACGGAAAAACAGGAACAACCAATGACGGACGAAACAGTTGGTATGTCGGATTTGATGAGGATTATCTAGCAATCTTTTGGGTTGGAAAAGATGACAACTCACCAACAACCCTCAGCGGTGCCAGCGGCGCAATGAAACTATGGTTGAATTGGTATCAGAAATTAAGGTGAAATAGTTCTACCGAAGTTTTCTCAAATACCACCATTCAAACAAAACTTTTGCCCAATGGAATATTCGCAACGGAGGAGTGGCAAAATTTCTTTTCAGTGTTCTAACTGTCAGAACCCCTTTATCATTACTATCAACAATACACATCAGCTCCGGTTTAAAAGAGGCATTGGCAGGTTTGCTTTGAAATTCGTTGAGTAAATTTTCTGAAGCGGCTTGTGCTTGTAAATCTGCCATGTGTGCTTGTTTAGGCATCCAGTCAGGACCGCTGAAACTGCCACTATCTCCGGCAACATAAACCGCAGACATTCCTTCGACTTTGCAATTGTTATTGGCACGAATCAGTCCGCCCTCTGAAAGTGGAAGAGGGGAGTCTTTAAACCACTTGTTTCCTGTCATTCCCGGCATGAATAAAATCAAATCGGCATTGAACTCACCTCCTTCGGTTTTGACTTTATTACTCTCAAATCCGATCATTTTATGACCCAGATGAGTTTCGATATTGCATTTCTTCATTCGCTTCAAAAGACCTTCAACGGCTTTTTCGCCCATACGAATTCCGGGTTTGGGAGCAGGGCAGAAGAAAACTATTTTAAAATTATTTCTGCGTTTTTGTTTACGAAGCAACTGATCAATGCCGAATAAAAACTCAAACATCGGTCCACCACGCATGGCTGATGGCTCTTTTGGATTGGAAGCAAAGCCGATTGCAATAGTGCCTGATTTCAATGCATCCAGCTTTTCTTTGATTTTTTCTCCGGCGGCAATTCCTTCACAAGGCGTGATTATATTTTCTATTCCCGGTAGTTTTTTGATAAAACGACCACCTGTTGCAATAATCAAACCGTCGTTTTCAACTTTTCCAGCAGTTGTAATTACGGTACGCCCGCCGTTCTCAAGTCCTGTGACATGCCCTTTATGATGGAGGACATTGTGTTTTTTGAAAAAATTAGCAAGTGGAACTGTAATGTCATTCGCATTTCTTTTGCCATTTGGAAACCAAATCAAACTTGGTAGATAGACGAAATTATCACTTGTAGAAATCAATGTGATTTCACAGTTTTTATCTTTTTTTCTTAAATTTCTGACAGCTGTTAAAGCTGCAAACCCCAAACCAAGTACCGTAATTTTATTCATTAAATCTATACTTATCGACGGTGTTGCATTTCCAATTGTTGAGCACATTGAATGCACAGCGTGGTGTAAGGCATAATATTTAGTCGTTTCTTATTGATTTCTTCTCCGCATTCAGCGCATTCGCCATATTCATTTTGTTTGATTCTTTTTAATGCGAACTTGACTTGCGCCAATTCACTGGAAGCTTCTTTATAAATCCCCTCGAGAACTTCATCATTTTCTGCTTCGACAGCGGCTTCTTCCCAATCTTTACTGCGAGTACCTGTGAGCGTTTCTTTGATTTCTGCTAATCGCGCTTTTAGTTCTTTTTTGAGTTTTTTTAATTTTTTCTCAGTTTTTTCGTACATGTTTATTCTCAAATCAATTGGAATGTCATATTAATGCAATTTAGCAGATTTTCAATTGATTGATGTCAAGATAGGTAAAATATTAAATATCATGGAGATTATACGTATAATCATGATGTGAGTGAAATTCACATAGTACCCAAATCCCCATATAGAAAATACGATGATGGCACAAGTCCTTGATGCACCTGAAAACTAGAAAAAACTCATCTCCAATGAGGTGACCACACTTTTTTCTAGTTTCCTATTCACATCAGTTACTTACACTCTCAAACGCATTTCTATATTGGGATTTGGGTATCTTTTGAATTCACATTTTGGTAAAATTCAGCGTTTTTTTGAACGGTAAAAGACTATGGGCTTCAAATGTGGAATTGTCGGACTTCCGAATGTAGGAAAATCAACGCTTTTTAATGCTTTGACAAAAGCAGGAATTGACGCGGCAAACTATCCTTTTTGCACCATTGAACCCAATGTTGGTGTGGTTGAAGTTCCCGATCCAAGACTGCAAAAACTGGCAGAAATCGTCAAACCTGAACGTGTTTTACCAACTGTTATGGAATTTGTTGATATTGCAGGACTGGTTGCCGGAGCATCCAAAGGTGAAGGTTTAGGAAATCAATTTTTGTCCAATATTCGGGAAACCGATGCCATTGCTCACGTCGTTCGTTGTTTTGAAGATGCCGATGTGGTTCATGTCGATGGAAAAATCAATCCGCTTAGCGATGTTGAAACCATCAATACCGAACTGGCACTAGCCGATTTGGAATCCGCTGAACGCGGTCTGCTCAAAGCTCAAAAACAAAGCAAGTCAGGCAATAAAGATGCCATTGCCAGAGCCAAAGTACTGGAAAAAATCGTTACACAATTATCAGAAGGTTTGCCAATCCGTGCATTGGAACTGGCAAAAGAAGAAAAAGCCGTTATCAAAGAATTCAGTTTCATCACTGCCAAACCGGTTATGTTTATTGCCAATGTTGCCGAAGATGGTTTTGAAAACAATCCATTTCTCGATCAATTGCGTGAAATGGCAGAGAAAGAAAACGCATCAGTTGTTCCTGTTTGTGCCGTTATTGAATCTGAGATTGCCGTTTTGGAAGACGAAGACAAGGAAATGTTTATGGAAGAAATGGGCTTGGAAGAAGCCGGACTCGACCGAGTGATTCGTGCCGGATATGAGCTTCTGGGACTACAAACCTACTTCACGGCAGGCGTCAAAGAAGTCCGTGCCTGGACCTATAGAAACGGCTCAACCGCTCCACAATGTGCAGGAGTCATCCACACCGATTTCGAAAAAGGCTTCATCCGTGCAGAAACCATGGCGTATGATGATTTCATTCAATACAAAGGCGAAGCCGGTTGTAAGGAAGCCGGGAAATTGAGACTGGAAGGGAAAGAATATCTCGTTAAAGAGGGTGATGTTTTACATTTTCGCTTTAATGTCTAAAATAATCAATGATATAACCTCATTAATTCGCCTGCTTTTCGTTCGGAATTATATGTTACTTTTCTTTACTCGTGTAAAGCAAAGTAACCAAAAATTCTTCTGGAAAGAATTTTCATGCAAACCTGTAAGGCGAATATCATGGATGATATGAGTAAAAGAAAGCACGCCCCGACATTCCGACCTGCGGTTTCCTTCGGTACTCATAAAATTTGATGCTCAACAAAAACTCGCTATGCTCAAACACTTGTTTCGCTAATATCAAATTTTATTCCGTTCCTCAGCGAAATGTAAGGGGTTTAAAAAGAACACCGTCATACTGAGCGAAGTGGACGAAGTCCACGAAGTCGTAAGTATCTGAAAAATATGTCATGCTGAATTTATTTCAGCATCTATTATATATTCCTTTAACGGCATGAATACAACTTAACTATACATTGCAAAAACAGCATGATAGCATGTAATTAAAAAAGCAAATAAATTGATGGCTATATATAATAAAATTTTAATTTTCTGAGGAGAGTATATGAATTATCAGGATATAGAAAATACTTTTAAGGATAATGTAAATGATATTATTAAACTTATGGAATTCGACCAAATTATCTTGAATGTCGCTATAAAAGGACTAGAAAAATTGCAGCAAAATTTGACCAGGTTACATAATATTGATAATCCACACCTACTTGCCGAAAATACTCTTCAATTACTACGCAGTATTAAAGAACATGAATCACTTAAACCGAGATACCAAGTGATTTTCAATCAGTGTGTTGTTCTTTTGGTTTCAATATTTGCATCCTCAATATCAGATTTGTTTAAAAAGGGAATAAATGATTTGGCTGTAAAAGGTGATTCTAGCGAGCTAAAAAGTGAAGAGTTAAAGATATCAGTTTCACAACTTCTTGAATTTAACGGTGATATTAAAGAGTCTTTAGGAGACTTAATAGCAGAGAAAAACGACCTTTCCTTTCAAGATATGAAAAGTATTGGTAGAGCATTTAAAACCTATTTCGGATTTACAATTGAGAAAGATGTTAAGGAAATAACATTATCATGGCACAAGCAGGAAGACATGTGATTGTGCATGATTCTTCAAGAATTAATGATAGAATTCTTCGGCAAGTGTCCGGAGCACAGCCAAGGACATTGAAGCCAGAATTATCTGGAAATGTTGTTTTGTTTGATTCAGATGAAGTCACGCTAATAGCGAATAGCATGCAAGATTATTTAAAAAGTGTACGAAAGCAAATTGAGAACCGAGTGGCAAGTTAACTAAGCCTAACATATCAATCTTAAACTCCTCACAAGTGGAAAAACTTTATGAGAATTAACTTAAATAACGGAAGATTGAAGAGATGCTGAAATAAATTCAGCATGACGATGTTTTTTTTAAAGCCCCTTAACTCTCACCGAAAAATTCAGAGAATGATTATTCCTCCGTCATCTCGACTAAGCGAAGCGCATGGAGAGATCTCTATTAACTGAAACTGTTAGAAAAAAAGATTTCTCCACTCGTTTCACTCGGTCGAAATGACTGGCTTTAGGTTAAGTTAAAATGGCGAAAGTATGTAACTCAGTTCTTTTGAATACTACAAATAAGATATCTGCGCTCATCTTCGTCCATCTGCGGAAAACCCTATTATTCAGACACCACAACTTTCTTCCTCTCAGGAAAAGAATATTTAAAGATTCGTTTTAGAACTGTTGAGTATTGCTTAAAAAAACTACCGGTGTTGTATGGGACTTGGTATTTTTCCAGAACTTTTTGTACTTTAGGAGCGATTTCAGTGTATCGGTGAGCAGGAATATCGGGGAACAGGTGGTGTTCAATCTGGCAGCTGAGGTGTCCGCTGAGGATATGAAACCATCGTTTTCCGCTTATGTTTGATGAACCCAAAACCTGTCTGTAATACCATTGTCCTTTGGATTCATTTTTACATTCTTCTTCAGTAAAAGTCTGGATTCCATCAGTGAAATGGCCACAGAAAATGATGGTTGAGGTCCATAAATTACGAACCACATTGGCAACAAAATTTCCGAGTAAAACAGGGAGAAAAACCGGCCAACAAATCAGCGGATAAAAAATATAATCCTTAAAAATCTGTCTGAATGATTTAGATAGGAATCTTTTTGTCAATTGAGATTTTGGATTCAGAGAAGTTTGCTTGAGTTTGTTTTTGCATTTAGCAACTCTTTCGGTTGCTGATTGGTAGGCAATTCCCCATTCAAATATCAAACAAAGACTTAGAAATGTAAAGAATTGCCAGAGATTCTTGGGTTTCCATGAGAAATCATGACTCATTCGCAACAAACCATAACCAAAATCACGGTCTTTGCCGATAATGTTAGTAAAGGTATGATGTTCAAAATTATGCGCTATTCTCCAGGAGTGAGCGTCTCCGACTAAATCCCATTCATAATTTTGTGAATTGATTGTCGGGTCGTTCATCCAGTCGTATTGCCCATGAAGAACATTATGGCCGATTTCCATATTGTCCAAAATTTTGGCTAAACTCAGTAACAAAACAGCGATAATCCAAAATATCGGATGCAACAACACGCCAAGAAAAGAGGCTCGCCCCAAAATTTCACAAAGTCTTTGGATAAGAATGATTCTTCGAATGTAATTGGCATCTTTTTGTCCAAGATCACTCATTACAGAATTTTTTATATGATTGAGTTCTGATTCTAATTGTTGGTATTGTTGTTTGTTGAGCTTCATAAATGTAAATTCAAAGTTTGAATCAATGTATCTGTTTTTAATATTTAATAAAACTATCTATTGTTTTCGATAAGCTTCGTTTTCACTGGAAACGAGTATTTAAAAATTCGTTTAATCACTGTTGAATATTGTTTGAAAAAGCCACCGGTGTTATAGGGGATTTGGTATTTTTCTAGAACTTTTTGCACTTTGGGTGCGATTTCGACATAACGATGCGCAGGGATGTCGGGGAATAGGTGGTGTTCAATTTGACAACTGAGATGTCCGGTTAGTATGTGAAACCAAGGATGACCTGTGAGGTTGGATGAGCCAAGAACTTGTCGGTAATACCACTGTCCTTTGGATTCGTTTTTGCATTCTTCTTCGCTGAAAGTATGAACTCCTTCGGTGAAATGCCCACAGAAAATGATGGTTGAAGTCCATAAGTTGCGAATCAAATTGGCAACAATATTTCCAAGTAAAACCGGCAGAAAGATAGGCCAGCAAATCAACGGATAAAAAATATAGTCTTTAAAAATTTGTCTGAATGCTTTGGAAAAAAACATTTTTTTCAATTGTGAATCGGTGAGTGGTGAAACACGATTCTTTTTCTTTTTGCCTTTAAAAACCCGTTCTGCTGCCAATTCATGATAGGCAATTCCCCATTCAAATATCAGACATAGATTCAGAAAAGTAAGAAACTGCCAGCGGTTTTTCGGTCTCCATGACAAATCATCACTCATGCGCAATAAACCATAACCGAAATCTCTGTCTTTGCCGATAATATTGGTAAATGTATGATGCTCAAAATTATGAACTCGCTTCCATGAATGTGCATCTCCGGCAATATCCCATTCAAATTTTCGCGAGTTAATGGTTGGGTCATTCATCCAGTCGTATTGTCCATGGAGAACATTATGTCCGATTTCCATATTATCGAGAATTTTGGATAAACTTAATAACAATACGGCAACTATCCAAAACAGAGGATGAAGTAAAACTCCAAAGAAAGCCAATCTTCCAAAGATTTCGCAAAGCCTTTGGATAAAAATAATTCTGCGGATGTAATCGGCATCTTTTTGTCCGATGTCGTTAACAACCGAATCTCTAATTTGGTTGAGTTCGAGTTCTAATTGAGCGGCTTTTTCTTTGGATAATTTCATTGTTAGAGTTCCACATTCACATCGCCAATGGCGACAGAAACACAAGGTTGGATATTTTGAGCTCCGGAATCAGAGTATGTTTTAGTCAGAATATTGTAGATAACACCGCTGGTTTTTTTACAAACACATTGATGACAAACACCCATACGGCATGAACTTTTAGGTTTAAGGCCTTTGGATTCGGCTAATTCAAGCAGCGTTTTTATTGGAGAACTGAGTCCTGATACTTTAGTTTCTGATTTTTCAAAAAATACTGTTCCCTGTTGTTCGGCATTAATATCATAAGTCGGAGGTGTGCCGAAATACTCATGATGAATTTGATCTGGAGGCAAGTCCTTGCTAAGTAAATCGTTGGTGAATTGAATCATCGAACCCGGTCCGCAAACATAAACTTCACGATTCTTATAGTCACTACAATACTCTGTTAAATGCTGTTTGCAAATTCTTCCCTCTACAGAACTGTCAATCAAATGTATTTTGATATCTTTATGATTTGAAGTTAATGTTAATAATTCATCTTTGAATAAATGTTTTCGGTTTTGGGCATAATAGATGAGTGTGATTGAATCTTGAGATTCCTTTGCCAACTTTTTGATAAGACTTCTAATCGGAGTGATTCCACTGCCACCGGCAATAAAAAGTTTTGCACCTGAATTTTCTGAGATAACGAAATCACCCTGAGCTTTAGAAATACTTACTTTATCTCCTCGCTTTAGAAGATTTCCCAGAAAAGGTGTCGCTTTGCCATGATTCTGTTTCTGTATGGTTAGTTCAATCGTTCTATCTTCGATGAACTGAGCCGGTGCAGAAGAAATGCTGAATGTTCGGGTTAAAAATCTTCCGTTAATTTCTGTTGTTATGGAGATAAATTGACCGGCCTGAAAACCTTGCCATTTCTTTTGTGGCTTTAAAACTAAAGTATAGACGCTATCGTTTTCGTGTCTTATTTGCATTATTCTTGCTGAATAAGCATCTTGTTTCTTATTGAAAACTAAACGTGTTATTGGATGTAAGAAATCCTTTAAACTCTGATTGTTTGTAATTGATTCGAGTAAGAACTTAACTTTTCCTGTAAACATTGAATGATATTTTGGATTTAATAATTATGGCGTACAAGTGTACTCTGAAAAATCAACAAAACAAACAATAAATTATAAAAACCCATAAAAACATATAAAATTATTAGATTGGCAAAGAATTGTAGAGTACAAATGTTCTCTAAGAGTGGTTGGTGATTTTAAAATCAGATTGTTATTGGGTATCAGATTTATGTAGAAATGTTGCACCAGCGGCGATGTAGCGTAGCTGTTGGATGGCTCTGAGTTCCAGTTCTTTTCTTTGACTGGGCTTTGCGGCAATGGATTCGGCTCCGGCATTAAATATCACAGCAACCATTGCCTCAGCCTGTGTATAAGCTGACTCTTTATCAAAGCCTAAAGCCAGAATATAGTCGGTTAATTCAACGATAAAATATTTGATTTCTCTGGCAACCGCATCCCGTAAAGCTTTGGTTGTGCCGGATCTTTCATGGAACAACACGCGGAAAATATTCGGGTTTGTTTGGGTGAACTCAAAGAAAGTTTTAACCGATGTGACAATCACACTTTTGTTTTTCTTAAATCTTTGTCTGGCTTTTCGCATGATTTGTCTCAAAGCCAGACCGGATTCATCAACAAGAGTTAAGCCTAGTTCTTCCATATCTTTAAAATGTCGATAGAAAGATGTTGGCGCAATTCCTGCTTGTTTAGCAACCTCACGAAGACTTAAACCGGCAAAGCTTTGTTCTTCACTCAACTGATTGATGGCCGAGTCAATAATTGCTCTGCGAGTTTTTTCTTTTTGCTGAGATCTTGAGATTTTCATGGTTTATATTCTACATGAGTCGAGGTTAATTCATAGTCGCCTTGATAGTTATTTTTTAATTCTATAATTTAATAGTATTAAAGTGACCTTTTAAATAGAATACCTGTCAAATGCTATTCAATAATAAACCAGAAAATTTAATGAACAAAATCAAAAAATACATTTTACCCGGATTGTTGTACAGTGCTGCTGCAGTGGCTTTGTATTTCATCTATCAGACTCAAATCAAAGTTATTAATCAGGACGTATCGGCCCGTGATATTGATCCGAATTGTGACATCGTCATGTTTTCAACATCATATTGTCCATACTGCGAGAAAGCGAAAAAGTTTTTTGCAGAAAATGGAGTGGCGTATTGTGATAGGGATATAGAGTTTTCTGATGAAGATGCCAAATTGTTTCGTGAACTTGGAGGTAAAGGCACGCCTTTGACAATTATTGGAAACACAGTCCTCGGTGGATTTGTCGAAAAGCGTTATCAGGATGCTTTGGATAAGTTATAAACTTGTGTTATTATCAGGAAGTTATTTCACTTAATTTCAGGGTGTAAACTATGAAAAAAATTATTTTTTTGCTTTGTTTTATGTTCATTGCCACAATTTTGCAGGCACAAGATAAACAATCTCCGATTCTTTTTATTTATGATGCTAGTGGCTCAATGTGGGGTCAAATTGATGGCAAATCAAAGAAGGAAATAGCTTCCGAAGTATTATCAAATATTGTTGATTCCCTGCCGGAAAATCAAAATATAGGATTAGTAGCATATGGCCACAGAAATAAAGGAAACTGTGATGATATTGAATATATTGCAGATATCGCAAATGAAGATAAAACACGGGTAATAAATGCAATAAAGAGCATAAATCCACTTGGCAAAACCCCATTGGCTCGTTCAGCAACATTGGTAATCGATTCTTTAAAAGTAAATAGTACCAAAGCAACAATAATTTTGGTCACTGATGGTATTGAATCTTGTGATGGTAATATTTGTGATGTTGTGACGAAGGCTCAGTCCGATGGTATCGATTTTAAAATGCATATTGTTGGTTTTGGTTTGAAAGAGGATGAAAAACAGCAATTAATTTGTGCGGCAGAGGCGAGTAATGGCAATTATTATGATGCAGAAAATGCAGCAGGTTTGAATGATGTCTTAATTGATGCAACTAAATTAACAGTTGATGAGCCGGATGGCAACTTCTCGATTTATGCGGAAAAAAATGGTGAGCCGGTTGATGCATGGATTAAACCAAAAGATGCTGTTACAAAAAAAGATCTGGAGGGTTCCAGAACATACCGTAGAAAAGGTTGGGTTTATCTGCCTCCAGGAAAATATGACATTGAAGTGAAACCTTTAGAGGGAAGTGATATTCCGGCAAAGTATATCTCTGTTGAAATAAAAGAGGGAGAGGTCAAACATCAGGATATTAATTTTGATGGAGGTATTCTACAAGTGGCAACAACAAACAATAGTCAGCCATGGGATTCAACAGTTAAAATGTATGATCAACTCACAGGTAACCTCATTGCTCAATCAAGGACATATGGTAAAGCTCAACAAATGGAGGTTTTAGCGGGAACATATAAGATTGTCTATCAGGCTCTAGCACTGGATGGAACGGAAACAGTTTTTACAAAGAATGATGTGGAGGTTGAAGGTAACTCTATAACTGAATCAAATCATGATTTCAGCAGTGGTGTAGCGATGATAGGCGTTCAATCTGAAAGTGGTGAACTTATTGATGCTACGGTTAATTTTTATGAAGAACTCAGCGGAAAAAATGTTTCAGGGAGCAGAACTTACACCAGTTCCAGAAGTAATCCAAAGAAATTTGTCCTCAATCCAGGTACCTATAAAGTAAAAATACAAACTTTAGGGAAACATAAGGGCTACAATGAATCTTTTTCTTTAACAATAAAAGAAGGTGATACAATTGAAAAACTTATCATAACTAGCAACTAGATTCAGGAAATTATTGTAGCTATGCCTTTGTATTGCTATGCAAAAATGAAATTAACAAAGTAGAACATGAAATTCAACGGAACCAAAAACTACATAGCAACCGATGACTTGAGCATGGCAGTTAATGCTGCTGTTACATTGCAACGCCCCTTATTGATAAAAGGCGAGCCGGGAACTGGCAAAACCATGCTGGCACAGGAAGTAGCAGATTCATTGGGTAAGCCACTGATAAGCTGGCATATCAAATCGACCACCAAGGCTCAGCAAGGTTTATACGAATATGATGCGGTATCACGTTTGCGGGATTCGCAACTGGGGGATGACAAGGTTCATGATATTTCCAATTACATCAAACCGGGTAAAATCTGGCAGGCATTTCATTCGGATGAACAAGCCATTTTACTGATTGATGAAATTGATAAAGCGGATATTGAGTTCCCCAATGATTTGCTGGTAGAACTGGATCAGATGGAGTTTTCGGTTTATGAAACCGGTGAACAAATAAAAGCCAAACATCGCCCAATTATTATCATCACCAGCAACAATGAAAAAGAACTGCCCGATGCTTTTCTGCGTCGTTGTTTTTTTCATTACATTGATTTCCCTGATAAAAAAACCATGCAGGCGATTGTTGATGTGCATTTTCCTAACATTCAACACGAATTGGTCAAGGCTGCACTGGATGTGTTTTTTCAACTCCGAGAAGTTCCGGGTTTGAAGAAAAAACCTTCAACCTCCGAGTTGGTGGATTGGATTAAATTGCTACTAGCAGACAATATTCCACTTGAAGTGTTACAAAATAAAGGTATCAAAGAAGCTATTCCACCACTTTACGGCGCCTTGCTAAAAAACGAACAGGACGTGGATTTGGTTCAGCGACTGGCGTTTATGATGAGAAGATAGTTGGTTTTTTGTTAGTTTATATTTATCTGATTGTTCTAGTCATTCATCAGTCTAGTACAATCAATAGGATCTGGCACTTGAGTACCAGACTCTATTGATTTAATACTATAATCATCCTTTCACTAAATCAAACAATCCTTTGAGAACTTTCTTGATGCGTTTTTCGTTGGATTTTTGGAACTTCGCATCTGTTCCACCGAGTGTAAACCAATCAGCTAAAAGGTTGCTGGCTTTTTGGATTGGGTCGAGGTTTTCTTCACCACTCATGTGTTTGGACAGTTCTTCAACCTGATAGGCGAGGCGTTTTTCTTTGTGTTCATCCGGTGACGCGATGCCAATCAAGTATTCTGAAGCAATCAGAAGATTGTTGGCGTGCTCAGTATAATCAGGATTTTCGCTATCTGCATTTGATAGCCTGTTTTGTAGCTTTTTCATCAACTTGTTATCATCAAGCGAAGAAAGTTTATCCCATGCTTGTTGGGCTGATTCCGCATCAATTTGTTTGTTTTCAAGTTTTTGGCAGATATCTGCAAATTTTTCAACGGCTTTGAGTTGTTTAAAGTTTTCAGAGTGAACCATAGAGTTGGCTTTTTGCTCGCCGTTTTCTATGATTTTCTTGGCTTTGTTTTGCAGGTTTCGGTTATCAACTTTCAAAGCATTCCATTCATCCTTAAATTTTTCAATCAGACTATTAATGGCTTGTGCTGATTTCTCGGATTTAACCGATTTTTCAAAAGAGGCGACGAGTTCATTAGCCTGATTGAATTGTGCCTGGTTTTCCTGTTTGACGATGTCTCTTTGTTCTTGCAAACGATTGAAAACAGCATCGTTGGCTTTTCGGAATTTCTTCCACAGTTTTCTTTCCTGAGATTGTTGAACAATTCCGGCGGTTTTCCATTCTTGTTGAAGAACTTTTGCCTGTTCAATAGCTGAGGACAGGTCTTCCATTTCGATGAGGTCAATTGCCATCTCGATGAGTTTTTCTTTACGACGAGTGGCAATTTTGTATGATTCTTGCAGGTGGGCATCAATTCGGGCAACACCGGCGCGAATGCGAGCTGCGCATTTTCCACGATTTTTCGGTGGAATTTTATCCAGATTTCTCAGTTGTTTCAGAGCGTCACGAACCAAGCGTGCCAAATCACGATCTTCAGTTTCCTGAAGATTGATTTCATGTAATGTTTGGATTTTTTGTTCAAGAGCTTCAAGCTCTTTGCTCCAAATTTCTGAACGCTTTTCAAAGAAAGTTTGTGCCGGCTCAAATAATGCCTTTTGTACTTCTCTGAATTGTCCATAGAGTTCCTGATTGCGGACATTGTAACGATCACCTTCGAGTTTTTCGTGATCTTCCATGTCTTTCCATTGAGCGTTGGCTTCCTTCATTTTTTTCAAAAGAGCATCTGGATGAGTTCCGGTGCCAACCAATTGTTGTAATTCTTCAATCAGACGAACCCTGACTTTGTCATTGCTCCATCTTTGCCATTGTCTGAGTTCTTTGAGTTCGTTCCATAAGGTATCAAAATCAAATTTATTTTCACGAATGAGCGGATGATTGCCAGCAATTTTTTTATTGGCAGCGATTTTATTCATAATGATTTTGGCATCAGATAAATGACCATCTTTAATTTGTTGTCTGGCTTTTTCAATGGCCGCAACGGCATTTTGGGCCGCTTCATCGCGAAGATTTGCGGACTTCTCAATTTTATCTGCAAGCATTAGCATTGAGTTGTCAAATTTAGCTTTCAGAGTGTTAAATGCGGTGTTGTTTTTGGCGGATTTGGCATTCTCATCCCACATCTTGCGGAACTGCGAAATTTGACGCGGCTGATTGTATTTCTGTTTGAGAGCAGCATCGAGTTTATCGGCAACATTGATTAACCCCGCCGGCAAATCCTGTTTTTGTGATTGTTTGTCTCTAAGCGTGGTTAATTGCTCCAGGAGATTATCGTATTCAGTTTTTTGAATATCATCAGCAAAGCTAAGGTCAAAGCCGCTGTATTTACTAATTTGGTTTTGAAGTTGTTCCCAAGTAGAGTTTTGAGAATCCGTGATAGCAGCTTGTAATTCTGCAATTTTGCTATTGATTCTTTGTTGTCTTTGTTGATTCAGAAATTCGTCACGTTGTTGCGGGTCGAATGTCAGACTGGCCGTGCGATGAGCTCCTTCAAATCGTTGCGCGAAGGTGCTTAAGTCGTGGCTATAGGCAAGTTCCTGCCATTGTGAAAAAACGGCATCCACATCAGATTTACCATAGAGATTGCGATTATGAATAAATTTCTCCATTTGTTCGCATAAATCAAGGGCTTTTTGTTCAACCATTTTTGCAACATCACCGTCATTTTCGAGCTTTTCACGAATGGCTTTGACGATGGCTTTATCTTTGTTCTTTGCGGATTTCAGAATTCGCTTTAGAGTTGCCGGTTTGTCAATTTTTGAAAGTATCAATTGACGTAATTGGCTGTTTTTTTCATTGATAAGTAAATCGCCTAATAAACCTTGTTTACTGATTTTGTTGATACAAATTTCACGAACATCGCTATTTTTAGCACCGGCAGCGACGGTTTCAATAATTCGAGAGTTGCTAAGAGTTTTAATCAATTCTTTTTGCTGGATATCATCCTGATTGATAAACCAGTCTTGCAATATTTTAACAGCCGCATTTTTGACATCATCATCTTTGTCATTTTCTGCAATTTTGGCAATTAATTGATAATCATCCAGCCTCTTCAACGCAGCTGAACGAACATTTGCTGATTCGTCATTCTGGCTGATACTGGCAAGCATCGACAGTAATTCAGGTGAATTATCGGAACTGACGGCGATGGCTCTGATGTTGGCATCTTTGCTTTTCCATTTGGGTTTATTGAACCAGTTTTTTAAACTCATGCGGCTTTCCTCATTAAATTGTTGTATATGAACGATAGTTGTTCCTCCGCATTGTCTATGGTGTAGAGTTTGCGGGCGATAGATTTTTGGTTGGCTCTTTTCAGAAACCAACCGATATGTGATCTTGCAATCATCATACCTTTATACTCTCCGTAAAACTGATGAAGATTTTCAACATGTTCAAACATGGTTTGAATGATTTCATCATTTGACGGTTTGGGTAAAAATTTACCGGTTTGCAAATAGTGCAAAATTTCACGAAAAATCCAGGGATTTCCCTGTGCGGCTCTGCCAATCATAATGCCGTCGCAATTTGTATCTTCAAATACTTGTGCGGCTTTTTGCGGAGATTCAATATCTCCATTGGCAATGACCGGAATGTCGCTGTTTTTCTTAACCAATTTTATCTGCGAATAATCGGCTTTTCCTGTGTACTTTTGTATGCGGGTTCGGCCGTGAATAAACAAGGCTTTAATGCCACAATTTTGTGCAATTTCGGCAATTTCCATGACGTTGATGGTGTCAGAGTCAATTCCCAGTCGCATTTTTAAAGTCACCGGGCAATCAACAGACTCGACGGTTGCTTGCAGAATGTCTTTAACCAATTCCGGATAAGCCATCAGTGCTGAACCACAGGATTTTCTATACACTTTTTTAGCGGGGCAACCCATGTTGATGTCAATGATTTGCGAACCGTTTTCCACATTGAATTTGGCAGCTTCTACCACTTTTTCAGGGTCAGCACCGGCAATTTGAGTGACAATCGGTGATGGTTCACCATCATGATTGAGACGAAATTGTGTTTTGGCGGACTTCAAAAGCGATAAATCACAGGTCAGCATTTCAGAAACCACATATCCGGCTCCCAGTTTTCGGCATAATTGACGAAAAGGGCGGTCGGTCACCCCACTCATCGGAGCTAATGCTACAGGATTGGGCAAAGTAAACGAACCGATTTTGAGAATAGGGAGAGTCATTTGTTAAACCAATGCTGCTGCAATTTTAAAACCGGAGACCCATGTTCCAATGGCTGATCCTAGGTTTGTTAAAATAAAGACCAGTAAAATTCGTGTGACCGGATTTGTCCACCAACCTTTGAGTTCAGTGGCATCGTTTTGTAAATTTTCAAAATCAACCACTTTAGGTTTTCTAAAATAAGTTTCAACCAATGCTGCAACCATTCCGGCAGCAACTGCGGGATTGAGTGATGTTATCGGTGCGGCAATAAATGCCGAAATAATTGTTACAATGTGTGCTCGTGCGACGAGAGCTCCTAGTGCTGCGAAAACCCCGTTGAAAATAATCCAAGTTTTGATTAAATCCCAACCCAATTCCGGACTGCGACTGAATCCAATTGCAAAACCGGCAACAATCACAGCAGTAATTATCCACGGAAGAAGTTTGAGCCATTTGCCACCGGGAGGAATGACATCCAGTTCAGCAACAGTTTTCTCTGCATCAATTTTATCTCGCAAAGCCTGACTCATCCCTTGCAAATGTCCTGCTCCAATAACAACTAGAATATTTCTTGCATCCTTATCTTTACTTTCCTGAAGTAACCTTGCAGCCATGTATTCATCACGTTCATGAATCAGGCTTCTGTATAATGGTTGTGATTCGCTGGCAAAATCTGAGAAAGTGCTTTCCAATACATCACCTTTTTTCAGTTTTTCAATTTCTTCAGCGGAAATTTCTTCTTTTTCAAAAAAGCCACCAAAACTGAACAGCAATCCGGCTTTTTCGAGAAATTTCATTCCTCGCCAGGCTCGTTTCATGGTTGTGCGAATATTGCGGTCAATCTTCCAAAGTTTCAATTCTTTTTCATTGGATTGGTTGATTGCAGCTTTCATTTCCGCACCCGGCTCAACTCCTAGTTGCTTTGCCAAGCGATTTTGATAAGCCGATAATGCTAAATTGACAGCAACCATGCCGGTCTGTTTGTTTTTGATTATGCTTAACAAGTCCATATTTTTGTAGCGATTGGGGTTGGTCATAGCCTCAAAACGCATTTCATCCAATTCTACAGCAACAGTATCAAACTCTCCGGTATTAAGTAATTCATTAACCTTATCAACGCTGGTCTGTGAAACATGAGCCGTTCCGAGTATGACAAAGTTTTGTCCATCCTGATTGATAATTTCGTGCGGCTGATCTTGTAAAATCTCTTTAATTTGATTGGTTGATTGCAAAAGTCTATCCAATGAATACAAAGCCGATGATTTTAGCATTGCTTTGGATTTTGCTAAAGGAAAATGTGATTTCAATGAGCTTGTCAAATATTTTATCAGAGCTCAATCAAAATTTGAGTGATGAATTTTTCCATGTATAATGGCAAGAATGTTATTTTGTAACTGAAATCTATGAAAATATCACGAACTCCAATAATAAATTCAGGCGATCCCGAAGACAAAAGAGTTGAGATAAAAAGCTATTTCAACGAAACCTATGATGTTTATGAAAAGCTGTTTAATGTGATTACCGAAGATGGATATTATGCAAGACCTGACCGACTCAGGCATCCGTTGATTTTTTATTTTGGGCACACAGCAACTTTCTTTGTCAATAAACTGCATGTTTCCAAAATTATTGAAGACAGAGTCAATCCTGAGTTAGAGTCTATGTTGGCAATTGGTGTCGATGAAATGTCATGGGATGATTTGGATGAGAAAAATTATGAATGGCCTGCCATCGAGAATGTTCGTGTATACCGAAATCAAGTCAGAGAGCTTGTCAATGGTTTGATAGATACACTGCCTTTGGATGTTCCAATCCGCTGGGATGATCCATTCTGGATTATTCTTATGGGTATTGAACACGAAAGAATCCATCTGGAAACTTCATCAGTTTTGATTCGTCAACTTCCTTTAGAAATGGTTGAGAGCAATATTGACTGGCAATCGTTTGCGGATTTTGGTTCGCCAGCTCCTGACAATGTGATGCTAAAGGTAACAGCGGGAATGGTGAAGCAAGGGAAAGGTGATAATGCCACAACCTACGGCTGGGATAATGAGTATGGTGAAAAAATAACGGAAGTCGAAGAATTCAAAGCCTCTAAATATCTGGTCAGCAATCATGAGTTTCTCGAATTTGTCGAGGATGGTGGTTATAAAGTTGAAAGATGGTGGACTGAAGAGGGTTGGGCCTGGAAAGAATTTCGCAAAGCAGAATATCCGACATTTTGGAAAAAGACTGAAGAGGGTTACAAATATCGTTCCATGACGGAAGAAGTTGATATGCCTTGGAGTTGGCCTGTGGATGTAAACTACCTCGAAGCAAAGGCTTTTTGTCGTTGGCTGAGTGCCAAAAAAGGTAAAAAAATCCGTTTACCAACCGAGCCGGAATACTATCGGATTTATGACCAAAATTACAAAATGGAGATGGATGCCAATATCAATTTGAAACTTTGTGCATCGTCATGTCCAGTGGACACATTCGAGCATGGCGACTTCTACGATGTGGTCGGCAATGTCTGGCAATGGACAGAAACACCGATTGATGGTTTTAAAGGGTTTAAAGTTCACCAGGCGTATGATGATTTTTCAGTTCCGACTTTTGATGGTCAGCACAATTTAATCAAAGGTGGAAGCTGGATTTCGACCGGAAATGAAATCATTCGGGATTCGCGTTATGCATTTCGCCGACACTTTTTTCAACATGCCGGATTTCGATATATCGAATCGGACAGCATGGTAGATTCAACTTATAACATGTATGAAACTGATTCTTTGATTTCACAATATCTGGAATTCCACTACGGCAAAGATTATTTCCAGATTACTAATTTCCCCAAAACCTGTATTGAAACCATTCAGCCGCATTTTGAAAGCATCAATACTGATAAAGCTTTGGATATAGGTTGTGCCGTTGGCCGTAGTAGTTTTGAATTGGCAAGATATTTCGATAAAGTCGATGCTGTCGATTTTTCCACGCGGTTTATCTTGAATGCGATTAAATTGCAGGAAAATGGTCAAATTCGCTATCTCATTGATGATGAAGGAGAGTTAACCACTCTCAAGGAGTTTGATATCTCCGAATTACAACTCGGCGATAAAGTTCACAATGTAGAATTTACACAAGGTGATGCCTGTAATTTGAAACCCAAATACAATGACTATGACCTGATATTTGCAGGAAATTTGATTGACAGATTATACGACCCGAAAGCCTTTTTAGCTGATATTGTGACGAGATTAAATGCCGGAGGTTTATTGGTGTTAACTTCTCCTTACACCTGGTTGGAAGAATATACAGCCAAAGAAAATTGGCTCGGTGGTAAAAAAGTCAATGGCGAGAATTTCACCACTTTTGATGGTTTAAAAGAGTGTTTAAGCGATGTGTGTGAACTGATTGCAAAACCGGAGAATATACCGTTTGTGATAAGGGAAACGAAGAGAAAACACCAGTTGACTGTTTCCCAGATGACTATCTGGCGAAAAAAATAACTTTGAGCAGATATCTTTTGCTTAATTACTGCGTTATTTTTGTGCTCGAATGGTCACATATTTGATATATGCTCACATTCTGCGCTAAAAATGCCTTGTCCTAAAGCAAAATATAAAGCACAAAGGTTGAAATATAATGAAATTTAAAATTGAAATTTCGAAAGATAACATTGATTCGTATAGTAACTATGTGACTAATAAGTTTAAAGTTAAAACAGAGACTAATACCAAGGTTGCTTGGTTAGGAAACATGGTTTGGGTGTTTGGGATTCTGTCACTTTATTCGATTTACAGCTTTTATGATGAAAATTGTTGTTCAACTTTCAAAGAGCTTAATATTGCTATCTTATTCATGGCATTGACGGCTCTTACATACTGGATTTGGTATAAGCTGTATATGAAGATTTATTACAATAACCAATCACTTTACGATCAGATTTCATTGGGCTTTTGGGAAATTGAACTTGATGAAGAGGGTCTTTGTGAAAAAAATGATTCATGTGAATTTCATTACAAGTGGAAATGTTTCATTGGCATTGAATATGATGAAAAACACTGTTATCTATTTATTGGTTCATTGCGAGCTGTGATTTTGCCAAAAAATCAACTCCCCGATAACTGCGAATCATTCATCAAAGAGCGATTGTTGAAGAAATAATGAGTATGCTCCAAAATAGATTCACTCGATTATCAATGACGCAATTCTCCGAACAATTTCGTGGGATGAATCTGACATCCATGCATTCGACCAATCCTGAGCCATTTGCCAAAACTGAAATGGAGTCAATTATCGGTAATTCGTTTGCTGAGATTCTGGAAGATGTCAGTTTGGGTTTTGCTGCTGATGAGGGTTCAGTTGAGTTGCGACAAGCGATTGCTGAGAATTTATACCAAAACACTCAACCATGTGATGTGATTGCTCATGCCGGTGCTCAGGAGGCTTTATATTGTGTGTTTAATGCATTGCTGGAAAAAAATGATGATGTTTTGGTGGTCACTCCTGCGTTTGAACCCTTGATTCGCATTCCACAAAATATCGGTTGCAATGTTCGTACAATTGAATTGCAGAGCAAGCATCAATGGAAACTGGATTTACAAAAAGTTGAAGAAGAATTTAATTCTGGTTGTAAAGTTTTTATCATCAATTTTCCGCACAATCCAACAGGAGCTCATTTGAGCGACAAAGAGTTTGAAGAGATCATCAATTTATGTCGAAAATACGATGTCTGGTTGCTGTCGGATGAAGTTTTCAGAGGTTTGGAACATGATGAAAGTTTAAAGTTACCGGCTGTAGCTGATGTTTATGAAAAAGGTATTAGTATTGGAGTGATTTCTAAAGCCTTTGCAATTCCGGGAGTTCGCATTGGCTGGCTGGTTTGTAAAGATGCAGAGTTACGAAGTAAAGTGCTGAATGTGAAAGAGTATTTATCAGTTTGTAATTCTCAAATTGATGAAAAATTGGCAACTGCAATTCTGAAGATACCAAATCAAATATTACAACGTAATTTACAAATAATCTGTAAAAACAAAGAGTTGATAAGGAGTGAGGACAAGCTGTTTGGATTTCAAATAAAAGTAGAGATTCCACAATCAGGTTGTTCGTTATTTGCTGAACTAATCAATGCGGATGCTGAAAAGTTTTGCAAGATAGTTGCTAAAAAGTATGGGTATTTGATTTATCCATCCTCGCTTTTCAGTACCAATATCAACGCTGTAAGAATTGGTTTTGGAAGCAAAAAGTTTAGTGAATTTATCAAAAAGGGGAGAGCGTTTCTATGAATAAACAAAAGATAGGAAATTGGTTGATTGGAATCATCAGCTTGTCCGTTGTGGTATCTGTATTTTTTGTGAAACCAATTGCTCAGGATTTGGCTTATCACAAATTTATAGATAACAGGGCGATGCTTTCAGTTCCTAATTTCTGGAATGTCATGTCGAATTTGCCGTTTTTAATTGTTGGTTTTTTAGGATTGATGCAATTTAAATCTTTTAAAACAATCGCAGAGATGGATTTGGCGTATTGGTTATTATTCTTTGGGTTGGCCTTAGTTGCTTTTGGATCGGGTTATTATCATTGGCTGCCAAGCAATGAAACTTTGGTTTGGGATCGTTTGCCGATGACCATTGCATTTATGTCGCTTTTTGCGATTATCATTGCGGAATTTGTCAATGCTCGCAGAGCATCGGTGTTGTTATTTCCGCTCATCATTATTGGCATGCTTTCAGTATTTTATTGGCAATACAGCGAATCTCAAGGAGCCGGGGATTTAAGATTCTATGCTTTGGTGCAATTTTTACCAATTTTATTGATTCCGGTTATGATGATTTGTTTTCAGTCTAAATTTGACAAAGTTTCCGGTTATTGGTTTTTACTGCTTTTTTATGTCGCTGCCAAGTTGCTGGAATCATTTGATGTTCCGATTTTTGAATTAACAGCCGGAACTATCAGCGGACATTCCTTAAAACACATTGTCGCAGCAATAGGAATGTATGTTTTACTTGTGACTTATAAAAAACGCTCAGAACTTTTTGGAAAGTAGCTTTGCTAAAACTGCCATGCGAATGGTCACGCCATTTTTCACCTGTTCTAAAATCACAGATGGCGAGTTATAAGCAATTTCCGAACTGATTTCCACATCTCGATTGATGGGTCCGGGATGCATGACAATACATCCTTGATTGGCGTGTGATAAGTTCTTACGATTCAATCCGAAATTGTTGTGATATTCTTCTAAATTCGGAATATTTTGCAGTTTCATGCGTTCTTTTTGAATTCTCAGCATAACAATAATGTCAGCATTGTCCAAAGCCTGTTCGATTGAGTTGCAAACCGTTACATTCTGCAAAAGCTCAGGGAGAAGTTGTTCCGGTCCGAAAATGTTCGTGTTGGTATTACCAATGATATTGAGGCAATCAATCAATGAATTAGCAACTCTGGAATGTTTAATGTCGCCAATGATAGTGATTTTTTGTTCTGATAAATCACTTTTGTATTTCAGCATGGTATAAACATCCAGCAATGCTTGTGTCGGATGCTGATTGTTGCCATCACCGGCATTGATAAGTACCGTTTTTGGTTTCAGCCAGGATTGAATTTCATCGCAGATTTTATTTTCGCTGTGTCTGACGATAAAAGCGTCAATGTCCATGGCTTCCAGAGTTTTGATAGTGTCTCTGAGAGTTTCACCTTTACTGGTGGAGCTGGTGTCGATGTTGACATTAATGACATGAGCTCCCAGTTTTTTGGCTGCTAGCTCAAATGAAATTAAAGTTCGGGTGCTGTTTTCAAAGAAGAGATTGGCAACAATTTTGCCTTTCAGAAGCTGGCGATTCTTTTTCTTGGAATTTTTGCTGATTTCATCAGCTGTTTGAAAAATATCAAGAATTTGATTTTTACTGAGTTGTTTGATGTCAATTAAGTTTTTCATAATGAATCTAACCATCTTTGTAATATGATTTTGGCAGCGTGAGAATCCAGATTTTCCGCATGTTTTCTTTTGGCATTGCCCGATTTTCGAGCTTCGGCAAATTCTTTTTGAGCCAGCATTGAACTAAACCTTTCATCAACTAAATGAACCGGTAACTGATAGCGACTGGTTACTTTTTTGGCAAAATTGGCAACTTGTCTTGTGGTTTCCTGTTCCTCACCGCTTTCTGTTAACGGATTGCCGATAACAATGGCATTTGGTTGCCATTGTTGAATGATTTTGTCGAGTTCTTCCCAATTGAACTTGCCTTGATTATGTATGGTCTTTAAAGCCGATGCCGTTGATGTAATCGTTTGACCGACTGCAACTCCGGTGTTCGCCAGACCGAAATCAATTCCAATAAATGTTAGGTTAAGCATGACCAATTCCGCTTGTCAGGTGTGTAAAGTCTTTAATTCCAATCAATGACAAAGCTTTTTCCCATTGTTGTTCGTGAGGGGTGTCAAAAATTAGTGGTAGGTTAATTGGACAAGTAAGCCAGGCATTTTGTTGAATTTCTGAAAGCAATTGTCCTTTGTCCCAAGCCGAACAACCCAATACGAATTGCCACTTATGATGAAAATTATTATTGGCAATCTCTTCCAGTAAATCGTTGGAAGTCGTCATAGTCAATTGATCGGTGATTGACAATGAGCTTTTAAATTTATCATTGCTGTTATGCAAGATAAATCCGTTGTTGACGTTAACAGGACCTCCTTCTGAGGTTAAATGATTGCTGTTTGGTTCATTCAAACCGAGTTCGGAAAATATTTGTTGGGTATTTAAGTTCAATGGATGATTAATCACCAGCCCGAGAGTGCCATTGATATTGTCTTCGCAGATGACAATAACGGCTTGTTTAAAGCGTTCATCCTGCATATCCGGCAAGGCAATTAACATTTGTTGGTTGAAGTCCATTAATTTTGCCTGAGTTTATTGCCCGGGAGAAATTGCCATGTTCGGGTGATGTAAAGAATATCGACCTTACTTTGAATTTGTGGAATGGCTTCAAAAGGTCCTGCAAGCTGCACCAAATGCTCAGCGGCATCGTCAATTGCTTTAAAACCTGAGGATTCAATGATTTTGATTTCCTTTATTGTTCCTTCGGAATTGATTCCAACAGACATGATTAAAGTGCCGACAAAGTTTCTTTGACGGGCTTCTTCAGGATAATTCATGTTGCTGACTCTTTCTATTTTCTTCACCCAACGATGCATGTACTCGGCAAACTCAAACGATTTTGTATTTGCGGATATATACTTTATTTTGGGTCTTTTGGAGTAGGCTTCAATCCTGTCGGAGATATTGTTTTCAAGTTTTGCCAGTTTTTGTTCTTTGGTCAGTTGTTGATTGTTGTTTTTTCTGACATCTTCGATTTCCGGTTTTTTGGGTGCAGTTTCTACTTTGATATCGGATTGATTTGCTGTCAATAAAGCGGTGGTTTTGCTTTCCTGAGAATCAGGGATATTTTCGACTTGCTCTTGCAAATGTTGACCTTGATCGTCGGCTGCAATTCCAACCTGTTTGTTTTGAGGTCTGACCGGTTTGTCAGATTCACCACCGCCCTGATTGTTGTTCATCGCCAGAAAATCAGCTTTATCAGGGCTTTCTTCGGTTTTGTTTTTCGATAATATGACATCAATGCTTGGAAGTTGATTGGTGTCAGTCGGGCCTTCGGTTGTGAATACAATTCCCAGTACCAAAGAACTGATTAACAAAGCACTTAATGTGAATGTCAATATGTTTCTGTCGGTGGTGGAAATGGTTTTATTCACAGTGCTGGTGAGTTTTAGTTGATGATAGCTTCTATCTTATCAAAAAGTGTGCCGGCAATATTTAAATCAAATAATGCATCCAACTCTCTGATGCAAGTCGGACTGGTGACGTTCACTTCGGTTAGATATTCGCCAATCACATCAATGCCTGCAAAAAGTATGCCCATTTCTTTAAGTTTGGGACCAACAACGGAGCAAATTTTGTAATCGCTTTCTGTTAATTTTCTTCCGGCACCGGTTCCACCTTTTGCCAGATTTCCGCGGAAATCATTTTCTGAAGGAATTCGAGCCAGAGCATAGGGAACGGGTTCGCCATCAATTAAAAGAATCCGTTTGTCGCCTTCGCTGATTTCCGGAATAAAAACCTGAGCCATTGTGGTTCTATTGCCGTTATCTGTGACTGTTTCGGCAATGACGTTGAGGTTTTTATCATTTTTCCCTGTCTGGAAGATTGATGCTCCACCCATGCCATCCATCGGTTTGATAATCACCTTTTCATGTTTTTTAGCAAACTCAACAATATGTTTTGGATTGCGTGAAATGGTGCATTCCGGACTCAGTTGCGGAAACGCTTCAACGAAGAATTTTTCGTTCGCATCACGCAAAGCCTGAGGGTTGTTGACAATCAAAACTCCTTTTTGCTGAGCCAGTTCAATAAAATAAGTGTCCATGATGTATTCCATATTGAAAGGTGGATCTTTCCTCATCAAGATGACATTCATTGTCGTTAAATCGACTATTTTTTCTTCTAATACTTCGTAGTAATCAGTTTTATTGTCTGTTAGTTTTAGTATTTTTGATTGGGCAAAAGGGGTGTTCTTGCTGATATAAGTATCATTTTGAGTGAAATAGTAGATTTCATAATTTCGGCGTTGCGCTTCCAGTATCATTGCAAATGTTGAATCTTTCTTTGTGTTGATGCCATTGATGTCATCCATCAAAATACCGATTTTCATAGCTTCTCAGATAATAATTATGCCCGCTTGGAATTATACTCGAGTCCTAATTTTATCGCACATAAATGTAGATTTTTTTATGAAATCAAAAAATACAATATTTTTTTATCTTATCGTTTGTATTGGTGGCTAAAATGAGTTATTTTCTTAAAAAATACTAGGTTAGATAGATTAGTTGATATTAAATATAATAAGTTTTTGACAATAAATAGTGAAAAAGGGGCATATTTGCAGTATCCTTGTCAGAATTGGGAGTTTATGAAAAAGATAATCTATATCTTCGTCTAATTGAAAATAATTACAAATTCTATAGAAATAAACAGTAAACATAGGTATATAAGTGAGCGAGAACAATACTGAGATGGAGTTTTCCGGTTTAAAAGTAATGGTGATTGATGACTCAAAAACCATTCGCAGAACTGCAGAAACTCTTCTAAAAAAGGCAGGCTGTGATGTCGTAACGGTCGAAAACGGCTATGAAGCCTTGTCTTTGATATCAGACTTGCATCCCGATGTGATTTTTGTTGATATCATGATGCCGCGTTTGGACGGATACAAGACATGTGCACTCATCAAAATGAATCAGCAATTCAAGTCAACTCCAATAATAATGCTTTCATCTAAAGATGGATTGTTTGATAAAGCAAAAGGTAAAGTGGTAGGTGCAGAACTTTATTTAACCAAACCATTTACCAAAGAGGAGTTGCTGGGAGCAATACAACAACACGTGACGGTAAGGTAAAATGGCAAAAAGCAGTATTAAACCATTTGAATTGTTAGTCCAGTACGAACAACTGAGTTTGAAGCATAAAGTGAGATCCGAACAGACTCAGGACAAAAGCGCCTGGTCAGGTGTAGGATTTAAAATTGATGAATTCAATTATGCATTGGCGATTGATCAAATTGTCGAGGTTATTATTCTGACGGAAACGACCAAAATCCCGGGAATTTCATCTTGGGTGCTAGGATTAGGAAACATCAGGGGGAATTTGATTCCAGTTATAGACATGAAATCTTATCTTCTCAATAAACCGACCAAGACCACAGCTCACACGAGAATGGTTGTTATTAATCAGATTGGTGGTCAAGTTGGTTTGGTGGTGGATGAGGTTTTTGGTCAAAAACACTTTTCCGCTGAGCAAAAGTGCGAAGTGCCGAATGATAATGATTCAGCATATAATTATGTTGAGAATGCATTTATGGAAGAAGAGGAAGTTTGGAATATATTAGATGTTGAGAAGCTAATCAATGACCCATCGTTTCAGAATGCTTCGGCGATATAAATAATAGAGAGAGTTAAAAGAAAGTAAAGAGAGTAAAATTATGAGTGTAACCTCTAATGATTTAGGCAGACATACCCGAACCCTGCCGGCTTGGCAAGTTGTAATCTTACTGTTATTGATTGTTGGGTTTATTGTCAATTCGATAATGTTAGACAATATAAATTCAAACCGAGTTGAACACATCAGGGCGACCGATGATATTCAAATCAAGGCTCAACAGTTGGCTCAGCATGCGATACTAGCAGCTGCCGGTGATCAGGCTTCATTTGATGATTTGAAAATTAAACGAGATTCAATTGCTACCAAAATCAACTCATTAAATGACGGAGATAAGGATAAAACATATCCTCGTGTACCGGTACTAGCTAATGATAGCTTAAATACTCTTAATACTTCCTGGTTCACAATACAGAGCAATGTTGATAAGATTCTTGATAAGCAGGTGCTTATTCAGGATATGAATGCGATTTATAATAAATTCGCATCTGAAATTCCTCTCTTACAATCAAAAAACAACGAGGTTGTAAACCAATTAGTGGTCATCAAAGGGGATCGTGAACTCATTAAACTCGCCGGTGAGCAACAAGTGCTTGCAGACAGAATGTTAAGACGTATGGGTGAGGTTCTAAAAGGTGGTATGGCCGCAGTCCAAGCATCTGAAGATTTGGCATCAGATACCAGAAGGTTCTCTCGAGTCTTGAACGGAATGTTTAATGGCGATGATACTATTAAAGCAGTAACAGACGATACTGTATTGGAGTCTCTCGGTCAGGTTTATAATATTTTCTCCAGTCTTCAAGGTGATATTGAAGAGGTGATGAACGCTCAGGAGCTTTATGAAGCGCAAGTTGCGACGGAAGATATCGGAAATGATATTCCGACTTTCATTAATAAGGCGAATGATTTGTCAGAAGTGTTGAAAGGGATTATTCCTAAGTTTCCTTCTGTTGAAGTGCAGTATGCATTAGGTGGTTTATCACTGTTATGGTTGATAGTCATTCTATTCTCTATGACCAAAAATGATAGAAAACGAGCAAAAGTGGCTCAGGAACTGAACGAAAGAAACCAGTTGGCGATTTTGCGACTTCTTGATGAAATGGGCTCGTTGGCGGATGGTGACTTAACTGTAAACGCAACAGTGAGTGAGGATATCACCGGAGCAATCGCTGACTCTGTGAACTTTGCGGTAGAAGCCTTGAGATCGTTGGTAAAAACAATTAACGACGCATCGGTTGGTGTGGCATCAGCGGCTCAGGAAGCACAGGCAACAGCATTACACCTTGCCGAAGCGAGTGAGCATCAGGCTCAACAAATTACCAATGCATCGACAGCGATTAACGAAATTGCAGTTTCGATTGACGAAGTATCTATTAACTCTCTTGAATCAGCAGACGTTGCGCAAAGATCGGTATTGATTGCACATAATGGTGCTGAAATCGTGCGCCAAACCATTGAAGGGATGGATAATATTCGTAATCAGATTCAAGAAACATCGAAAAGAATTAAACGATTGGGTGAGAGTTCGCAGGAAATTGGTAACATCGTTGAATTGATTAATGACATTTCCGAACAAACAAATATTCTTGCATTGAACGCAGCGATTCAAGCGGCTTCTGCAGGTGAGGCGGGTCGCGGTTTCGCGGTTGTTGCCGACGAGGTACAATCATTGGCGGAACGTGCATCGAATGCAACCAAACAGATTGAGACATTAGTACAAACAATTCAGTCAGATACCAACGAAGCGGTGGCTTCAATGGAACAAACAACTGCTGAGGTGGTTGATGGTGCGAAACGTGCGGAGAACGCCGGTGATGCTTTGACAGAAATTGAAGCTGTATCGAATGACTTGGCGGAACTGATTCAGAATATTTCCGAATCTGCTAAGCAACAATCGGTCGCTGCGACTAATATCTCTGGAACCATGAATGTGATTCAGGAAATTACAACCCAAACCTCTGTCGGTACGCAACAAACAGCGGAGTCGATTGGAAACCTGGTGGAGCTGGCGAATGAATTGAGATTGTCGGTACAAGACTTTAAGTTACCGACTGAAGAATTTTAATTGTTAATGTTGTGAAGGACTTCAAAAATTAATCTTAGGAAATGATTTAATCTGGCTTTAATAGACTGTTTTGGAGATTGTCAGTTTGCTGGAAAGAATTACAAATACAAATGGACTATAGCATATAAACGAGAAAGTTAATATAGTATGAGCAATATCGAACAAATAGACTTTTCAACGCTGATATGGGTTAAAAAAGAGCTTGACGAAACTCTGAAGAAAGCCCAGTCTGCTCTAGAGGAGTATGTCGAAAACCCGGAAGACGAGAACCAATTACAGCTTTGTGCGACTTATCTGCACCAAGTGCAGGGAACTTTAAAAATGGTAGAGCTCTATGGTGCTGCCATGGTTGCCGAAGAAATGGAGCAAGTGGTCAACAAATTGATTGCTAAAGAGGTTGACTCCGAGAAAGATGCTTTTGACGTATTAATACG